>Ga0310697_10000250_pt1 | contig 76426 bp, 69 predicted proteins | sample 172DNAGHGlowgp2_FD_203883 | JGI IMG/M metagenome (GOLD analysis project Ga0310697, IMG submission 203883) | Sheep rumen microbial communities from Palmerston North, Manawatu-Wanganui, New Zealand - 1728 DNA GHGlow gp2 (v2) (version 2) | ecosystem: Host-associated > Mammals > Digestive system >...
TTCCAATCACTATTATTATATCTATATACTTTAAAACTCGAAGGCGACCATTCCGAAAACGGGACACCAGTTGTTGTTGGCATCATTTTAGTTACCCCATACCGATAAATTGTGTCAGAAGTTGTTGAACTTCCAGCCCATTGCTGTGCATGTGCCACTAAGGCACTCATTCCTAAAATTGCTACAAAGAAAAGTTTTTTCATATTTTTTTTAATTTAAGTTTTTTCCAAAAATAATTGCAATCCCATCAGATGTGGCTGACAATTTCTGCTTTGTTTTGCTCATTTTCTGCCATTTTTAAATTATGCCTTTGGAAAAAGAATGAGATACGTATCTTTGTTTTATGAATAGTTTGGAAGCAATAAAAATTCATTTGCGTGCTGATTCAAAAGAATGGTCGTTGAGTCAATACGTTATGCTCTGTATTAAAGGGTCTGCCATAGGAGTGATTGACAATAAGCAGATTACATTGCAAAAAAATGATGTGTTGTATAAAACCAAAGTTACTACTGTTACCATATCATCAGTTTCGGATGATGCTGAATTCATCCAACTTATACCAAACAACGACTTCAACGGATTTTTTCAAGGAATCATTCCGATTTCAACTAAACTTCAGGCGTTTAACAACCCAGTAATACATCTAAATTCATCGGACGCACACACAATACAACAAGACGCTAAGCAATTATTTTACATCCAAGAGAAACTGGAAAAGGAATCTTCGTTGGCAAAACAAGATATATTGCGTAAACAATATGGTTTGCTTTGCGTGTACATTTGTCTTGATGTTCTTTCGTTTATGGTTGGAAATGAGCAAAAACAAAAATCACAAACCACGTTGTTGGCAAAGTTTGTGGAACTGATATATGCTCATTGCTCCGAACAAAGAGATGTTTCGTTCTATGCCCAAAATATGTGTTTGAGCGTTTCATATTTCTCACATAAAATTCAAGAAGAAACAGAGCATACTCCCAAATATTGGATAGATAAAATCCTTACAGAACAAATAAACTCTGATTTTAGCAATAACACCCCTATTAGTAAAGTTGTGGAAAAATATCATTTCACTGATGCCATACAACTACAGCGATACCTTAAACGCACCACCAAGCAATGTCTGTAGGAATTTTATTTATTTTTCCCCCGTAACTATTTGATTTCTCAGAAATAAACTATATTTGCCAACGATTAGAGCTTTAAGTTTTTCCTCTACAAACCTAAAAACAATGAGTAGAACAAGTGACGAATTACAAGGCGTAAGCCAGTTGGGAAGCGCACAAACGCAGTATCCCACAGATTATTCCCCGGAACTTTTGGAAACGTTTGTCAACAAGCATCAGGAAAACGATTACCTTGTGACGCTGAACTGTCCGGAATTTACCACGCTTTGCCCTAAAACTGGGCAACCTGATTTTGCAAAAATCACCATCAACTACATTCCCGACAAACAAATGGTGGAAAGCAAATCGCTCAAGCTGTATCTGTTCAGCTTCCGCAACCACGGCGATTTCCACGAGGACTGCATCAACATTATTATGAAGGACCTGGTAAAGGTTATGCAACCTCGCTATCTCGAAGTGGTTGGAATCTTTACGCCACGTGGCGGCATTTCCATCTATCCGTTTGCGAACTATGCCGACGAAAACCACACGGAATTCAAAAACCAACGTCTGTTGGCGCACATGAACAAAACCATATAGCAATGGCAAAGGACACGGTATTGATTCTTTCGGGAGGAATCGACAGCACAACCATGCTGTACGAATATCAGGACAGAATTGCCCTCGCCGTTTCGTTCCACTACGGAAGCAACCACAATGACAAGGAAATTCCGTTTGCGGAATATCATTGTAAACAATTGGGAATAAAGCATATAACTATTCCTCTTTCGTTTATGAAAAACTATTTCCAAAGTTCGTTACTGCAAGGCGCCGATGCGATTCCCGAAGGAAACTACGACGACGAGAACATGAAATCAACAGTGGTGCCGTTCCGCAACGGCATTATGTTGGCAATTGCCGCGGGATTAGCCGAAACAAACGGTTTGCTCCACGTGATGATGGCAAACCATAGCGGCGACCATGCCATTTATCCCGATTGCCGCCCGCAGTTTGCCGATGCTATGGGCAAAGCCATCGAAGCTGGCACATACGAAGGCATTACGCTTGACACACCCTACACGCATCTCAGCAAAGCCGACATTGTGAAACGGGGCGTTTCGCTCGGCGTTGACTACACACATACGTGGAGTTGCTACAAAGGTCAACAAATCCACTGCGGCAAGTGCGGCACCTGCCGCGAACGCAAAGAGGCTTTTGCCCTTGCGGGAATTGCCGACACTACGCACTACGAGGAATGACACACACCAACAAAATAAACGAGATTTTCGTCAGCCTACAGGGCGAAGGCTTCCAGACGGGAACGGCGGCGGTGTTTGTGCGGTTTTCGGGCTGCAACCTTGCCTGCTCTTTCTGCGACACCAATCATCACCCGTTTACGCTGATGTCGGACGAAGAAATTGCCAACGCGGTGGCAAAACACTCGGCTGATTGGGTTATTCTCACTGGCGGCGAACCAAGCCTGCAAGCATCCGAACACCTCATTGAACTTTTGCATCGGAACGGCAAAAAAGTCGCCATCGAAACAAATGGAACACACGAACTTCCCAAAAACATAGATTGGGTAACCGTTTCGCCAAAAGTATGGGACAAAACCATTGTAAATCAAGCCGATGAACTGAAAATTGTATTTACTGGCGAAGATGTGGAGCCGTGGCGCGGGAAAATCAACGCAAACCATTGGTTTCTGCAACCGTGTTCGTGCAAAAACACCGCCGATACGGTGCAATACATTCTAAATCACCCCCATTGGCGATTGTCACTGCAAACCCACAAATATATTGGCATAGAATAATACCATATCGTTTCATTTTTTATTACTTTTGTGACCCAAAATGTTAGAGATGGACGAACAAAACTTACAACGAACTTCTGTAGAAAAAGCAAACGCGCTCACGCATTTATTAGGCGCAATTTTAGCAATTCCTGCTGGCTGGTATGTAATAGCTAACGGTTTCCAGAAAAACACCGATGTGGGAATTTCGATGGTGATTTTTTCCATTGGATTTTTCGTGTTGTATTTAGCCTCGTTTTTGTACCATTGGGTAGTGAATCCTAAAACAAAGCTGCTTCTCCGCCATTTCGACCACGCAAACATCTACGTGTTGATTGCGGCTTCCTATACGCCCGTGTGGTTGGCGGTGGTTGGCGGCACGTTGGGAAAAGTATTTTTCGTCATCATTTGGGCGGTTGCCTTGGCGGGAATCATCTACAAAATTGTCGCGCTCGGCAAATATCCAAAACTGTCTCTCACCATCTACCTGATAATGGGCTGGTCGGTGCTGTTTGCGGCAAAACCAGTGTACGAAAAACTTTCGGCGTTCCAAATTTGTTTCATCATTGCCGAAGGCGTTTTCTACTCGGTTGGCACTTATTTCTATTCAAAAAAAGAGCGCCCGTGGTTCCACGTAATATGGCATTTCTTCGTGCTGGCTGGCACAGCATGCCACTTTGTGGCAATGGTTCCCATTGTGCGGTAATAGTTTTTTGCAAATTATTGGGAAATAATCGCATTTCAGCATCAGTTATGACCGCTTCGGCGTATTTCCTTGAAAAGTTTAGCCGAATTTCCCCTTTTTTGCATTTGCAAAATTCCTAACTTTGACTTGCAAAGCATACGGAAACAATTGAAACTCTATGACAATAAAAGAACTTACATTCATTACTGATATTATCTCATACAAACCGTGGAGCTGTTTGTTCCGAATCTTGTTCATTTCGCTCATCGGTTTTCTGTTTCTGTTTATGACAGCAAACATTTTCGATACACACGAACTCCGAATGCCCTATGTTTCGTATAGTATCGCCTTTGTGGTGATTACCGAAATTAACGTGTTGTTCAACTATCTCGTATCGAAATACGGCTCGCAGAAAATCAAAGAATATCAGTTTGTTCTGCTTCTTCTGATGAACATTACGCTCATCATTATTGCAATTTTTTTGCTGTTGCCCTTGGTTGAAGGCGAAGAAATTGCTTTCAATCCTATAGTGGAACTTTCATCCATATTCACGTTGATTTTCATTATTTTTATAATATTGACTATCACATTGTTGCGTGTTTTGCAAACATACATCCAATCGCAGCACGAAATTGAAAATTTGCGTCACGCGCAAAGTGCGATTGAATACCAGGCTCTGGTGGAACAAGTAAATCCACATTTTCTATTCAACAACCTTTCGGTATTGAAATCGCTGATTCTTTACGACAAAGACAAAGCCTACGAATTCACGCAGAATTTCACCGACATTTACCGCTACGTGTTGCAGAGCAAAGACAAAGACCTTGTGACGCTCTCCGAAGAATTGCAGTTTGTGAAATCGTTTGTGGCGTTGCACAAGGAACGTATCGGCGACGGGCTCAATGTTATGTTCAACATTCCCGACGAACTGTTGGGGAAATCGTTGGTGCCGCTTGGATTGCAGATTTTGGTTGAAAACGCCCTGAAACACAACATCGCGTCGAAAAGCGAACCACTCAACATCCACATCTACACCAATCGGGATATGCTGATTGTGGAAAACAACCTCAACAAGAAAGAAACTGTATTTTCCACGAAAAAAGGATTGGGAAATATAACGAAACGATACAAAATACTCACAGATAGGCAAGTATCAGTAAATCAGAGCAGTACGAATTTTATTGTGTCTATACCATTGATATAAATTAAAAAACGTATTTCTATGGAAGTGATTATAATTGAAGACGAAGACTACAATGTGAAACTGTTGCAAGGAATGTTGCTACAGCTTCGTCCCGACTGGACAATCTCGCACACATTCGACAGTGTTAAATCCGCTGTGAGTTATTTTAAGGAAAACGCTCAGCCAGACTTGATTTTTATGGACATCCAACTGGCCGATGGCATCAGTTTTTCCATTTTCGACAAAGTTGAAATAACATGTCCGATAATTTTTACCACCGCTTTCGACGAATACGCCATTCAAGCCTTCAAGGTGATGAGTATAGATTATTTGCTCAAACCACTGAAAGATTCGGAACTTGAACAGGCAATCAAAAAATTTGAATCCATTACCAACCCGAAAAACCTTCAGAAAGACGGCGTTTACAAAGAACTGCTCGATGTAATCCGCAACGGCGAGAAAAAATACCGCACCCGCTTTTTGATTCAAGGTCATTCAGCATATACCCGACTCGATGTCAATGATATAGCATATTTCTACAGTGAAAACAAAATCACGTTTGCCGTGACATTTGCGAAGAAAGAACATATTGTAAACTTCTCGCTGGAGCAACTCGAAGAAGAACTCTCGAAAGACGACTTTTTCCGTCTTAACAGAAAATATATCGCAAACATCAAGGCTGTTCAGTCGTTCGAGGACTTTTTCGGCGGCAAGCTCATCGTCCACCTCACCATTCCCGCACAAGAACAGATAACCGTCAGCCGTCTGAAAAATAGTGCGTTTAAAGAATGGATGGGGAAATAATCTGTTTCCACAAAATTAAGATGATTGGGGGCATTGGTTGAAAAACTATGTCTTTTTCTATTTATCCCCCGAAAAATGTCATCTTGTTGGTGATATTCGTCCCGAAAAGTGTTAATCAAATGAAGAGAAGTGTTTATAATTCGCTGATTGAGTGGAAATTAAATAAAAGAAGAAAGCCATTGATTCTCAATGGTGCTTGACAGGTTGGAAAAACATATGTTTTACAAGAGTTTGCAAAACAAGAATTTTCCAAATATGTTTACGTATCGTTGGACAGAAATGAGAAAGGAAAAAAGATTTTGGAAAGTGAAGCAAGTGTACAATCCATCATTTTAACGCTTTCCGCCCTTACAGGGATAGACATAACACCCAATGAAACACTCATAATTATTGATGAAATTCAAGAATCACCCAAGGCACTCAATGTTTTAAAATTTTTCTGCGAAGATGCTCCTGAATATCCGATTGTAGTTGCAGGTTCTCTTTTAGGCATTTCGCTGCACGAACAAGTTTCGTTTCTTGTGGGAAAAGTTAATATGATAAAAATGTACCCCATGTCGTTCAACGAGTTTATTGAAGCGTTGGGAAAGCAAAAAATTATAACGTGCTTTTGAACATTATTTTTGAGGAGCGGAAGTAATTTTGCTCCTTTTTTTGTACGTTGTTGAAAATCAGTAGAATAAGTTTTTGTGTACGATTTTCAATTTTATGCGTACCTTTGGCTGTCTAAAAAATGCTATGGGAATAATATCAAAATTAGTGGGTCAGACGGCAATTTATGGGCTAAGCACCATAATTGGCCGTTTCCTTAACTTTATGCTTGTGCCGCTCTACACGCGGTGTTTCTCGCAGTCGGAATATGGCGTGGTAACCGAATTGTACAGTTACACAGTGTTCCTTATGATTTTCCTCACATACGGAATGGAAACGGGATTCTTCCGTTTTGTGCAGAACAAGGACGACCAGCCAAAGGTGTTTTCAACCATAATGACGAGTCTATTTTCGTCGTCGGCAATATTTGTAGGTCTTGTGTATCTGTTCCTTTCTCCGATTTCGTCTGTTTTGGGCTACGAAGCGCACCAGAATTTTATTCTGATAATGGCAATCATCATCGGTATTGACGCGTTCACCAGCGTACCGTTTGCCAAACTCCGCCACGAAAACAAGGCACTGAAGTTTGCCGCTATAAAATTGACAAATATCGGAATCAACATTGGTCTTAACTTGTTGTTAATCATTGTTTTCCCGCAAATAGCAAAATCAAGTTCCAACGAATGGTTTGTGGCTCATTTCGCACAACCCGACGTGCTGTGGATTTTTGTTTCGAATCTTGCTGCAAGCGTCGTTACGCTACTTTTGCTTTTGCCCGACATTATTAGGTCCCGCAACGGGTTTGACTATGAATTACTCAAACGGATTCTTGGCTACTCGTGGCCGTTGCTCATTTCGGGACTTGCCGGCAGCATAAACGAAGTGTATGACCGCGTTTCGCTCCGCTATTTCCTTACCGTTCCCGAGGGACAGGACGCATCGCAGTACATCCTTTCGCAAGTGGGAATTTACGGGGCAAACTATAAGTTGGCAATGATTATTTCCATCTTCAACCAAGCATTCCGCTTCGCCGCCGAACCGTTCTTCTTCTCACGAATGAAAGAAAAAGATTCACGACAGATTTACGCCAAGATTATGAACTACTTCACAATCTTTACGTTATTCTTGTTTCTTGTAATAATACTTTACATTGACATATTTAAACATTTCATCGGCAGTAATTTCCACGAAGGACTGAACATAATTCCTGTACTTTTGATGGCGAACATTTTCCTTGGCATCGTATTTAATCTTTCGATTTGGTACAAGGTTACGAACCAGACGAAATTCGGCATAGGAATCACAGGATTTGGAGCCGTTATTACATTAGCAATCAATATGATATTTGTGCCGATTTATGGATACGTTGCTTGTGCGTGGGCAACATTGGCGTGCTACGTGCTTATGGCGGTGCTGTCGTACAATCTTTGTCAAAAACACTACGGAATCCCATATAAAATGGGAGCGTTGGCATATTATTTCATTCTTGCAGGCATATTCTTCGTAGCCGACAAATTCATTGTGATTGACAACATAATTCTTTCATACACAATAAAAACCGCATTAGTACTGGCATTTGCAGGATTGACGGTTTTCAACGAATTACGACTGGCAAAAAAGGAAGCCAACTAGCACTATTTTGACAAAGCTCTATTTACAGCGAGATTAAGGTCACTGCCACGAACACCCTTGGCAATGATTTTTCCTTCGCGGTCTATAAGAATAGTAAACGGAATCGACGACACGTTGAACATATTGCTGTAGATTTTTCTATCATCGCGAACATTGGCCCACGGCATTTGTTCTTGGTCGAGGGCTTTTTTCCAAGCAGAATAGTCGTTGTCAACCGAAACGGAAAAAATGTCGAATCCCGCTTCGTGATATTTTTCGTATGTCTTTTTCAAATTCGGAATTTCCATTCGGCACGGACGGCACCAACTTGCCCAAAAGTCAACCAACACAATCTTTCCGCGGAGCGACTCAAGATTTATCATTTTCCCATTCACATCGGCCAAGACAATATCGCTGATGGTGGAACCTTCGCGGAGAAGCAACACTTTTTTCATTTGGTCGTGAAAATCCTGCACAAACGCATTTGTAGGATAAGTCGCCATTAGCGCAGAGTCAACTAATTGATACACATCGTGATAGTCGTCGATTGGCAGTACTGAAATTATCGACAAATTACTCAACATACGGGGATTTTTCTTGATGGTTTCCGCAATTTGTTCGTTTTTCCGTTTTTCCAACGAATCAACTTGCCAATCATATCTTTTTTTCAATTCCTGAGCCTCGTTCATATACCCTTGAAGTAAACGCACGTTTTTCTGCATCAAGTTGGTTTGCTGTGAACCTGTAACCACAGCGGTCGCATTCAAATTCGACGCATCGGCAGTCACCGACACTGTTTCACCAGAACTTAAAAACAAAGGAATTTTATCTTCTGGCGTAAAGAAAATTTCACAGTAATTCGTTGAGTTTTCGGTATATACAAACGAAAACGCTCCTTTTTTCGACACCGCCGATTTCAGTCGCACGGGATTTTCCATCGAAGTATTTATCTGCAATGTTATGGAATCGTGGCTCTGATCTGCATTATTATTTGTAATTTTGCCAGTGATTTTCACTTCTTGTGCGAAAAGGCCTTGTGCCGCAAGCAACAAGGATAGTATAGAAAAAATTTGTTTCATTTTTTTAATTTTTGCGGTGGAAAGATACAACAATATCATTGAATTTGATGAAATTTCTTCAACAAACGATTATTCGATGGATTTAGTGCGCCGTGAACAAGTGCCGGAATTTACCGTGGTACGCACTGATTTCCAGACAAAAGGACGAGGACAAATAGGAAATTGCTGGGTCTCGAATCGTGGCGAAAATTTGTTGTTTTCCGTGATTTTGCATCCATCGCACATTCCCGCCAACAATCAATTTATTCTCTCACAATGCGTTTCGATGGCTGTGTGCGACACCATTGCATGCTTTTGCGACAATGTAACCGTAAAATGGCCGAACGATGTGTATGTGGGTGAGCGAAAAATTGCAGGTATTCTTATTGAAAACCTTCTGATTTCCAAGATGATAGAAACATCGGTAGTGGGAATTGGACTCAACGTGAACCAAACTTCGTTTGTAGGTGCGCCGAATCCCACATCACTAAAACTTGAAATTGGACAAGATTGCAACTGCAAAGCGGTTTTGAAGCTATTTCTCACAAAATTCAGAGAATGCTACGAGGCGATTTCGGAAAGTAGCGACGCCATTCGCACTGCATACGGACAACATTTATATTTGTTAAACACAGTTTCATCGTTCAAAGACAAAAATGGAGTGTTCAAAGGCGCAATTTCCGCAGTTGGAGACGACGGCAAACTGCTGATAATCGACGAAAATGGCGCACACCGACACTATTATTTCAAAGAAGTCGAATATCTGCATCCCCATTTCGATAGATAACGAGATTTGTGTATTTTTGTGCTATGGTTTCAATAACTCAACACGGACTGGAAGAAGTTTTTCAGTATAAACTGAAGGCTTCGCTCACGTTGGAATACGTTCCAGCAAAGGCTATCGTCCTAAACGACGAAAAATCAGCGTTTTTTTTCACCACATTAATTTCGTCAATGGCGAATGCGAATGGCGGAATTATTTTTGTTGGCGTATCTTCGCAACGAAAAATACCAAAAAATATTGAACCACTGCACAACGAAGAACTGATTTCATGGCTTCGATTCATCTGCGACATAAACATTTCACCGAAGGTGCCAGACTGCATAATCGAAAAAATTGTGGTCTCCGCCGACAACGGATTTGTAATTGGCATACAAGTGCCGAACAGCCATCTTGCTCCCCACATGAACGGCGACCATCGCTTTTATAAACGCTCGGAAACAAGAGCTCAGTTAATGGAGGAATACGAAATCCGTGATTTGTATGCGAAAGGTAAACGTCCTGAAATAGAATTATATAGCGTCACAAACACGGGCGGAATTCCAATTATGGCAGGTGGAAAATTCAGCAAAGTGAACTTTTATCCTCGCATATTGGTGAAAAACACGGGCGGCAGCCTGGAACGTTTCTACAAAGTGGAATTATCAATTCCCACAAGCATCAACAATCCAAATTTCAAAGTAATGTCGGAGAATTTTTCTCGTTTCGACAACGGCTATTCCATATATAGTTTTGTGGGAAAAAGTATTTTGTTCCAAGGTGAAATTGCATCAATTGTGGAACCAAATCTTGTGGTGGAGGAACGTACCTACTCCGATTTCGAAAATGGAGAAATCACTCTGAAATTTTATTATTCATCGGGTGTTCAGACGAAAGTTTTCCGTTGCAAGGAATTGCTGCTCTACCGCAACAAACAAATTGAACGTCAGGATTTTACAGTGAGCATTGGCGAATAATCACAACTCCAAAGTCATTTGCGTGTGTATTTCATAGTTAAACGTAACTCTATGGAAATCAGTCAATCCGTGCTCTTGTATTGCCAATTTATGGCGTAGCGTGGGATATCCTTTGTTCGATTTCCAATTGTAAAACGGGAATTGTTCGTGGAGTTCGTCCATAAAATCATCACGGTACGTTTTTGCAAGAATTGATGCTGCCGCAATTGACAAAAATTTGCCATCACCCTTCACCACGCAGTCAAACGGAATATCTTTGTATTTCTTAAAACGATTGCCGTCTATAATAATATGTTCGGGGACAAGCGACAGTTTGTCCAATGCCCGATGCATCGCCAAAAACGAGGCGTTCAAAATGTTTATCTTGTCAATTTCGTGATTGTCAACAACACCAACCGCCCACGCCATCGCATCGTGCTGGATTTGTTCGCGGAGCTCTTTCCGTTTTTTATCGCTCAACTGCTTGGAATCATTCAAATCAGCATTGTGGTAATCTGGCGGAAGAATCACTGCGGCGGCATACACCGGACCAGCAAGACAACCCCGCCCTGCCTCATCACAGCCAGCTTCAACACAATCTTTCGTAAAAAACGATTTGAGCATCGTTATTCAGATTTTTTCTTTTCACGCACCAAAATATCATATTTGGTAATCGCCCAAAATACCCACTTGTCGCCATACATTCCCAACGCCATGTGAGTAATGTCGGGAGTCATCACCTTCATACAATTTTGAGACTTCGGTTCTGTAATCCAATGTGTTACAACAGAGTCTATCACTGATTTCAAACCTTCGTCGCCATACACGCCATTAAACGAAAATCCGTAACCCACGCAAAACGCCATTTTCATTGCCTGCACAAAGTTTAGTCCATTTTCGTTTTCGTAGGTAGTACCTTTATATTGCGTCTTATTGATTTGATCCCACGGCGTTTCGCCTTTCAGATTGATGTCCTCGCTGTGGTTTTCGAAAAACATTTCCCGTGCATGCTCGTTTGCCAGCCGTTCCAGCGTGGTGTCCCATTCAATTGTAGGCACGGGGGCAACATACACGATTTCGCTTGTGTCGCACTCACAACCTTTTGTACGCCACGTATTTACAGCTTCCAATGCATATTTCTGAAACCGTTGTTTCTCTGAATCAAACGGAATAGTGTGGAATTCCGTGTTCAGTTTCGTTTCCATATCGATGAATTTTCGGTTGCCCGGAAAAATCTCCTTTGCCAACGCCAAATAGCGGTATGCGTTACGGAGCAACACGCTGTCCTTCCACGTACGTTCGTGCGTTGCTGTTGCCCGGTAAGCGGCTGACTGCGAGTTAATTAATTCCACCCAGCGGTTTTCTATATGGCTGATTATGCCCTTGTCTTCGGGATACAATTCCAAACCTTTTTGCGAGAAATCATAAAACAACGTCTTATCGTCGTCGGTGCGGGCAGTGTCGATACTGATAAGCAATGCTTTTTTAAATCCCGCACTGATAGCGTAATTTCCATTGAATTTCGTTTTATAGGTGCGGATGAGCGTGAACAAATCGCTGAACATCCAATTTTCGGCAAGCAAAATCGCCCCTTGCGTAAGCGCCGTGTAATTGTCGTTGGAACTGTTTACCTCAGCCGGTGCTTTGGCATACAGTCGTTCCACCTTTGAATAACATTTATCGTAGCGGCCAGCTTCCGCGTCAAGACGGGCAAATTCAAGTCCATCGGCTTTTTTCGTACGGAAAATGCTCGCAAGTTTTTGCTGAATAGCCTGCGCCTCCGACGTATTTACTGTCTTAATTTTCCGTGCGCGGTTTTCGGCAAATTCCTTAATAATCAACAATGTATCATTGTGCTCGTCGAGTATTTCCCTATCTTCGTCCTTTGCGCTGAGAATACTCAAATTTGAAAGACAATCCAACAGCGGATTTTTCGAAAATTCCTTGTAATTCGAGGAGTTCTGCGCCATCTCAAAATACGAAATCGCCTTAACATAATACGCCTCAAGCATATCAGGATTTTTTTTGAGCGTAGCGTCGCATTGCTGCACACATTTCACATAATCCTGTTTGTTATACAACGCATACAATTTCTTCATTTTCTGGGAAAAACCCGAAACCGAAACCACGCAAAGAGTAAGAATGAGAATGAATTTACGCATAATTAGTTGATTACTATTATTTTAGGCAAACCATTAACGGTAACAATATAAGAACCCGATTTTGCAACAGAAAAACTGCACGTTCCAGTCCGTTTTGAAAGAATTTTCCCTGTGAGGGTATAGAAAACAACAGTGGCGTGTGTATCGGTTGTTACAAAAATCGTTTTATTATTCACTGAGATTGTGGCAATGTCGTTGATATCCTGCACCGAATTGATGTCCCAATACCCTCGTTTCAACGAAATATTCCCGCCATCGGGAATGGCACGGAACATCACGTATTCGTTTGTTTGATATAAAATCGGGCAAATTTCATCGCCTTGGCGAATTTCGCAGAATGTGTTGCCGTTGTTATACACTTTCACCGTAAGTGGCTGATTATAAATATCATCTGGTAATGTATCAACAAGTCCAATTATATAGATATCAGGATTTACATTGCCTATTTCGATTCCAGAAAACGAAGCACATCGCGCTTCACGATGGTATTTTATTGCATCTGCAACAGTTGTTATCCAAATTTTGTCGTCGAGAGACTTTAGTGTGTCCAACTGCGCATAGAGCGAATCTTTGTGGATATTTGCATAGTCGCTTGATTTTCCCACTCCGTGGTAAAGATACGTAATAAAACCTCCTCCTTTGATAGCTTTTGTAAGGTAGCTGGCAAATTGAGCGGTAGTTGTCAACCCATTGGCTCCGTTTGCGGCTCCCACACCAATGGTGCGCAGATTGTAGTAGTCGCTGTCATTTGGTGCGAAATTATAGGAGTACGACGATGGTGGCCAAACGCCACGTGCCGCGATGTGTCCCGATTTACGCACAGAATCAACTGTTTCATTGGAAAATGCGCCATACGGATAGTCAAACGTCAAAACTTGTTGCGAAACGAGTGCCGCATCAAGCCGCTCCTTTGCCGGACGTGCCTCTTCCGCAATAGTCACATCCGATGATGGGTGTGTTACTGTGTGGTTTCCAATTTCGTTGCCTAATTCTGCGGCGGTGTTGATTTGTGTTATCGTATTTTGATTCAAATCTTTCGTTATTACATAAAAAGTTGCGGTCATTCCCCGTTCCTGCAATGCGGGAACCACAATTGTAGGATGGGTTGTGAGCCAGTCGTCGAATGTAAGGGCGACCGCGCATTTTTTGTCGAAGTCCCATTTGCAGATTTCACCAATTTTATCTTGGGCATTAACGCTGACGCTTGCCATAGTAAACAAAACAACAATAAACAAATTTTTCATTCTGCAATAATTTTGTTCAAATATATGGTTTATTTTTGAAATGCCTTTTTGCAGACGAATAAAATTCATATTATTGCACAACAAACAAAAACGTATGCTTGATTGGAATAAGTTATTATCGCCAAAACGCTTAGGACTGGAAAACGAGGAAACACGCCAGCAGGACGTGCGTTCGCAGTTTCAACGCGACTACGATAGAATCATTTTTTCGTCGCCTTTCCGACGATTGCAAAATAAAACGCAAGTGTTCCCTTTGCCGGGAAGTATTTTTGTCCATAACCGACTGACCCACAGCCTTGAAGTTGCTTCGGTGGGACGTTCGCTGGGAAATATGGTGGCGAACGGTTTGGCGGAACGCAACATTGATGTGCAGCCGCATTTGCTCGACAGCATTGGCACAATTGTGTCGTCGGCATGTCTGGCACACGACTTGGGAAACCCTCCGTTCGGGCATTCGGGCGAAAATGCCATTTCCCGTTATTTTAAGGAAATCGACAAAAATGAGATCTCATCGCTTCTCACTCCCGACCAATATCTTGATTTTACGAATTTCGAAGGCAACGCCAACACATTCCGTTTGCTGACGCACCATTTCGCAGGACGGCGAAAAGGCGGTTTTGCTCTTACTTACGCCACAATCGGCACACTATTGAAATACCCGTGCACATCGGCGGACTTTCTTGCTAAAAAATCACCCTACCACAAATATGGCGTGTTCCAAAGCGAATTGCCCATTTTGCAGAAAGTAGCCAAAGAATTGGGGTTGGAAACATATCAAGGCAACGACCGTGTGTATGGTCGTCACCCGTTGGTATTCCTAATGGAAGCCGCCGACGACATTTCATACCAAATTGTTGATTTGGAGGACGCACACCGCCTCGGTATTATTCCTACCAAACAGGCAAAAGATTTGATGATGGCGTTTTTCGACCCGCAAACCGACCGCGTGGCATTGGCGGATTTGGAACATTCACTGAAAGAAGTTGACGACGAAAACGAGCAAATTGTAATTCTCCGCTCACGGACCATCAACAAACTTATAACCGACTGTGTGAATGTGTTTTGGGAAAACTACGACGACATTATGCGGTCGAATTTCCACAAATCTTTGGCGGAAGCATTGCATGGCACACCGCAACACGCACTTAATACCTTGGCAGACTTAGCGACGGAAAAAATCTACAATGCCCGTGAAGTAATTGAAATTCAAGTGGCTGGACATAGAATTTTGAGCGAATTGCTCCAAGAATTCGTAACCGCCACCTTGCGCAAGGATTCCACACTCTACACCTCACAGCTGCTCCGCCTTTTGCCGTCGCAACTTAAAAGCGGCGAACATGACGGCTACGCACGGATTTTCTCGGTGGTTGACTTTATTTCGGGAATGACCGATGTGTATTCATTGGAAATGTATCGCAAAATAAAAGGCATTTCGTTCTCGGTAATTCGATGAAAAATTCTATAACTATGTTTTCTTTTTTGCGTTTTTGCGTATAAATCATATATTTGCAGTTTGAAAGAATTAATTCGTTAAAGAGTCTGTCTAAATGAAAATCAAAAGCATAGTAATCCTTCTGCTGAGTGCGTTCCTTGCGGTGCAATCGCTCGCCCAGACAGAGAATTTTAGGGAGCCAGCCCGTGTGGAATCATATCTTACAGAATTGTATCCCGAAGCGTTCAACCTTACCTTGATGCGCGATGCAATTTTGTATTACATTGATAGAGAGCTACATAAGGAGGGCTATAGAATGTTGATGCCGAACCAAGTTTTGCAAGGCGCATCACAGGAATTTGCCGATTATATGGCAAAAACCGATGAAATCCGCGTTTCATACGCACCTGCAAAATATTCGTTGCAGCAACGTATTCTAAATCAAGATGGTGGCGTTCATCAAGTTGATGAAATCACGATGAAAACCTCCATTCAACGGGCAAAAATTTCGATGACTTACGACGAAGTGGCACAAGATATTGTGTTCCAGATTTTTAAAAGAAAATCCGTTGAAATTCTACAAAATCCACGCTTCGTATTCGCGGGCATTGGCTGCGGCATCGACAAAACTGGAAAAAAACTCTACGTGTCAATCAGCGTGGGCAACTACAATTTGATAACCGCCTCGAAAAAAGACATAAAAGCATCGGGTTTGAAATTAACTGGCTCAAACCAAGGTATTGGCTGGTACGATGCAAAATTCTGCAAAGCGTGCGCAAAATACAAAGAAATTGAGCTGCTCCGCTCAATGGTGACAATCGAACGAGGTAAAATTTACTTCGAAACTTCTGATTATAAAGGTCTTAAAAAACTTTTAAAAGACCCGACCGATGCAATTGCGGTTGACATTGTAAATATGAAACAGTTTCCGTGCAACGGCGAAAATGTTGTCAACAACCAATTGCCAACCAAAGGATACTCCACAAAACCGATATTTGTGAAGGACTTCGACAAACAAAATATTTATGCAGGCAGAAATTCATCGTCGAAACTCCGTTTGTTGTTGGGCGAACTGCCCGAAGGCGTAACCGACTACGAATATAATGTGCTGGTTATCAAAAACAAGCATTTGTGCAAAACGTTGATGCCAAGCTACGACAAAAAAATTGATGGTTTCAATATGCCGGAACTGTTGCCGTTCCCCGACACAGTAACGCGTTATAACACATTTATTTACCATCCAAAAGTTGAACGCGACACCATCAGTTTTGTGATTCCATTTGAAATCGGACGCTCGCAATATCGCCCTGAAGACATTGTAGCATTTATTGATTCAATGAAACAACCTGATTTCAAGCCACTTGCATTCATTGTTTCAGCTTATACTTCGGTTGACGGTAATCCAGAAAAAAATATGCAGCTGCGCGGCGAGCGAATCAACAGCATTGTAAGCTCAATTGCAAAATATTCGGGCAACTCGGTGCCAATCATCACACAGAGCAAGGACTCGTGGGACTTGTTCTACACCGACATTGTGGCAACCGAATGGCAGTTCCTGAAGACAAAATCGCACGAAGAAGTTCTTTCTTATATTTCGCGTGGCGACAACCTCAAGAAAATGGACGGTTTGCTCTCAAAACATCGTTTTGCAGAAGTGCAAATCGTTGTGGAATACGACATTTCAACCAACCGCCAGGAGCAAGCCTACACGGTGTATGCATTCCACAAGGCACTCAAGGAATACAACGAAGACCGTGCTTTGGCGATTCAAAAATATATCATGCAACAAGTTTTGTCGGGACGTTACCCAAAATCGGTCATCGACCGCATGCAAGTACCCGACAAACCCGCGTATGTTGGTCTGCAAGTCAACAAAATGTGGCTGAAATACACCGCCAACAATATGCCAATCGACGAAGCGTTCCTCAAGGAGATGCAACGTTTGAAGGCGTTGAACCCAAATCATCCGTACGTTCGCCGCAATTTGGTTTTTGCACGGCTGAAACTGGAAACTATTGATAATGAATACTATGTGACGGAAATGCAGAAGGATATTGACGAACAGTTGATTTCTAAATTACCGAAATATGCAATTGACCCGTTGAATTTGGAACTACAAGTAAAATCGCTTCAAAATCTGAATAAAACATTCAAGGTTTCCAACGAGGAGGAATTTGTGAACGCGGCATTCGAACGAATCAAGGAAATTATTGAAATTGACGACTACGACTGGAAAGGCGCGCTGAACATCGCTTCGATTTTTGCTGGAATGAACGACTACGACTATCCTGTGAGCGTGATGGCTCCTATGGTGAACATTCCTGGCGTGAGCGAGGAATTCATTTTCGCATTTATAGCAATGTGCACACACACCGACTATATGTATCACACACAAGCATTTGTTGACGCATTGATCCGTGCTTCGGAAATGAACAAACCCCGATTGTGCGAATTGGTTGACACAGGAAAACTGTCGTTCCAAATGTTCGAAAATCCAGAGGTGAAAAAAGCATTCTGCCCAATTTGCAATCAATAATAATATGGAACCGATATACGTAATTCTTGCGGTACTTGTTTCTTATTTACTTGGTTCGATTCCCACATCGGTTTGGGTAGGAAAAATATTCTACGGCATTGATGTGCGGGAATGCGGCAGCGGAAACGCTGGCACCACCAACACGTTCCGTGTGCTTGGAGCAAAAGCGGCAATTCCTGTATTTATAATTGATGTACTGAAAGCCTACGTGGCGGCACGGTTGGTTCACTTTTTCCCTTGCCTGCCACACACGCCCACTTACGTAAATCTGCAACTACTGTTTGGCATAGTTGCGGTTATAGGACACATTTTCCCGATTTACGTAGGTTTCAAAGGCGGCAAAGGAGTGGCATCGTTGCTTGGCGTGACATTGGCGATAGTTCCCGTATCGGCTTTACTCGCTTTTGCGGTATTTGCCGTGGTGTTGCTCATAAGTCACTATGTATCATTGGGTTCAATGATTGCAGGATGCTCGTTCCCAATATTTGTGATTTGTGTTGAACGTACATCAATCGTTTCGCTCCAATTCTTTTCGGTGGTGTTTGCCATATTGCTGCTCGTCACCCACCGAAAAAACATTTCCCGACTGCGCAACGGCGAAGAGAAGAAGATTTTTTAACGCCACCCAACTTAGTCGTTAAACTAAAATCCTGATTTTTGTTTAATTCTTCTTCATTTTTCAAAACAGTTTCTTATTTTTGGAAGAAAGTTTTGAAGGTATGAAACTAAAATCCAGTATAATAACACATAAAAATGTAGCACTCCAACTTGCGTTGTATGCTTTTTTGATAGTGGTGGTCGCATTTGCGGCACTTTATTTTTTGAACTGCAAAAACCTACTGTGCGCGGCTGTGGTGGTTTCGCTATTGGTAGGGATAGTAATGTATGTGATTTCGTATTTCCTCATTAAAACTCTGATTATTGAAAAAGTTCGTCCGCTCTACAAAGTGATTCGCTCCGCGCAAAAGCCCCGTTTCAAGGACATTTCCAAAACCGACAGCAACCTTATCGCCACCGCCGAAAAGGATGTGATGGAATGGGCTTCGAGCAAAAGCGACGACGAATTGGAAATCCTGAAAAAACAGGAAATTTTCCGCAAGGAATACATAGGCAACGTGGCGCACGAACTAAAAACGCCTATCTTCACCATTCAAGGCTATGTTTCCACATTGCTTGACGGCGGACTGTACGACGAATCCATCAACCGACAATATTTGGAGCGTACCGACAAGGTAATCCAACGCATGACTTCAATAGTGAACGACCTCGACGCCATCAACCGATTGGAGTCGGGCGCACTGAAAATGGAATACACCACATTCAATATTGTGGATTTGGTGAACGAAGTGTTCGAGGCGCAGGAATATTTAGCAAAAGAACGCAATGTTACACTCACAGTGGAAACTTCTCTGCCCAAAAACCTTATGATGGTGTACGCTGACAAAATGCGTATCAATATGGCACTGACCAATTTAGTGGTGAACGCCATAAAATACAACAAACCCGAAGGTGGCTCGGTTCGAATTAGATTTTTCGACATGGACAGCCGCTTTTTGGTGGAAGTTTCCGACACGGGCATAGGCATTCCCAAGGAATATCAGGAACGAATCTTCGAACGATTTTTCCGTGTTGATAAAAGCCGCTCACGCGAACAAGGCGGCACGGGACTTGGCTTGGCAATTGTGAAACACGTAATTGAGGCACACAACGAAACCTTGAACGTGAAAAGCACGCTGAACAACGGCTCTTCATTTTCGTTTACCATTAAAAAAGGCACCGTGCGATAGTCTATGAACCAGCCAAAAACCATATTGATTGTTGACGACGAACCCGATATTATTGAGATTCTGCGCTATAACCTTGAAAAAGAGGGATATAGAACACTTTCGGCAATGAACGGACTTGACGCGGTTTCCACCGCCAAACAGCAAAAACCCGACCTGATTTTGCTCGACGTGATGCTTCCCGACATGGACGGCATCCAAACCTGCGAAACCATCCGCAAAATCCCTGAATTGGGAAAAACAATCATTGCATTCCTAACCGCGCGGAGCGAGGATTATTCCGAAATTGCGGGTTTCCAGGCTGGCGCCGACGACTACATTGCAAAACCAATCCGACCACGCGTGCTGCTTTCCAGAATACAATCGCTGCTCAAACGTTCGCATCAACAGGAAGTGTCATCTCAACTTGTTCAATATAAAGACATTACAATAGACAAAGAACGTTTTGTCGTGCAAGTGGGAAATAAGTCATTGACATTGCCCAACAAAGAGTTCAAAATCCTTGAACTGCTGATTTCGAAGCCAGAGCGCGTCTATTCCCGCGAGGAAATCTATTCCTACGTATGGGGCAGCGAAATCGTGGTTGGCGACCGCACCATCGACGTGCACATCCGCCGCCTGCGCGAAAAATTAGGAGAAAAATATATTTTTACAGTTAAAAAAATTGGGTATGTGTTTGCCCGCTAAATAGTTATGGCAGAAATAAAAGCGTGTATATTCGACATGGACGGTGTGCTGGTAAGCACCGAAATCTATCATTTTAAAGCATGGAAACGATTGACAGAAACAGTTTTGGGATTCTCAATCGACGAAAAATTCAACGAAAACCTGAAAGGCGTGAGCCGCGCCGTGTGCGTTGACCTGATTCTGCAACACGCTGGTTTGCACAAATCACCCGAAGAAAAAGCGGAACTTGCGGCACAAAAAAACAAATGGTTTTTGGAATATGTGCAGACTGAAATCACACCGGCAAACGTATATCCTGGCGTGATAGACTTTCTTAAGTCACTGAAACAAAAGGAAATTAAAACCGCCATAGGCTCGGCAAGCAAAAATGCGCCATTGTTGGTTGAAAAACTCGGCATCAAGCCATACTTCAACGCAATAGTTGATGGAAATATGATTACAAAAGCAAAACCAAACCCCGAAGTATTCCTGAAAGGCGCGGAACTTATAGGCGTTCCGCCAGAAAACTGCGTGGTGTTCGAAGATGCGAAAAGCGGTGTGGAAGCCGCCAAAAACGCAGGAATGCACTGCATAGGCGTTGGTTCCCCTGAAATCCTCACCGATGCCGACTTCTGCATACGGTCGTTTACAGAAATGACAGTGGAACGGTTGAGATTTTAAAAATTTTCGTTCCATTTCTTTCGGCAGCGAAAGAATTTTGCGATTAAGTGAGAGCAAAGAAAATGTATTTTCTTTGCCGAACGTGAGCAAAATGCCAAAAAGAAACGGAACCCAAAGAAAAGCCACCGACGTACCTGCTTGGCTAAAAATCGTGCTAACAAAAATTCTCGGCGGCGACGGCGTTCTTTGGTTACTTTCTGTCGCTGAAGACAGAAAGTAACTGATTTAAAGAGCTTTTGCTATGTCTATATCGATGGTGTAGTAGCAGAATTGTAACAATATTTTCCCCTCGTATTTATAAAAAATACCTCCTTTTTATTGCACAATAAAAAAAAGATGTATCTTTGTGGTGTCAAAAAATTTAACTTATTAACAATTTAAAACAAAAAGTATTATGAAAAAATTAAAATTTTTAGCTCTTGGCTTAGTAGCTGCTTTCGGTTTCGCAGCATGTGGTGATGAAGGTGGTGACCAAACAAGTAAATCTGGTAACGAATACCAAGAATCAACTATCTCAATGGGTGGTGCACAATCAAAATTAGGTTCTGCCTATACCTTTGACAAAGGTGTTCAAACAATGACGGAATTAGGTGACAACGCTCAAAACGTAGTATTCCTTTTCCAAACTATTGATGCAAACAAAGAAACTCTTGAAAACTTCCGTTTTGTTTCTGGAACTGAAGCTGTAAATGAAATCATCAAAAGAGATGCTTCTAAAACAGTATTCGTTATGATTGGCGACGGTGACGCTAACAAATTCGAAAAAGTTAACTGGTCAGAAGGTACAACTACTATCGACGTTAGCCGTAAAATCGAAAACGGTAAAAAAGCTGTTGCTTTCAAAAATGACAAATGCGAAGGTTTCTTCGAACTTATCAACTTTGATCAAGCAACAGAAAACTTGTCTATGAAAATTTGGGTTTTAAAAGCAGCAGAATAATCTAACCATAAATTCAATAAAAAACCCGGTTCATTGTGAATCGGGTTTTTTTGTGCGGTGTAGAGACGCGATCGCGTCTCTACGTGTTTTTATTTTTTCTCAAAAGACACAATAATTCGTAGCATTTCGCTCAGATTACAAACATAAACATTTGCAGCCATGGGATAGGAAGATTCAACTGGTGCGACAATGTATGTATGCGAAGGGTTCAAAAACTCAATGGATTTCCAAAATCCTTCGGTAACCGACGGAGCCGACGACGATTTACATTCTATGGCGATAAGATTATTCGGATATTGCAACAGTAAATCCATTTCGTCGCCCGTGGCACTTCGGTAGAAGAAACATTGTGCATGTCGAGCCAAAGAACAAACATTTTCAACTACAAGACCTTCCCATGAGTTTCCTATAATGGTATTACCTAATAACTCGTTGAACGATGGAATTTGAAGTATCTGATGCAAAATTCCACTGTCACGAATGTAGATTTTTGGCGCTTTAACCAATCGTTTCTTTGTGTTTACGTAATATGGTGGCAATGAACGTATTATATATGTTTGCTCCATAATATCGAGGTAATGACGGATTGTGGGAGCGGTTAAATCCATTGATGATGCTAATTTTGACGCATTGAGCAGTTGACCGTGTTCGTGAGCTGTCATTGTCAACAACCGCATAAGTTGTGGGGCAGCAATTTGAAAACCCAATTGTGGAATGTCACGTTCTATATACGTTCTGATAAAATTTTCACGCCAAAGAGAACTTGCACTGTCTGAATCTGCGTTATAACTATCGGGATACCCGCCACGGAACCAATATTTTGTGTAGTCGTAGTTCTGTTTCTCGTCAATTTCATTTGCAAGAAATGGAGTCAGGTCAACCAAACCAACTCTTCCGGCCAACGATTCCGATGAATGTTGTATAAGGTTGCGTGATGCGGAGCCCAACAAAATAAATCGTCCTGGTCGGCGGTTTCTATCAATTTCGCTTCGTAACACAGGGAAAATATCTGGCGAGCGTTGGATTTCATCTAAGCAGATTGTTTTCCTTTCATTATGCTGGAAAAACAAACTCGGTTCGTTCAATTTTGCTAAATCGTTACGATTCTGCAAATCAAGATACAGCATGTCGTCTCGTTGTTCAGCCATTTTTTTAATTAATGTACTCTTTCCGCATTGTCTTGAACCCAGAATGATAACGGCAGGAAAAACCGACAAGTTTTCCTCAATATATGCCTCAATATGACGATCTACATATTCCATCTTTGTCAATTTATACGCAAATATATAAAACTAACTGATAGAATACCAAATATTTACAAAGATTTTTGCAAATTAAAAATCAGATTTTCAATTTGCAATAGATTCCTCGTTGCGCTCGGATGACGTGCTTTGCACGGATGATTGCGTAATGTTGATCGACCTTGTTATTGTATTATACCAAAATGTTCATTAAATTTGTATCATAAAAAATTATGAATATGAAACGGTTATTGTTCATTCTTACTGCCTTTATGGCATTTTCTTTGGTGTCGCAGGCACAAAAGTCAGTTATTGAAAAACCAAAAGTTGAAGCAAAACAGTTGTCAAAACAAGGCTATGACATATTGCCTGATGCATTGCACCCAATGAAAAAACAGTTGGAGTTTGTTTATGCAAACCAATCGACCAAAGAAAGTGATGGTTCACCGAGATATCTTATGGCAGTTGGAATAGCATCGGACGCGTCGTTAACTCAGGCAAAAGCCACGGCTCGCGAAAAAGCTGTGCAAGATATGACCAACCAGGTTATGAAAAAAATGAAGTCCATTATAGAAAAGAACGGCGGAATCCAAGAAAAAAGTTCCATTACAGTGGCAGAACTATTGAGCATAGTTGAAGAAAAGTGCAAACAAAAAATGATAAGCGGTCCTATTTTGGCTGATTTCTACAAAAAAGACAAAGGAAAATATGTTGTGAAACGCTATTGCACATACACCTATAAAGATGCCCAAGCAATGGCAATTGATTATTTCGAAAGCGAATTGAAAAACGAGTCGGAAAAGCTCAAATCCGCATTAAGAAATCCCGCTAATTGGCGGTAGAAAGATATACCTTCACAAAGAAACCGTTCCCCAAAAGGAGCGGTTTTTTGTATTCGATATTGTTGATGGTAGGGACGCGACGCGCCACGTCCCTACCATCGTCCTTATTTATATGCAAATACCTAAATCAGCTAAGTCGGGGTGTCGTGCTGACAAAAAATCTCTTTTAGTGACATTGTGTATTAAACTTCATTAAACGATGATGGTTCGCCTTCGCAGATGAGCGTAAAAAATCTTTGAACGCAACGTTAAAAACTCTCGGTTTGGCGGCGTGGGTTTGTGGGGAGCGCCATCCCCGAGAGTTTAGTGGAGTGAGAAGATTTTTAGCGAAGATGCGGCGGCGACGGCGTTCTTTGGTTACTTTCTGTCGCTGAAGACAGAAAGTAACAGAAAAGGTTGGTTCATTATCGAGGAATTGTTTGAGTAACTGCAAATTCCTTTTCTATTTATATGTATCTCATCTTGCTTTTTGTTTTTTTAGTATAAAAAATCCCATTCTCTATTGCTATTTCAAAAAAACAACCTATATTTGCGTAGTTAAAAATTTTCTAAAAGTATAATTTAAAACAAAAAGATTATGAAAAAAGTATTTTTACTATTAGCATCGGCATTGATGGGCGTTGCTTCATTCGCAGCCAACACTTGGACATTTGATGACGAAAACAACAAAATCGAAATTGACTGGAACGAGTATGGTGACAAAGATGCAACACAAACTTCTATCCAATGGCAAGCAGGAAACCAAGGCGCATTACTTGACGCTGTTAATGAAACTACAGGTGACATTGCTTGGACTCCAGAAGTAGGACAAGGTTTCAGCATTAAAATCACAGGTGTTGCAAGCAACACAGGTAAACTGCAAATGTCAATTGTTGACGAACGTGAAGTTGCTGATTGGTACACTGCATTGTCAGCTTCATATCCTGAAATACAGGTTGTAAAAGGCGAACCATTCGTTTTGGAAGGCGTTATTTTCCTTGACAATGTTACTACTTCAAAAGGTGGTAAAGAAGTAGAAGGTGGTTTGACAGCAGCGGGTTTGGTTCTTGCTTTCAAGTATGCAGGAACTTCAGAAGATGAAGGATTCAGCTCAGCTGACCCATTCACAATTTCTGACGCTACAATGGAAATTGTATTTGCTGAAAAAGTTGATATTGAGAACCCTGTAACATTAACTTATTTGAAGAAAGCTGATAATTCTGACAATTATCAATATCAATCAATTACAAAAAGTAAAGTTGCTGCTGATGGTGTAAAAGCTGGCGCATACGCTAACGTTACCTTCAAGGGTACTGCCCGTGCCGATGTATCTACTCTTATGTATATGTTGGCTGACAATGCACAACAAGAAGATGGTCACTATTTCGAACAAACTACTGCTGAATTCGTGACTTTTGCAGCTAACATCAAAAATGGTGATAACGTAAAATATGAATTCTCTTATCCTTTGGAAAAAGCTTCTGATCCTATGGCAAATGAAGAGGGTAAAAAAATTGCTGATTTCGTAGATTGTATCCTTGCAGAATCAGCTGACAAAACATTGGCATTGTATTTCGAAAACGCTTCTGTTGAAGTATCAGTTTCTGCAACTGCTCAATTCGATGCTCCAAAGGTAGCTGTAGAAGAAGTTTCTAACGTAGCATTCGAAAACGGTGTAATCTACTCTTCTTCAATCGTAGTTTACAACCAAGCTGGTCAAGTTGTTGCAACTGCATCTGACGAATTTGCAATCAACACTTTGAAAGCTGGTATCTATTTCGCAAAAACTGCTGAAGGTTCAATCTCTTTCGTAGTAAAATAATCTTGAAATAGAATAACATTCTATATCGGAACCCTCGCCCAATGGCGGGGGTTCTTTTTTTGTTTTTTATTCCAAATTATTTTGCCAATTTTGCAAAAACATAGGTTATGTACGACGTACAATCCATACGAAACGATTTTCCAATATTGGGCAGCACGGTCAACAACCATCCGCTGGTGTATTTCGACAATGCCGCCACCACGCAAAAGCCGCAAGCGGTGATTGATGCGATTGTGGAGGCGTATTCGCGCACCAACAGCAATATCCACCGTGGCATCCACACACTCAGCCAAATTTCCACCACACAATACGAACAGGCGCGCAAAACGGTGCAAACGTTCATCAACGCGCCAAGCGACAAGGAAATTATCTTCACCAAAGGCGTTACAGAATCGTTGAACCTTGTGGCACAAACATTTGGCGAAGCATTTCTGCACGAAGGCGACGAAGTGATAGTGTCGGCAATGGAACACCATTCCAATTTGGTTCCGTGGCAGATAGTGTGTGCGCGCCACAAAGCCACATTGCGGTTTATTCCATTCAACAAAGCGGGCGTGCTCGACGTGGAAGCATATAAAAACCTGTTTACGGAAAAAACTAAATTCGTGTCGGTTGTGCATATTTCCAACACTCTTGGAACGGTCAATCCCATACAAACGCTGATAGACATTGCCCACAGTCACAACGTGCCAATTATGATTGATGGCGCGCAGTCCATTCAGCATTGCCCGATAGATGTGCAGAAATTGGATTGTGACTTTTTCGCATTTTCGGGACACAAAGTGTATGCTCCCACAGGCATCGGCGTGCTATGGGGCAAAGAAAAATGGCTCGAAAAACTTCCGCCCTATCAAGGCGGTGGCGATATGATAGAAACCGTAACGCTTGAAAAAACAACATACAACACGCTTCCGTTCAAATTCGAAGCGGGAACCACCAACTACGTTGGAGCGCACGCATTGGGCGTTGCTCTCCGCTATATAATGAATCTCGGCATCGAAAACATCCAACGCCACGAATCGGAGCTGATGGCGTATGCCACACAGAAATTGCAGGAAATTCCGCAAGTTACAATCATAGGCAACGCTCCCGAAAAATCGGGCGCAATTTCGTTCGAAGTTGCCGGCGCGCACCCTGCCGACCTTGGAATGATACTCGACAAACAAGGAATCGCCATCCGCACCGGCACGCACTGCACCGAACCAATAATGCAGTTTTACGGCGTTCCCGGCACCGCACGGATGTCGTTCGGATTGTACAACACAATGGAAGAAATCGACTACGCCGCGCGGATTATAGCTCGGGTGGCAACTATGTTTGAATAATGTGAAATGTGGAAAATCAAAAAGATATGAAAAAAATAATCACAATTCTCGGTATCGTTCTCCTGTTCGCAGGATGTAAAAAAGAGTACAATTACTACAACACATACGTGACGAACGTTGACAGTGTTTACACAAGTTACTACTATCAAACGGTGTTGCTTGAGCAGCAGGAAATCACCGACGACATTCGTCCCGCATATCTGAAAAAAGGCGATACGGTTGGCGTGTTTGCGTTGTCGAACTATGTTACGGAAAGTGACTTGGCGGCGGGCATTGCGACGCTCAAAAATTGGGGGTTGCACGTGGAAGAAGCCGAAAATCTCTACAATCAAGATGGTCGTTATGCGGGAACACAAAGCGAGCGCATTGAAGGATTCCAAAAATTGGTTGACAATCCGCACGTTAAAGCGTTGATTGCAGCCCGTGGCGGCTACGGCGTGGCGCAAGTGCTTTCATTCATTGACTTTTCGGCATTGGAAAAATATCCAAAATGGGTTGTCGGCTACAGCGATGTTACAGGTTTGCATATCGCGTTGAACAACCGTGGCATTGAGTCAATCCATGGCCCAATGGTGAAAGATTTTTCAGATGCCGAGAGTGTGGAAAGCCTTCGCAAGGCATTGTTTGGCGAACTCCAGCAACAAAGCATCTCAACCAACGCCGATTGCGTGGAAGGCACAGCCGAGGGACGTTTGGTAGGAGGAAACCTGTCGCTTACTTACAGTTTGGGCGGCACATTGTTCGACTTGAATGTGAAAAGCGCAATTCTTTTCATTGAAGACACGGGCGAAGCCAATTATGCAATCGACAGAATGTTGGCAAACCTTAAATTGAGTGGAAAATTGGATTGTATAAAAGGTGTGGTTGTTGGCGATTTCACCAGTATGTCGCAAGGAAACGACCGTCCGATTAACGAAATCATACACAATTACTTCGGCGATTTGAACGTGCCAATTTTGTATGGTATAAAAATAGGACACGGCACCAAAAACCTTGCAACCTATTTAGGACGCACGGTGTCGCTCGAAGTGAACAGCAAAGAAGCAATAATACGCTATTAAGCCATACAGTATGACAAAGAAAAAAACATCGTCAGCCAAACGTATCATACTGATACTGATTGCAGTATGCGCTGTGATTGGTTTATATTGCGCAAATTTGATATTTGGCGGAAATATTTACAACAAAACCAACGAAGAACATATGTACCAAACGGTGGCAACAGGTTCTTCGGTTGACGACATCATAACCGAACTCAACTCAAACCAGACCGTAAAACATCCGATGGGAATCCGCCTTGTGGCTAAAATCCTTGATTTGGAACATCACATTTATCCAGGTTTGTACGAACTGAAAAATGGTATGTCGGCATTCGAAGCAGTTCGCTTGTTCCGTTCGGGGAAACGCCATACGGTGCGTATTTCCATCACAAACGCGCGCCACTACGAGGAAATACTGCAATATGTTTCCGAGAAAATAGAGGCTTCGTACCAAGATTTGGTTTCGCTCACCAAAAACCGCCGTTTTATGGATTCGTTGGGATTCAACAAAGCGAACACCATCTGCTTGTTTTTGCCCGACACATACGAATTTTACTGGAACACATCGGCACAGCAGTTTTTGGAACGAATGTCGAAGGAATACAACAATTTTTGGAACGAAACACGACGCAAAAAAGCATCGGCAATCGGTCTCAAACCTCAACAAGTTATGACACTTGCATCGATTGTTGACCAAGAAACCCGCCACAACGACGAAAAACCACGCATTGCGGGCGTATATATGAACCGGTTGCGCGGCACGGCCACGGCAGGAAAACTGCAAGCCGACCCGACAATAAAATTCGCCCTCAACGATTTCGAAATCAAACGAGTACGAAAAGGGCACATAGAACGTGCTAAATCGTCGCCTTACAGCACCTACGAACACAAAGGCTTGCCACCAGGTCCAATTTGTCTGCCCTCGAAAGCAGGCATCGACGCAGTGCTGAACTACGAGCGACACGGATATTATTTCTTTTGCGCACAGCCCAACTATTCAGGCTACAGCAATTTTTCGGCATCATTCGAACAGCATCGAAAATTTGCCACTGAATATCAAAAATGGTTGAATCAAGAAGGATTTTAAGGAAACATTTGGAATAATGCGGGTAATTTTTTATTTTCGTCATTGATGAAAACTAAACTTTATATACTGCTCATTTTTGTCGGACTACACAGTTTTGTGCTCGGACAGAAAACTGTTTCGTTCCGCGCGGTTGACAATCTCACAATCAACGCCGACTACTACGAAACATTTGCCGAATCAAACAAATATATGCTCATGTTCCATCAGGCGGAATACAGCCGTGGCGAATACCAGCAGATTGCGGAACGAATGATAAAACTCGACTTCAACTGTCTTGCGGTTGACTTGCGCTACGGCAAGGAAGTGAACTACGTGAACAACGAAACCGCTGAGCAGGCCCGTCAAAATAAAATGAACGTGACCTTGCTCTCGTGCGAAAAAGACATAGAAGCGGCAATCAACTACATTCAGACCAACGACCCGGGTGCGCTGATTTTTCTTATGGGAAGTTCATTTTCGGCATCGCTGTGCCTAAAGGTTGCAAAAGACCGTGACGATATTCAGGCAGTTATAGCATACAGCCCGGGCGAATTTTTTAATACGCTCAGCATTGCCGAATACTTAAAAGGCTTGAAAACCCCAACATATATTGGCTGTACGCAATCGGAATATCCCTACGTGCAACAGTTGTCAGCAGGCATAGAAGCCTCAAAATTTGTGGTGTATAAACCCGAAAACGGGAACGGAAAACACGGCGTGGAAACACTTTGGTGGGACTCCGACACGCGCGAAGAATGCTGGCTGAGCCTGATGTTTTTCCTTAAAGATTTCTAATATGGGAAAACAAACCACCATAAAAATGACTTCGAAACCCGAACGGTACGAGATTTTCGCCGTTTGCACGAACCTCAACGTGTTTCAATTCTGCACAACACTTAACAACTTGTTTTTCATTGATTTACAGGGACAAAAACAATTGGAAATCGAAGTAAACGGAAAGCGTGTGAAACCATCGAGCTATTCCTACAGCAATCCTACCGACAAACTCACGACAACGGTGGTGGAGAATCAGGAAAATGGTCGTCCATTGCTTGATTTCCTTAAAAATATTACATTTTTTGTGAAGCTGTCGCCCGTTCCTTCCGAAACACAAATTGCTGACTTTCAACAAAAATTGTCAAATTCGGGAGTTGCTTCGTTTGTGCAACGAATTTCTCGTCAGAATTTCACAAAACAGCAGGAAAACACCTTCAACACAATTTTTCAATATGTGTAGCAAATGAAACGACTTTTCATCATACTAATCAGTGTTTTGAGCTTGTGCGCCTGCGGAAGCGGCATCAAAACCAAGCCAAAGAATGAGAAGTCGGGCGGTGTGCTTCATCTTGCCATTTATGATGTGACGTTCGATGAATACATTTTTCCGCCAACTATCCATAACGAACTGGAAAAAAGTCTTGCCAGCGTTTTCTACACGGGATTGTTCCGCTACAATCCATTTTCGCTTGAAGTGGAGAATGCCCTTTGCAAAACGTGGGAAGTTGACAATACAGGCGCCGTTTATATTTTCAACCTCGACTCCACGGCAATGTTCCACAGGGACGAATGTTTCGGGCGCAAGGAAACGCGCCACGTAACCGCCTACGATGTGAAATACACGTACCATTTGCTTGCCAATCCCAAATACAGCACATTTGCGTTCACCAACACGGTGTACCACATAAAAGGAGCGAAAGATTATTTTTCGTTGCCCGATTCCTTACGTGACACAAGCCGAATAGAAGGAATTCAGGTGTTGAACGACTATGCCCTGAAAATCACGTTGGACAAACCGTCGCCGAGTTTTATCCACAATTTGGCGCACCCGTCGGCAGCAATTCTTCCGTTCGAAGCAGTTGAAAAATACGGCGACGAATCCACAATTGGCGTGGGACCGTTCACCTACGAAGCCGACAGCGCACAATTCCGCTTTATAAAAAACGACCTTTACAATAAATTTGATGCCAATAGAGTCCGCCTTCCCTATCTCGACAGCGTTACAGTAACCCGCGTTGACTCTATCGCTCAAACCGTTGATTTGTTTGTTGAGGGCAAAATTGATGCGATGCTTATGGTGCCAAGCATTCGAATAAAAGACATTCTCAAACGTATTCCCGAGGATTTTTCCTACGAAATCTCGGAGTCGAACATTGTGAACCTAAAGGGAAATTTCGTCAGATACAATATAGTCCGTTCGTATGTGAAGGATTTATATACCAACAAAATGAACATTCTTGATTTTGAGCGGACATATATTGACAAACGGCTTAAATGATTTTTGGGAAATCGTTTCCGTGGTTGCAGGAAAATGTTATTTTTGTACAGATAAAATCTTGGAATGAAACAATTTATTTTAATAGTGTTGATGTTGGCAAGTGCAACAGTTTTCGCCCAAACAAGCGACGAAAACACCAATTACGGCACTATTACCATAAACCAAGACCCACGTATTGCCGAGTTGGTGAACATACACATTGAAATAAACAAAGCAAACAACGGGAAAATTCCAGGTTGGCGTGTGCAGATTTACAATTCTTCAGGCACAAATTCCCGTACCGAAGTGCAAAATGCCCGAAAACTATTTCTTTCGAAATATCCCGATGTTGGCGCATATTTGATTTACCAACCTCCATTTTTCAAAATCCGTGTAGGTGATTTCCGCTCAAAAGACGAGGCGTATTCGTTCTACAAACAAATTCTTGCGGATTTCCCTGTTTCGTACTTGATTTCAGACCAAATCAATTACCCTGCCCTCAAGACACCAGAGGACAAAGTCACCACCGACTTGAACAAAATGCTTGAAGAAATACGGTAAAACGCGCAATGCGAATTATCTGTTCAAACCTTTTTCCTCCATCATTTCGAATGCTTTGTCAACGCCCACCGACGCTGGTTCGGCAATCACAATTAAATTTGGTTGTGGCGAAACACGAGGATTCGGGTCAACAAAATAAATTGGCACGTTAGGTTGCGCATAACGGATAAGCCCAGCGGCAGGATATACTTGCATAGAAGTTCCCACAATCATAAGAATATCAGCTTTTTGCACAAGCCATGCCGCACGTTCTATATTAGGAACGGCTTCCTCGAAGAACACAATTTGCGGACGGAGTTGCGAGCCATCGCTTGCTTTGTCGCCCATTTTTATTGGTTTGTAGCCAATTTCAACAAAGGTGCTCACATCAGTTTCTTCGCGCGAACTGCATGCTTTGGTGAGCTCTCCGTGAAGATGGAGCACACTGGTGCTTCCAGCACGTTCGTGAAGGTTGTCAACATTTTGGGTAACCACCGAAATGTCGTATTCCATCTCGCGTTCAGCTATGCTGATATGCGCACGGTTCGGTTGTTTTGATTCCAGATTCGCACGCATTGTGTTGTAAAAATCCAAAATCAACTGCGGATTACGGAACCACGCACTATGTGTGGCAACATCCTCCACAGGATAGTTTTCCCAAAGTCCATCTTCGGAACGGAAAGCCTTGATTCCCGATTCCACGCTGATGCCCGCGCCTGTTAAAACGACCAACTTTTTCATATTCAATAGTTTATAAGAAATCTATACCCATTATCGACACATCATCGTTTACCGCCGCAGTGCCAATGAATTGTTCCAATTCCGAGCGGAGATAATGCACCACATCGGTAGCGGAGCCGTCAATTGTGAGCGCGCCTTCAATAGGAATTGTGCCAAACGCCTTACCAAGTTCATTTTCCGCTTCAATTAGCCCGTCGGTGAAGCACAGCAATTTGTCGCCCGAACCAATATGCACCGAGCCAACTTTCAGACGAGGAATTTCCTCGAGCATTCCAAGTCCCACGCACCCCGAAGTAAGATACATCAGCTCGGAATATTCCTTTTTGAACAGCAACGGCGGATTGTGCCCCGCATTCACGTAATACAGCACCTTGTTCCGAACATTATATTTCCCGATGAAAAACGTGACAAACCGTTCGCCCTGCGAATTTTTATTCACGTTTTGGTTCAAATCCTTGATAAGATTGATAAGCGGCACCGAACGTTGAAACAAAATCCTCAAATTCGCCTGAAAATTCGACATCAATATGGCAGCCGAGATTCCTTTTCCCGACACGTCGGCGATGCAGAAACCATATTCGTTGGCGTTGAGTTTCATAAAATCGTAGTAATCGCCGCCCACCATGGAATGAGGTTGGTAGAACGTGGCGATGTCCAGAAATTCATTTTTCGGCAAAGAGTCAGGCGAAGGAATCAACATTGCCTGCAACTTCGAAGCGACTTCAAGCTCTTTTTTCAGGGATTCTTGTTCGAGAGCCTGTTTGTAGAGCCGTTTATTTTCCAGAGCAACCGCCACAATATTCGCCAACGTTTGAATGAAATCGAGGTTGGAGAACACTGGCGATTCGTCGCCAAAGAGCCGTCCGCCCGTGATGTCGCCCAACAGTACGTACGCCAACTGAATATCTTTATGAAAAACAGGAATCACCACATCGAAATAGCGGAGCAACGGCTCGTTGCTGTCGCTGATGCGGGTGATGTCGGAAAAACGAGACAACGCCGACGAAACCTCATCGGCGTTGCTTCCAAATGTTTCGGGGACTCCCGCTGAAAGCACATTGCGCCAATTCTGGCTCACAATGAATACTGAAATCACACGGATGTTCAGTCCTTGACAGAGAATGTCCCGATATTTTTGCAACAAATCGTGGGCGGAACAATTCGCATTGATGGCCAGCGTAATATCCAGCAACGATTTCAGCTTGAACTGTGCAAGCTCCAACTGCTGTTGCTGCGACTGGTCGATGCGTATCATGGCTCACATATTTGTGTTATTTTACGCGTTCCTTGTATGAACCGTCGGTAGTGTCGATTTTAATTTTTTCACCAACGTTGATGAACAAAGGTACACGAACCTCAGCACCAGTTTCCACGGTGGCAGGTTTCATTGCGTTAGTTGCAGTATCACCTTTCACACCTGGTTCAGTGTAAGTCACTTCCAAAACAACCATTTGTGGCATTTCGGCAAACAACAATGTTTCGGTGGAAGCATCGAACACAGCGTCAACCACGTCGCCTTCCTTCATAAAATCAACACCCGAAATCAAATCGTGCATTACAGAAATTTGTTCGAATGTTTCTTGGTTCATAAACACGTAGTCGGTACCTTCCTGATACAAATATTGATATGGGCGGTGTTCCACACGAACATCTTCCAATTTTTCACCAATGTTGAAACGGCGTTCAAGCACACGTCCCGAAACCACATCCTTTAACGTTGTACGCATAATAGTGTTACCTTTTCCCGGTTTCACGTGCAAGAAGTCAATGCACACATAAATTTTTCCATCCATACGAATGGCAACACCTTTCTTAATGTCTTGTGAGTTAATCATACTATTTGTTTTATTAATTGAAAATCATTTGTTTGGCTACAAAAATATAAAAAAAGTGAAATAATTTCTGTATTACACAGAATTATATGCAAGTGAAAAATGAAAATTGTACGACACGATAAGTGAAGTAATAAAACTAAAAGACCTTTCCCTTTAGAAAAATCTTTTATTAGAAATTATAACTCGTTCCTAATCGTAACACATGATGAGTAAAACGTGTTGGAAACATCCACGAGGCAGAAACACCTTCGTCAAAATATACTCGGCATCGATACATATCAAAATTATAAGCCATAAAAAAATCCCATTTTTTTATACCATAACCTATTGTCACTCCATGATACGTTATAACTATTTTTTTTTCTATTGTTTTCAAATGATCGCCTTGCCCAGGCGTTGTGAAATGAGGAAAACAAGCCCCAACAGCAAAATTTGGTTTTATGAAGAAGTTATTTACTTTGAATGTATAGCTAAATGATAGAAAAATGGAATTGTCCTTTGCCACACAGTCTATATCTCTTAATGTTTGCTTATACCATTTAGCATTAGGGTCAGATAGTTTGTAATCATATCGAACTCCTATTGCAAATTCTCGCCAGAGATTTCTTTCATACCAAAACCCTATATTCGGCCTCCACTCATATATCGCAGAATTTTTAAAATTTTCGTCATACGACTGCGACAACATAAACCCACCTATTTCTACACCAATTTTATTCTTTCGCACACTATCAATAGAGTCGGCTATGCTACAATAAGCGATTGACAACCATATAAAGATAAATATTATTTTTTTCATATCCAACGTTTAGGCTGAACGCAGAATTTCGAAGACCTTTTTTTGGAATAATTTCAAAATAGTTTCTAAATCTTACAAACGGTTTTTCAACGAAATAGTGGAGGAAACCTACTTCTCGTTTTCTATTTTTTCTTCCTTTTGAGCGGCAAGAATACCCTGCAGCATACCCTCAATGTAATTCAGAATGGCTTCGTCGTGCGATATAAATCCTATTTCGTCGGCACCATACTGGCTTGGGAAGGCAAATATAGCAGTGCTACCATTCGACCACGCATTCATTGAGATTGTATTACGCACAGGAATCATATTTACGCCGCATGTTTCGTAGTAGTTTTCCAGAATTAGAGAACAAGAATCGTACACAATCTGTATGTCGGTGTACTTGATGTCCTTGATTTTCTTCTGCCCAATATGGCGATCTTTAACAGCATCCATTTGTTCAAACACCGGCAGTGCATATTTCTCAGAATAAAAATGATGCTTCTTCATAGGCTCAATTTTCACCTTCAACTCATCCAAATGTTCATCCCAATATTTCTTGAAATACACGTCGTACAACGAGTCGGTGACATACGCAATCGAATCAATACTCTTTATTCGTCTTTTGGAGAACACATTCTTGCGTTCCATATAGATATCTGTCATATATTCTCTTGGAATCCAACGTTCTCTGATGTTTCTGTAGTAGTTGCTTTCTCTTAGGACGCCACCAACCTTATAGTACACTAACGAAACCGACTTGCTATCCTTGTTTTTCATAGAAACCACCATTTCCTGAAACGAAGTTGTGTCTTTGGTAAAGGCTCCGTACAACAACATATCCTCAAATATCACATACTTTTCCTTGCCTTTCGATGCCACCTCACGCAAATTCGCCTCCATATTGGTTTCGCCCTTGTCGGACAATATAAACTGATTGATATAAATCAAATAATCTGGATAAATACCAATATTGCGCGTTGAAAGCGACGACTCTATCTGACGCAAGTTGGAAAGAAGTCCATTCACATCCTTTTCGTTGCTGTAGGTCTGATACCAGAAAAAAACAATCGACAATAAAAGGGCAAATGGCGCCGAAGACAAAATAATCTTCCAGAAATTAAAAAATTTTGAGGAAAAGAAATCTTTCTTATTATTATCATTGCTTGTGTTTTCCATCACAAAATAGTTTTACTCAATTATTTTCCAAAAATAGGGAAAAAATTTACACGGAACAGAGATTTTTCAAAAAATCTCCCTAAAGCCGAATTAGAGTGTTTGAAACAGTAATTTATCCGTTAAAATCTTTAACTTTCGAATAATGCACAATAGGTTATTCTTCTGTTATATAATATTCAAGATAAAATTTAAGATATGAGATAGTATTCTTTCTTTTCTCTTTTACTAACACGGTATCAATAGGCATATAATTTCCACTATTAAAAGGCCCTGTAAAATCACAACTCTTATATCTATTGGCATTGCCTTCCACTATAATATCTAAAGAATCATACTCCGACAATGGCATACGATACGGTTCAGCACCTCCCGGTAAAAAATAAGTAAATTGACACGTATCACTCGGACACAACTGTATAATGGTATCTTCTGGGTTTGAATAAAGCTGTATCTTCACTGTATTCGTAGTTTTATTCTGCAACGTAAATGAAGAATACACCCATGGAAAGTTATCCACATTTGTATGACATGCAAAAAACAAAAATAGTGAAAATATAATTATAGCCTTTTTCATAATTAAAAGATAACTCTGCCGTTTCCTTCAATAAAATATTATTGACAAAGATATAGAATTAAGAAACAAACAAAAAAACATTTTTATATATATTTTTTCTTAGTGTAAATTTTACACTATCTTAATTCGTTGATAATCATAAACTCTTTACAAGAAAAAAATTATGCGTGATAATCTGTCTCCTGCATTCAGAGCAATTTTACCGAATTCTGCAAGAAATCGTTCTTTCTTCGGAAGATTTTTACGAATTTTGAATTTCAAATTTCAAAAAAATGAGACAACCTATTTTCGATGTTACCAAAGCGCAGCCTCCGATTGTGGGAGAATGGGCTTTCCCATGCGCACATTTCAGGATTCCGCAGAAGGAGAAAACGGTGTATCTCACATTCGATGATGGTCCTGTTCCCACTTATACTAAGCAGGTAATCAACATATTACAGCAATATGACGTGCCAGCAACATTTTTTATGGTTGGCGAAAATGTGCACAAATTTCCCGATGTGTTCCACGAGGTAATTGATGGCGGCTATGCATTCGGTTCGCATACCTACAACCACCTAAAAGGCTGGGTTACAGACAACAAGACGTATATAGAAAATGTGTATAAAGCCGCGGAAATCACAGGAAGCAAATTGTTCCGCCCACCATACGGAAAAATCGGCCCGATACAGGCGCACAAGCTTTACAAAGACCTCCACGTGATTATGTGGGACATTATTACTATGGACTACGACAATCGACTTTCTGGCGAAGACTGTTTCCAAAATGTGAAAAATTATGTTCGCAACGGCTCAATCATCGTGTTCCACGACTCGCCAAAATCCGAAAAAAATCTTTTGTACGCATTGCCCAAAACCATTGAGTATTTACAGAAAGAAAATTATACCTTTGCACCGATACATTTTTAGGAATGAATTTATCTGTAATTATTGTCAATTATAATGTGGTGCACGAACTTGCGCAGTGCCTGGAGTCTGTGCGGACAGCCTTGCAAAACATTGACGGCGAGGTTTTTATAATCGACAACAATTCTTCCGACAATTCCTGCGAATTTATACGAGAAAAATTTCCGTGGACGACGCTCATTGCAAACAATGAAAATATAGGTTTTGCAAAAGCCAACAACCAAGCGATTCGGCTGGCAAGTGGCGAATATATTCTACTGCTCAATCCCGATACGATTGTGGAACCTGATTCGTTCACAAAAATGCTCGCGTTTATGGATGCGCATCCCGATGGCGGCGGACTTGGCGTGAAAATGCTTGACGGCAACGGCAAATTTCTTCCAGAATCGAAACGAGGCATTCCAACACCATTTACTGCTTTTTGTAAGTTATTCGGTTTGTGGCGATTAGCACCAAAATCTGATAAATTGAATCATTATTATTTAGGTGCGTTGCCCAACGACCAAACCGCCGAAATCGAGATTTTGGCTGGCGCGTGCATGCTCATCCGAAAATCGGTTCTCGATACTATTGGACTGCTCGACGAACGGTATTTTCTATATGGTGAGGATGTTGACATTTCGTATCGGATTCTTCAGGCGGGCTACAAAAATTATTATTTCCCCGAAACGCACATCACGCACTTCAAAGGACGGAGCACGCAGAAGTACAAACATAAAAGCATCATCGCATTTTACCAGTCAATGGAGATTTTTTCCGACCAGTACATGGGCACAAACCGCCACACACCATGGGCGTTGCTCATAAAATGCGGCATCTACATTCGTGCTGGATTTGCGCTGATTGGATACCACATTTACAAAAGTTTTTCAAAATCGTAACCACTTTGCAGTAAATTTTGTAATTTTCACACCCGATAAAAATTTCATTCGATGAAAAAAATTACATTCGTATTACTCACGTTACTCTCTGCAAATCTTGCATTTGCGCAGAAAAACATTTTGATTATCCCGTTCGACACAAAAATGTACAACAACCAGGAATCCGAAAAAATCTGCAAATATTCGGGCGTTTCGTACGATAAATCAATCGAAAAAATCCGCACTGAACTCGATTTGCACATATTTTCGGCACTGAAGGACTCAATGAACGTGTCGAGTTTGCTCCGCACCTACACCACCGATGCCAGCACCGATTTGGAAACAGTGCACGGAAACGCCATGTATGCCTTGTGCGACAAGGAAGATGCCGACATCAACAAGCACAAAAAATTTACAGGGCAAAATCCCAATATCATTGCAGGTGAGATAGTTAGCACTACCACCGACAACAGCAACAAGTTGGTGAGTGTAAAGTTGCAGGACAAACAATTATTTTCCGATTTAATTCAAAGCTATCAAGCACAATATGTTGTGTATCTCACTCAATTTGAATTACTTGGCGATTTTTCAAATCCATACACCGTGGCAGATAATTCGTACCAACGAACCATAAAAGTGCATTATGTAATTTTCAATTCGTTGGGGAAATTTGTGAGCGGCGACATTGCCACAATGAATTTCTCGGCAAAAGTCAACGATTTAGACCAAATTTGTGATCAATATCTACCCGTTGTAGCGAAACAAATAGCAAGAAAGATACCATAAATCTAAACAAATAACACAAAATGGACACTTTACTTCACATATTAGAACTTACAATTCCCTCGATAGTTGTATTTCTGTGCGCATTCTTCCTCATTAAGAAGCAGTTTGCCGAAATGAACCAACGCCAAATCGACTCAAACAATAATTTACTCAAGGCTTTTTTAGACAACGAAACGCAAAAAAACGCCGAAGCACGGAAAATTGAAAATGCAAAAATCACCATGCCGTTGCGGATTCAGGCATACGAGCGGTTGGTGTTGCTTCTTGAGCGAATAAAACCAGAATCACTGCTGCTCCGCGTGCAGTCGCCGAATATGACGGCGGGCTTGTTGCATCAGGAACTCTTGATAACAATCCGTGCGGAATTCGAGCACAACCTTTCGCAGCAAATCTATGTGTCGCAGGCAGCGTGGGATTCCGTGAAGGCGGCAAAGGACAGCCTTATCCGGCTGATTAACGAAGAAGCGGTGAACATCGCCACAGGCGCGCCCGCAACCGCATTGAGCGAGGCAATCATAAAGGCAACTGTTTCGCAGCAAACAAGCCCAATCGCCAATGCACTCAGTGTTTTGAAAAAAGATGCCGAAAATTTTATGTAAACCGTGAACATTCAGGATTTCGCACAATTATTTGCTAAGCATCCGCATTTTAGGAAATTTGAGGAAACTCTCGGTAAAGATTTGACAGCCAAATGTTTACTTCGAGGACTCAATGGCTCGGAACCGTATTTTTTCATCGCGTTGATTTTCAAAAAGTTGAACGCCGATATGCTCCTTGTGATGCCCGACGCCGACGAGGCCTCCGATGCATTGGATGACCTCAGCAGCTTGTTAGGCGCAAAATATTCGCTACTGTTCCCTTCGGCGTACAAACGTTCAATCCAATACGACCAACCCGACAAATCAAATATGCTGCTCCGCACCGAAGCGCTGGAACAGCTCACCAAGAAAGAATTTCCACACATTTTGGTCACCTATCCCGAAGCAATGCTTGAACAGGTGATTTCAAAAAAGGAATTCCAGACAAAAGTCCACGTGCTCCACGTTGGCGACAAAGTTGACGCACAATTTATCAACGATTTACTCTATGAATTTGGCTTTGAACGAGTTGACTTCGTGACAGTGCCAGGGCAATTCTCGGTTCGTGGTAGCATTATCGATATCTTCAGCTTTTCGAACGACCTACCCTACCGCCTTGATTTCTTTGGCGACGAAATCGACAGCATCCGCACATTCAATGTTGATGACCAGCTTTCGGTGGAAAAAGTGTCGGAACTCAACATTATTCCCGACATACAAAACGCAAATCAGAAAAAATCCTACATACCGATTTTTGATTACCTCGATGCACCAATCATTTTTTGCAAAAACGTAACAGAAACCATTGGTAAAATCGATAGTGTGGAATTGCAGGCGCAACGGACATACAAAGGGAATGAAGCAAAGTTGCAGGAGATTTCACAAAGCATTTTAAAAAGCGATGTCTTCAATTCATTCTGCATCGCAAACCGCTGTTGCGAAATTTATTCAAGCTCATCGTTCGAGCAGTTTAATTTGTTTGAATTTAATACCGCACCACACCCAAAAATCAATAAGAAATTCAAGTTGTTCGGGGAACAATTAGAACAAAATCAAGAAAACGGATATACAAATTTCTTCATCAGTCAAGCACAAACACAATACGACAGGATTCTTGAAATTTTTGCCGAAGTGAATCCGAATGTGCGGCTTACGCCTATCATCACGTCTATTTCCAATGGATTCATCGACAACGATTTACAACTTTGCTGCTACACCGACCACGAAATTTTTGAGCGTTACCACGCACATAAACGACAGAAAAAAATAATCTCGTCGGAAAGCCTTACAATTCAAGATTTGAAAGAATTGAATCCAGGAGATTTTGTTGTTCATATAGATTTTGGTATCGGGAAATTCGCTGGGCTTGAGCGAATTGTGAACAATGGAACGGTGCAGGAAGCAGTGAAGTTGGTCTATCGCGACAACGATTTGGTTTATGTTAACATAAACGGTCTGCATAAAATCTCAAAATACAAAGGAAAAGAGGGGACTACGCCCACACTGCACAAACTTGGGTCGTCGGTTTGGCAAAACACGAAACAAAAAACAAAGAAAAAGGTCAAGGACATTGCAAAAGAACTGATTGCGCTCTACGCCGAACGGAAAGCCCAAAGCGGATTTCAATTCTCGCCCGATTCGTATTTGCAGAACGAACTTGAAGCTTCGTTTTTCTACGAAGACACGCCCGACCAAGCAGCAGCAACTGAAAAGGTCAAAGCGGCAATGGAAGCGCCCTACCCTATGGATATGCTGGTGTGCGGCGACGTGGGCTTTGGTAAAACAGAAATTGCCATCCGTGCAGCATTCAAAGCCGTTACCGACGGTAAACAAGTCGCTGTGCTGGTTCCAACCACAATCTTGGCACTCCAGCACTACAAAACATTCTCAAGCCGATTGAAAAATTTCCCTTGCTCGGTTGACTACATTTGTCGCCTACGCTCAACAAAACAACAAAAGGAAACTCTGGCAAATCTTGCCAGTGGAAAAACCGACATTATTATTGGAACACATCGGTTGGTTGGTAAAGATGTGAAATTCAAAGATATAGGTCTTCTGATAATTGACGAGGAACAAAAATTCGGCGTAAGCATAAAAGAGAAACTGAAACAACTCAAGGTAAACATTGATACTCTTACACTTACGGCGACTCCAATTCCCCGTACGCTCCAATTTTCGCTTTTAGGCGCACGCGACTTGGCTATCATTAACACGCCACCGCCAAACCGCCATCCGATTATCACCGAAATTCATACGTACAACGATGATATAATCCGTTCGGCAATACAATTTGAAGTTGAACGAGGAGGACAAGTTTTTGTTATAAACAATAGGGTTTCAAGTATTTACGATATAGAAGCTCACATTAGAAAATTGTGTCCGAAAGTTCGTACGGTTGTTGGGCACGGACAAATGGAAGGTGCACAGTTAGAGCAAGTTATGCTTGATTTCATCAATCACGAATACGATGTGCTGATAGCGACCACCATCATCGAATCGGGACTGGATATTCCAAATGCGAACACTATGATTGTGTACGACGCGCATCATTTCGGACTAAGTGACCTGCACCAGCTCCGTGGACGAATCGGCCGCTCCAACAAAAAAGCATATTGCTACCTGATGGCACCACCACTCCACTCGTTGCCCGACGACTCTCGCCGCCGACTGCAGGCAATTGAGGACTTTTCGGGGTTGGGAAGCGGATTCAACATCGCGATGCAGGATTTGGACATCCGTGGCGCAGGAAATATGCTCGGCGCGGAACAAAGTGGCTTCATTTCCGACATTGGCTATGAAACCTACCAGAAAATCCTTGACGAAGCTATGATGGAACTGAAGGAAAACGAATTCCGCGACTTGTTTGCCGGTTCCGAAGACGAGCAACGACAAGCGGCGGAACAACTCGAAACTTTGCTGTTCGTTACAGATTGCCACATCGACACCGATATGGGACTTTTATTCCCCAACTACTACATTGAAAGCACCAGCGAACGTGTGAAACTCTACCGCGAACTCGACAGCATCACCAACGAAGAAGGTTTGCAAACATTTGAAAAACACTTGATTGACCGTTTTGGTGAAATTCCAAAGGAAAGCCTTGAACTACTGAATCTCGTACGACTTCGTTGGGAAGCAATTTCACTGGGAATTGAAAAAATCACACTGAAAAACAGCATAATGATAAATTATTTTGTGGCAAACCAAAATTCCCTCTACTACCAATCTCCCGTGTTCACGCAGGTGCTGAATTTTGTGCAACAAAATCCGCGCTCGTGCGCTATGAAAGAATCTCAGGGAAAACTTACGCTCACATTCCGCAATGTAACGAGCATTCAAGACGCAATGAGAATCCTGACGGCAATAAAAACCGCGTAAGGATTCTTTATTTCAAAATTTATTATGTATATTTGCCCACATTAAAAACAACAAAATATGGGAAAAAACGAAGGAGGAGCATTTTCCACCAACTTGATTACGGCAGGAACGATTATCACAGGTGACATCACGTGCGACAGCGATATGAGAATTGACGGCGTTTTGTCGGGAAATCTTTCAGCAAAAGGAAAAATTGTTATTGGAAAAACAGGCAATGTAAAAGGCGAAGTTACTTGCCAAAACTGCGACATTGAAGGTGCAGTGAACGGGAAACTCACCATCAAGGATTTGTTGTCGCTACGGGCAACAGCTAAATTCTTCGGCGATATTATTACTACGAAACTTGCAATTGAGCCAGGCGCAATTTTCACGGGAACGTGCAAAATGAACGGCGAAAAAGATGCATCAGTTGAAAAAAAATAACGTCAATAATTTCATAAAATACACAAACATTGGTGTTGAAATGCTTGCCGTGATTCTGATTGGGGTCTTTGGCGGGCAGAAATTAGACGAATTTTTTGCATTCGACACCCCTTATTGCACTATTGTCCTTTCGTTGTTTGCTGTTTTTGCCGCTATTTATCTTGCTATCAAGGACTTTATAAAATTCAGGGAATGAAATTGTATGTGTACCGGATTGTAACTCATTGTACACTTTTCATGGTACTTTGCATGGCAATACTTTTCGCCCCCGAAACCTTACTCGTTGGTCAATGGAAGATAGGAGCGCTTACCGTGGTTTCAATTGTGGCTCTATTCAATGGAATTTGCGAATATGCATTCGTACGATTGACAAAGTCACAGGAAAAATCAAGCCTGTTCAAAATTATGGTCATCCGCACAGTAAAATTTTTATGCTACTTATTGCTTACCTTGCCACTTATTGGAAACATATTCGCTTTGCCAAACGAAAATAAAGTTTATTATGGTTTGTTTATTGTTGCTTTGTTTTTTCTATATTTATTTGTGGAATTCACGTATTTTGTGCGTATAACAAAACAGAAATGAAACGATTTGTTTCCAACGGCATACTGCTTTTCAAGCGACTTCTTTTTTTGATGGCGCTCTACACATTTTGTCGTGCATATTTTTTAATTTGCAATATATCGAGTTTCCAACCAATAAACACGCATGAACTGTTTTGGTCGTTTTTTGCAGGCTTGCGTTTTGATTTTTCGGCAATATTATTTTTAAACATTCTATTCTACATCCCACATTTTTTCCCATTCAAATTTGTAGAAAATAAAACGTATCAGTCTGTGCTTAAGCAGATTATGCTCTTTGTGAATATGCTTGGTATTCTACTGAACATTATTGACACGGGATATTTCAGCTTCCAAAACGGGCGCAGCGGCTCCGATTTCCTTTCAAAAATGCTGTTCTCCGCCGACACAGTGAATTTATTGCCTGTATATGTGCGCGATTATTGGTACCATACACTTGTGTTCGTTGCGTTATACGTGGTTGGAGAAAAATGGTTTCCAAAATATAAATCGTATAACATTGAATGTCAGAAATTTGCTATACCCATTTGCGTACTTTCCGCTGTAATTTTCACTGTGGGAAGTTTCTTTATCTATCGGGGGTTCGGCGTGAAAACATTCAGCGTGGTTGACGCAATGCGCTTCACCGAAGCAAAATACGCCCCTCTTACGCTCAACACGCCGTTTACCGTTGTCCGCACAATGGGAAAAACAGGAATAACACTCCGCACATACTTCGACGACGACAAAGCGGCTTCATACTATTCCGCACAACATCACTATTCATTTACCGATGAAGAATTTTCTCAAAAAAACGTAGTGATTTTCATTCTCGAAAGTTTCTCGCAACGGAGCATTGGCGCCCTGAACACGAGGGAAAAAGGCTACACACCGTTCCTTGACAGCATTATCGGAAAAAGCTATGCATTCACAAATGCGTTTGCAAATGGAACAAAATCGATTCAAGCGGTGCCGGCAATTTTGTCGTCAATTCCACAAATGACGGATGTCACCATAATTGGCTCAAAATATGCCGCAAACAAGGTTGACGCTCTTCCGCTTTTACTGCGCGAAGAAGGCTACCAAACCGCATTTTTCCACGGAGCGTTCAACGGCACAATGGGATTCGACAAATATTGCGAGGCAGTTGGTTTCGACAGGTATTTTGGTATGAACGAATTTCTGGAGGAAAATTCCATGGACGGCAACTACGACAGCGATTGGGGAATTTTCGACGACAAGTTTTTATTGTATTCCAAAGAACAAATTGATGATTTCAAACAACCATTTTTTGCAACAATTTTCACCATTTCGTCACATCATCCGTATGTGCTTCCAGAGGAATATAAAAATAGTTTTGATGAGAAAAAACCTGAACTGAACGCACTGCGTTATGCAGATTTTTCGTTACAGAAATTTTTTGAGGCGGCGCGTAGCAGCAATTGGTTCAACAACACAATTTTTGTGTTCGTCGCCGACCATACTTCGCCATTCTCATTTGAACCCGACGTTACTTCAGCGTACATTTCGCCAATCGACCGACACCGTGTGCCGATTGTATTCTATACACCAAATGATACTACATTTGTGAAACGCTCGCAACGTATTGTGCAACAAATAGATATACTTCCAAGTTTGCTCTACAAACTGCATTACAACAAACCGTTTATCGCCTTCGGCGAAAACGTATTTGACGAACACGGAAAGCCTTGCGCACTATATTACAACGCAGGAACGTTCACCTATATTGATTCTTCATCAGTGATAGAATACACGGAAAACACCGTCCCATTATGCTATAAAGTGTATGCAGACTCAATCTCCAAAACCACGCCAACCGAGGCGCAAATGAATCATCTCAAGGCATTTTTGCAGGAATATTCGCACCGAATGATATTCAACAAAACAAGCGTTTCAGAACAATAAAGTTTAATCGCAACCTCAACGCGTTTCTACAAAAAATACTATCTTTGCATACATTGAAACTCATCCCAAATGGATTGCAAAGCAGAATTTGAAAAATCAAGCGAAAAGGCGATAATGGTCGTGGGCGACATTATGCTCGACTCCTACATCTGGGGCAGCGTTGACCGCATTTCGCCCGAAGCTCCCGTGCCGGTGGTGTCGGTTGAAACGACAGAGGACCGTCTCGGCGGCGCAGCCAACGTGGTGAAAAACATTGCCTCGCTCGGAATGAAACCTATCTTGTGCAGCGTAGTCGGCAACGACGACGCAGGCCACAAATTTTTCGACATTCTTAAACGTCGAAATATTGCATCGGATTATTGCGTGGTTGCCGACGGACGGAAAACCACGGTGAAAACTCGCGTGATTTGCGGCAAACAACAAATGCTCCGCGTTGACACGGAACAAACCGATGTGATAAGCGAAGATAATTTTCAAAAATTGAAACTTTGCATTCGCAAGGCGATTTCGGAACAGCAAATTTCCGCAATAATCTTGCAAGACTACGACAAAGGCGTGTTTTCCAAGGAATTGATAGAATTTGTGGTTGGCGAAGCGAAAAAGCAGAACATTCCCGTGTTGGTTGACCCGAAAAAACGAAATTTCAACAATTTCAAAAATGTGTCGTTGTTCAAGCCCAACTTCAAGGAATTTACCGAAGGTATCGGAAAATCGTGCCGCAAAGACGACAGCGAATCGTTGTTTGCTTTGGCAAAAGAATTTATGGCGACGCAAAATATTGACACAATGATGGTTACCCTTTCGGAACACGGCATTTTCATTGCCGACAAAAACCATTATGTTACGATTCCAACGCAAGTTCGCCACGTTGCCGACGTTTCTGGCGCAGGCGACACGGTAATTAGCACTGCCGCAGTGTGTTACGTGCTCGGATTCCCTATGGAGGAAGTAGCACGGATTTCGAACATTGCGGGCGGTTTGGTTTGCGAACAACCCGGCGTGGTTACCGTAGAAAAAGAACAATTGTTGAAACACTTATAAGTTAGAAGTTAATAGTTATGGTGGCTTCGACAAGCTCAGCCACCCAAAAAAAAATAAAAAATATAACATGGCTGCAATTTCAATTTTAGTTGTTGATGACGAACGTGCGATTCGCAATTCGCTCAAAGAAATTCTTGAATATGAGAACTATAAGGTGGAAGTTGCCGAAAACGGTGCAGACGCTCTTTCCAAAGTTCAAAACGGAAAATTCGACCTCATCTTTTCCGACATAAAAATGCCCGAAATGGATGGTATTGCCTTCCTTGAAGCAGTTTTGAAGGAACGTGGCGACGTGCCTGTCATTATGATGTCTGGACACGCCGAAATCGACACCGCCGTGAAATCCATCAAATTGGGTGCTTACGATTTCATTTCCAAGCCACTGGATATGAACCGTATCCTTGTAACGGTTCGTAATGCGTTGGATAAAAAGAATTTAGTTCAAGAAACGGCTATCCTTAAAAAGAAAGTCGGCTCGAAATATCAGATGATTGGTAATTCAGAGCCATTGCAAAAAATACAAGAAATTATCGGCAAAGTTGCTCCAACCGACGCCCGTGTGCTGATTACCGGTCCGAACGGTTCTGGAAAGGAATTGGTTGCCCGTGCCCTCCACGATCAAAGTAATCGTAAGAATGCGCCATTCGTTGAAGTGAACTGTGCGGCGATTCCTTCGGAACTTATTGAAAGTGAATTATTTGGACACGAAAAAGGTTCGTTCACCTCGGCAATAAAAACACGTATCGGGAAATTCGAGCAAGCCGACGGAGGCACGTTGTTCCTTGACGAAATTGGCGATATGAGTTTGTCGGCGCAGGCAAAGGTGCTTCGTGCATTGCAGGAACAGAAAATCACCCGTGTGGGCAGCGACAAGGACATTTCGGTTGATGTGCGCGTGCTTGCCGCCACCAACAAGAATATGAAGGAGGAAATTGAGGCGAAACGCTTTCGTGAAGACCTATACCACCGTTTGAGCGTGATTCTCATAAAAGTTCCTTCACTTGCCGAGCGAATCGATGACATTCCACTGCTTGCCGAGCATTTTGTGAACGAGTCGTGCAAGGAAATGGGCGTTCCAAAGAAAGAGATTTCCGCCGATGCCGTAAAAAAATTACAAACCTATCCGTGGACGGGAAACATTCGTGAATTCCGCAACGTGATTGAACGTTTGGTAATTTTAAGCGGAAAAACCATCAAGGCATCCGACGTAGAAATGTATACGCAACCGTTGGGATAACACCACGTTCGGTACAGACTGTTGGCTCTACTTTGTTAAATTTCAGCTAATTACGGTGGTCGATATTTTCGACCACTTTTGTTTTCTCCTGTAGAGATAGTTTAAATTACCAAATCACTTTTGACTACGCCACAAAACAGAAAAAAACAATGAAATGAAAATTAAAAAGGAGTTGGTGCCTTTATTCGTGAAGGATTACTCTTCCGGCGATTCTCGTGAACGAAGTTCGTCACGAATAAGTGATGCTGTTTCGAAATCTTCCTTTTCAACGGCTTGCGAAAGCTTTTCTTCCAATTCCTGAACGCTGTCGAAAATGAATTCTAACCGTTTTTCTTCGTTTTCCAGCTCTTCCTCGGAAATGGGATTCTCATCTTCATACTGTGTAATGTCTTGGGAATCAACAGATACACTTGCACGTTCCAAAATATCTTCGGTAGTTTGTATCGCACAATCAAAACGAGTTGCCAGCGCCACAGCGTCCGAAGTACGACAGTCAATAACATGCACCTCATCACCTTGGGTTACAGTTATTTGCGCATAAAACACGCCATCTTCAAGTTTGTAGATAAACACATTCGTAATGGAAAATTTCAATTCATCGGCAACAATCTTAAACAAATCGTGCGTAAGCGGACGCGGCGATGTAAGTTGCTCCAATTTCAGGGCAATAGCCGATGCCTCGTGTGTGCCAATAAAAATAGGTAACCTACGGTTCCCGTCTTTTTCGCTCAAAACGAGAATGTAGGCATCTTTCGATGTCGGACTGCACGTAAGCCCCGTTATTTCAAGATTTATCCGATTCATATTTCCAAAGATAGAAAAAATTCTTGCCATTCGTACTTTTTAACGTATTTTTGACAAAAATCTGTATGGTATGAAACAACACTTTTTATTTGTATTGTGTTTATTGATTGTGGCGGCGTGCGGAAACAAAAACGCACAGACCAAACAGCACGTTGAAACACAATCGGTTGTAAAAAAGCCTATCGTTGAATCATTGTCGGAACAACAATATAGGGAAGTTGTGTTCAATTATCTTGAAAGCCCCACGCAATGGGATTTCAAAGGAGGGAAGCCCTGCGTGGTCGATTTCTATGCCGAATGGTGCCGTCCATGCAAAGCAATCGCACCCTACTTCGATACCTTGGCGGAAGTGTATGCCGGAAAAGTTGATTTTTACAAAATCAATGTTGACTATGCCCGCGAACTGTCGGAGTTTTTCCAAATTCGTTCGATTCCCACAGTAATGTTTTGCGATGAAGAATCCCTCCAATACGCCAATGGCGCATATACGATGGATTTTTACGTGAAAATGATTGACAGTTTGCTCCTACACAAATTTTAACTGCGCATTGAGCATTTCTTATTACGCACTATTTTGAATAGGTAGCCAACGCTTTCCAATCGCTCGCCTGCATACCATTTAACTCTTCCGAAGCATCACCTTTCATTTTGTGGAATGCGAAATAGTAAAGATTTCCCTCCACATCCATTAATACTTTGTAACATCTGCCAGGAATCATTTCGCCACTTTGAACCATTTCAGCATCGGTCCAGCCAACCACGTGGAGAAACATTGCGTTTGGTTCCTTTCGACGGATAATTTTTTCGAGTTGTGTATAGTCTTCAATAATAGTAACCTTTGCCACAGGATTTACCGCCGAGATTTCCGAAGCTTCGTCGAACGACGGCGTTTGTTCTGACTTCAGCAAGTAAATGTTTTTATCGGCAATGCTCCGTTTTTGTTTGGTGTAAGTCGTATATTTCTTATCCTTCAGCAATGCAGGATTATCCACAATATTTTGCACATGTTTGTTGAAGAAAGCCACAATCGCCGGCAATTTATATGTCATTTCGTCTTCGTCGCTGCCTTCGTAGCAAAGTGGAAACGTGCACACTTCGGGCAAATCGTTGATGGTTTCATACTGACCACCAATCAACAAACTCAAGAATGTATATTTCACCGAATCCTTGTCTTCGCCGAACGACATAGTCACAGGTGCGAGAAACGCATTATTGGGGTTTTGGAGTTTTGTACTGTCCAAATCACCCAGATGCATAAAGCGGAACGTGGTCAACGTCCAGTTTTTTTCAACAGCCTTGCGGATTTCCGCATTATAATTATTCATAGGATTTTCGTCGAACACAACAATCAACGATTTCCCAGCTATCAGTTCCTTAACTTGTTCCAACGTTGCCGTGGGACGTTGTGCCAATGCGCCAATTCCCATAAACGTTCCTAATACAAAAACAATAAATTTTTTCATAACTCAATTTTTTACAAAAGTAGGAATTTTTTAGAAATGTTTAGAAGACAGATTGAATGTCGGCACAAAAATCTTTTTTCCCATCTTCGACTGATTTAAGAATCTTTCCTGCAATAAAATTTCCAATTAGCTTGAAATAGTGCGTAATAGCGCAATTTGCTTTGTTATTTTCCTATTGACAGAGGTGGGTCAAGCATCTACATTTGCAGCGTTATTGAGTCGCAAAATGCTATGGAATTTCAAGACACAAAACAAGTAGGATCGTGGGGCGAACGTACCGCACAAGGTTTTCTCGAGGAAAACGGATATACCGTGCTGGAAACCAATTGGCGTTGTTCGCACAAGGAAGTCGATATTATAGCCCAAAAGGATTCAACGGTGATTTTCGTTGAAGTGAAAACACGTACGACAACCTTTATAAATCCAGCGGACGCAGTCAACAAGCAAAAGCAGAAACTGCTCTTGTCAGCGGCAAATTATTATGTACGAAGGAACAAGTTAGATTGCGATGTCCGTTTCGACATAATTTCAATTATCGCCCGAAATGGGTCATACACGATTGAGCATATTGAGAACGCATTTTATCCAAAAGTTCAATGAAAGTATGATTTGGTTCTATTTAGTATGATTTGGTTATGGATAAAGAAAAGAAAAATAACGGTCAAAATAAAGAAATGGGTAATTTTGCGACAAGAAACAAACAAAATCAAACAACAAACTAAACAAAAAGCCAGAAATTAGTATAAACCATTAAATAATAAGTACCATGAAGAAAAAAAGTTTCTTTAGAATGCTCGCGGGAGCATTAGTGTGTGTAACTACGTGCAACTCGGTTTTTGCCGACACGTATGACCCTTCAACAGATTACAAACAGGGAGATGTGGTGGATATCACCATCAACGGGGTGCAAGTCCCTATTGTGTATATGAACGAGCAATCCTCGTCGCATTATACACCATCAACGCCGTACGATGCGAACAATGCATGGCTGTGGCGTGTCTCAAGCGACTACGACAGCGTGTGGATACCATTCCATTATGTGCTTGAGGAAGGCAAGAACCTTACCGTGCAGTATGGAGGAAAACACTATCAGTTGTTACAAGAAATGTGGCCAAGCTCTCCTGCTCCATCAGAAGCGGCTGCAAGCGGTTGGGGATGGTTGTGCCTTGACTGTGCGTCATCGTCAATGGAGTCGTGTCCGAATCCGTATGCGTCAGACTATTTCCCGATTTCGTTGGCACAACAAAACAATGGATCCGATGGCACAACGCCACCGAATGCGAGTGGAAATGCAGGCATAGTAAGCGGACAAGGCGGCAACTTTGTGAATATAAATCAATTACGTTCGTGCAATACACCTTTTGCGCTGTACAACAACGACATTTATTTCCGTGATGCCTGCGACCCTCATTCTGGTCTTGGCTATTACGGCATTTCCGACAACACAAACGTACCAGCTCCACAAAAGCGCCTATTTGCCGATATGGACACCGATGGACCCGTATTGTATGGCTGGAACGGCGGTGCGTTGGGAATCCGCCAGCGAAACAATCTTTCCGCAGTAAATGGACCTCATATTGAGAAAATTGCGTTGCAATGGACTCCAAGCACAGTATTTCTTGGAACAGAAAACATTCCTATGCCGTTGACTGGTTATACCACTATTTCAATCAAAGGTCTAACTGGCACAAAAACAGGATTTTCGGTAAATGGAACGGAAAAAACAAAAGCATTCTCAGTGTATGATGCCACAAATAAAAGAACGGCGTTTACGGTATTTGGCAACGGCGTTGTGAATGCAAAAAAAATCTATGCGGAAGAAATCGAAGTGCTTGCCACTGTAAATGGCAACAAATGGCCTGATTACGTGTTCGCCGACGAGTACGAATTGAAATCTCTTGACGAAGTTGACGCATTCGTGAAAGAGCACAAACATCTTCCTAATGTCCCTGATGCAAGCAGTATGGAAGGACAGCATGTGAACTTAGCAGAAATGAATTCAATTTTATTACAGAAAATTGAGGAAATGACTTTGTATATGATTGATTTACAGAATCAAATACGAGAACTACAATCATCTGATGTGAAATAAACAATGTACAAGAAAGTATGAAAAAAATTGTAATTATCATCAGTTTGATTTTGTCCTACGCGGTTCGAATTGTGGCCCAATCCGATGCTGTTGTGGAGCGATATAAGACGATAGTTTCCGACGTATATGCGGAAATTCCGTCGAACAAGATTACCACGGGATTGCTGATAGAAAAGGCTATCCCGAATGTAAACACGGGAAAATTCGATGGCTCAAAATCGTGTGACACAAGTTCGTTTACAACATGGAAAAAGCTGTATCGGCAATTTTGCTTTGCTCACATCGACTATAGTACGGTTGATTGTAACCAAAACATTGTGGAACTCGCCGAAGCGGCGTGTCCCAACGCAATTCCCGTTGGAGTTCTGCTGTTTGCATACAATCAAATAAAACCGGAAGCTGTTTCCAACCATCAGATTGTACTTGATACCGTTCGCGGCAAGGTCATTGACGCTTCATCGTGGAATACACAAGTGCTTGACGAAAAAATCTGTTGCGCAGTTTCTCCATTTGCAGAACAAGTGGAGGTTGGCACATATACGTTTTCAATTCCCGAACAAAGTGTAGTCGGTAATAAGACCAACTCTATCCAAAGCATAGAAATTGACTTCGACGACGGGCAAGGGTTTGTTTCTATCGGTGTTGGGACATCGATGTTGGTGACATATACTGTTGGCGGTGAGAAGGTTATCAAAACACGGATACATGCGTCGGGAAAAACGTTTCATAGCACAAGCGTGCTGTATGTGAACGATAATACTTCGGAAACATTGCTGAAAGGATACTCTTTTGGCATGGAGCCCGATTTAGGTCCGACAAGTTTCGTGTCGAATTCCATTGAAGCGGAATATGCGGTGTATGGCAGATGCAACAGCGACGGAACTATAAGAAAACCCTGCTTGATTGTTTCTGGCTTCGACCCAATGGACAACAACCGATTGGTTGACGACGGAAATAAAGTGAATTTATACCGCATATCAAACAAAAACGGATTTCTTGACAAACTGCGCAACGAAGGCTATGACATTATTCTGTATCGTTCGAAAAACAGCACGGAATCCATAATTCCCAATGCGAAAAATCTGGTTGATTTTATTCAAAAAATCAATGCCGAAAAAACGTCGGACAATGAATTGATTATTGCCGGCGCGAGCATGGGAGGGCTGGTCGTACGCTATGCGCTTACTTATATGGAATATTACGGAATCGACCATCAAACGAAACTTTTCATTTCGGTTGATTCACCACAAGAAGGTGCAAATGTCCCGTTAGGAATCCAATATATGGTAAAATACTTGAACAGCGATTTGCTCGAAGTGCTGGCGGCCTTGAAAAATGCCGAAGACACTATGCTTAACAGCGATGCGGCAAAAGAAATGTTATTGTACCACCATACAGCCACATCGGGAAAAACAGCTCAAGCATCAGCGATGCGAAACACGTTTTTGTCAAGTTTGGAACGTATGGGAAATTTTCCACAGGAATGTAGAACCATTGCCATTTCGATGGGTAGTGGCAACGGTACAGGACAAGGTTTTTCTGCTGGAACACAGTTGATGCGTAAAGATCCCAAATTGTCGTATTTTGTCCCCGATGTTGTGCCTGTTCCTCACTTGTCGTGGGACTTTTCGGTATATGCCGTTCCTAACAACACCAATAGCCTTGTGTATAGCGAGTCGGTGAATTACAGAACTTGCATCCGCATTTTGAATTCCACCCACTGCACATCAGGAAAAAGCCTTGCTTCACGAAATGAATATGTGAACAACACTATGCCGATTGATAACGCTCCGGGAAGCATCAGAAATTTGCACAACCTGAAGGATTTTAGAAACAACGGCTCGTTATGGGGCATCGACTATATTGATTTGATTGAATTCTTAGGTGAAATCGACTATAATTCAAAAACCGATAATTTCATTCCTACATACAGTTCGCTGGGATTGGAACACATTACAAATCCTTCCCTCAACATAAAAACGTACTTGAACCAACAAAATGCGTTTCGCCGTATGTCGGATAATTTATATGTAAAAACCTCAGCATCAGACGTTTCTTTATTCGATGTGCTGTATGTTGAAAATAAAAATCTCGATCATATATACGATGACAACAAAATTGGCGTTTTTACAGAGGAGATGACAAACATGATGTTGCAGGAGGCAGCTCCTGAAACGATATATGTAGAGAATGAAACTATGAAACAAGGTCACAGAAAAGCGGCTGAAGCCCGTGGCAGTGTATATATCGGAAATAGTGTTGACGATGTGCAATACAACGATGGCGAGGTGGTTATGGAATCTGGCTCCCAAACTTCGGTGTTGGCAAGCGAAAAAATAGTGCTGAAATCGGGAACAAAAATCAACCATGGCGCGCAGTTTTCTGCAAAAATCGGCAACTTCAACTATTGTGACGAATCCAACGCAAATTATGTGAAATCATACAATCTTGAATCTTACGGCTCTGATGAAACTGAACCTACGGAAAACGATTTTGTATCCTTGGTTGTGGACTATTCAGAGCCTGTGATTATGTACCCAAATCCAGTAGATGACAGATTATATGTTTCATCGAACAAAACAAACAACACAATAGCTTTTTACGATGTAAGCGGGAAAAAAGTTTTGTCGCAAACATTCCATAAAAATACGGAAATTGATTGCAGTCAACTTCCTGTAGGAACGTATGTGGTACGTGTTGTACAAGGAAATGGAAACGTGGAAACTAAACAAATTTTTAAACAATAAAAAGAAGTGATTATGAAAAAAGTTCTGTATCTCTTGCCGTTCCTTTTGAGCGGATGTTCATCAATGTACATTCCGCAGATGGCGAATGCTCCTTTGTTTGAGGAGAAAGGTGAAACACAAGTGGAATTGTCGGTCAGCACCAATAGCGCATACGCCTCGCTGGGTTATGCTTGTTCCGACAAGTATGCGGTAGTGCTTAACGGAAATATGTCGTTCGGAAACATAACGGACTACAACGATATATTTACCCACAAAGACTCTTCCCGTGCGAAGTACACCGACATTTCCGTTTATGGACGGTACGCCCACAAGTATCTCGAAGCCGCGGTAGGTCGCTATAACCTGCTACAAAGCGACTCGTATAAATTAGAAGCATTTGCGGGCGCGGGATATGGAACAGCAGAGGAAAAATCGTATCGCAATAGATATGGCTTAGCTTTCGCACAAGTTGATTTTGGACAGAAGGTTAAGAAGTTTGAATGGGGGTTGTCGATGCGGTTGGCCTCATCGCTTCATAATCTTGACTGGACCGATGATTATGGAAAGTCATTTGATAAAAAGTTTTCTATGGTTCATTTGGAACCGATGGCGTTTTGTAGAGTTGGAGGTGAACATGTGAGTTTTGTTCCCAAAATTGGAGTTTCATTACCAATCACATCGCCTGCTTTTGAATTAGTAGAAGGAGCAATCAAAGATTCCGACTATTATCGGACCACGGTTTTACACGTTTCTTTAGGCGTTCGTTTCAAATTTTAAAATAATTTTGTGTCGTCCTTTTTATGAGGGAGTCCCTGCAGAAGGTTCGTCTGTGGGGACTTTTTTTGTTTTATTGGCTGTTTGTGAAATCAAATCTCGGTTTTTATCACCGAGCATCAGTCTTTTTTATATATTTGTCGAGCTTTTAGTTCAGCGCAATGAAGCAACTTGAGATAAAAAGTTCCATAGGCGAATCGAAGATATTTGTAGGCGAAACGCTTGCAAACGTTACGAAGTATTTGCCACAAAATCGAAAAATCGCCATAATTACCGACCCGGTAATCCATTCGTTGTATGGCGAACAGTTCCCCAAAGCCGACGTTGTGATAGAAATTCCACGTGGCGAAGCAAATAAGAGTTTGCAATCGCTCGATGTGGTGTTTGAACAACTAATAGCGCACGAATTCGACCGAACCTCGTTCATCCTTGGAATTGGCGGAGGTATTGTGTGCGATATGAGTGGCTTTATCGCAACTATTTTTATGCGTGGAATTGAATTTGGTTTTGTGTCAACCACATTGCTGAGTCAAGTCGATGCAAGTGTCGGAGGGAAAAACGGTGTAAACTTCCGCGGCTATAAAAATATGATTGGCACATTCAACTTGCCGAAATTTGTGATTTGCGAACTGAATATACTGAAATCGCTACCACAATCAGAATTGTTGAGCGGAATGGGCGAAGTGGTGAAACACGGCGCAATTGCCAACGAACAATTGTTCTCATATATAGAAAACCACGTGGCAGATTTACAGAATTACTCACTTGAGGTACTGGAAACATTTGTATATGAGTCGATTGTGATAAAATCAAATGTGGTGAGCAACGACGTTCGGGAATCGGGAGCCCGACGGATATTCAACTTCGGCCACACATTTGGTCACGCAATAGAAAAAATCACCAAAATGCCCCATGGTTACGCTGTGAGCGTGGGCATGGTGTATGCCGCGAAATTATCTGTTTTGAAAGGCAAAATGGCACAAAAAGATTGCGACCACTTGATTACACTCTTGCAGAATCTTGGATTACCAACCAGCTGCGAAGTCGGTCCAGAAGAGTTACTTACCGTAATGAAATGTGACAAAAAACGCGATGGCGACAGCGTTCACTTTGTATATCTTACAGGTATAGGCTCTTGTTGCGTGGAAAAAGTTTCATACGTGGAATTAGCAAAATATATCGGTGATTTGTGTTAGTGTCATAGAAAAATCAATTCCTCTGATTGTGGACATCGCCAATTCCTCGGAAATGGCGGAAATCCGAATTGATTTGTGCGGATTGAATTTGCAAACGACCAACGAAGTATTTTCGCACATACAAAAACCGACCATCGCGACGTGCCGCCCTGATTATTGCGACGACGAACAGCGAGCAACCCTTTTACAAGCGGCAATTGAAGCTGGAGCAACGTATGTTGACGTTGAAATAGAATCCCCGGAAACGTTCAAAAAGCAGGTGATGGATTTTGCCAAAGCACATAATTGCAAAAGCATCATTTCATATCATAACTACGAAAAAACGCCATCTTCACAAGAATTGAAAACAATTGTTGACGATTGCTTTGCGCAAGGCGCTGACATAGCGAAAATCGCCACAATGGCACAAACAAAAGCCGATTCGGCACGAGTGCTTTCGTTATACGCCGATTATTCCAACATAGTTGCCTTAGCAATGGGCGCCGAAGGAAAAATTACCCGAATAGCTAATCTCTGTCTGGGAAGCCCGTTCTCGTTTGCCGCCGTTTCCTTAGAACACATATCCGCTCAAGGTCAAATGACAGTACAACAGATGAATACTCTTCGTGGAATTTTAGAATAATCATCAAACATAGTTTTACAGAATTTGTATATTTGTTATTTTTAAATCAAAAGAATATGAATCGTTTTTGGAATAATGTTTTGCTTGCTTTCGTTTCAATAGCATTGTGCTCAGCGTGCGAAAAATTGGATGTTAAAACAGGCGGAGGGGAGCTACCGACCGAAGGTGTTCTTACGAATGGAGTATTTACTGTTGCCAAAGGAAAACAAGTCTATTTTTCTCAAGCAAATCTACAATACAATGCAAGTAGCAACGTATGGCGTTTTGCGGAGCATCAGTATGACATAATCGGAGAGGACAACGCAAATATTTCCAAATCCTATAATGGATGGATTGATTTGTTCGGATGGGGGACGAGCGGCTACAAGAACGTATATCCTTACGGAAACAAAGACGGATATTCAATAGAAAAAGATATTGCAGGAACAAAGTCTGACTGGGGTGTGTATAATAAAATCTCAAATGGAGGAAACAAAGCAAATCTTTGGCGTACACTTACTTGTAAGGAATGGGATTATTTGTTGACTGAACGTCCGCAAAGCGAAGAATTGTATGCAAGAGGGTACGTTGGTTCCTCATTTGGAGTGATTTTATTACCTGACAACTGGGTACAACCTGAAAACTTAGAATTTTTGCCACAAGCAGCAGGATGGTATGGAAACGTCTATACGCTTGACGAATGGTCACAAATGGAAGCAAATGGCGCAGTTTTTCTACCTACCTGTGGACATCGTCTCGGTTCTACTGTGGAGAACGTAAACATATTTGGCTATTACTGGACAAGTTCAATTGCCGACAGCTTTAATTCATACTGCTTTGTTTTTGGCTGCGGTAATATTAACACCACATTAGCCGGTTATTCAGCTGGCTACGCTGTCCGTCTTGTGTGCGATTTATAGCATAACAATCAAAGAAACCATTATCCGATAGGAATTTCCTACTTACTGATTACCAACCGTTCTTGTTTTATTTCTCCGTTTTGCAAAGTTATTGTTGCAATGTAAACGCCTGATTTTAAACCGCTAAGATTAATTTCAACCTCATCATTATAAACAAGTCCCTGATAGACTGATTGCCCTTGCAAAGAGCAAATTGCAACAGAAACTACGCCATCATTTGCTGTAATTCGTACATAATCAGAACAAGGATTTGGATACACAACAAGCTCACAATCAACTTGTTCGATTGCTGTTTCCAGCACTTCGGATTCCTTATAACGTATATACATTGACTGTAACGTGCTTGCGTTCATATCAACCGTAGATTGACTAACCGTAATGCTTCGACGGATATTGTTCGCAGTTTTCAACGCACGCTCCAAACTTTCCCGTTTCGATGCGGAATATTGACCTATCTCAGTTCCGGCCTCAGTTGTTGCCAAAATTTCAGTCGCCAATGCTATATACTCGTCTATGGCAGTATAGTCGAGTCCCGTTTCCACCGAGTATTCAAAATCTGTAATCGCTTGTTGCAGAGCATTCATTGCATCGTCAATCTCAAGTTGAAGAAGTTTTTCGGCGGCGAAAATCTCGTTTGCCGCAGCAATAGCGGCATTGAGCGCATCTTTCGCTTCCTGCGGATAATTGCCTTTTTCGGTACCAACCACCGCATTTTCACTCTTAACTGTAGCAGTCTTAATTAAACGGCCAAACGGAGCCTTATTGCCGTAAGCTGCCAGCTGCAACTCTGCTATGGCACTAGTCAAATGGGCATTTGCAGTGTCAATTTCCGCACGACTTGCCGATGGATTCAAATCAACATCGGCAGCAACGTCAATAGCATCAGCAAACGCATCAATTGCCGTTTGAAGATATTTTTCCTCTGTTGCTTTTGAATAAATTGCATTTGCTTGAGCCAATGTATTTTCCAATACAGAACGATTAACTTCCGAAGCGGAAAATTCCCGTCCGAGAAGCGTTACCTCATCAATACCGAAAGAGCCGGTACTGCCTATTCTGCTCCATTGAAAACCTGTTACTTCTGTAACATAACCGCTTGATACAAAGTCAGATGCAATATCTTCCCATTTTAAAGTGATTAAGGTCCAATCCTCATGTGCCGTTATTCTATACGTTTGATACGAGTAGTTCGCGTTTTTCTTTGTGATAGTTTTCGCCTCCAAATTACATGCGTCGCCTTTATGATAGAATGAAATTCCCGTAGAGCCAGAACAATCCAAAGGATTTTCACCATCAAGAATGTTGAAGCCTACGCCAGCATACGACTGAATGTTCTCATACGTGAACTGAACGCCCGTTTCAGTTGAATTTGCTCCTTCGGGAAGCATTTTGTACGACTGCGACGACCCTTTTCCACCATCGGAATATGAGTACCATCGACCACCCAATAACGTAGAGTCGCTATGCTCACAATCGGCAAAAATTGTCTGTCCACCAACAACATACATTTTATTCGCAATTGGCAATTTTATTACTTTGCTAAGTTTTCCACCTTTAACACTTTCAATAGAAGCGCCGCTGTATGACAACGCAAGCAACGATGTTGGTGTAATATCCAATTCATTGAATCCCAATTCAATAGTCGTCCCCGAAACGGAAATTGATGAAATTGCATCAGTGCGTTCCACTCCGTCAACAAACAATGAAAATCCCGAAAAATCTTCGGTCGCCCCAGACATTTCCTTTGTGCAATTCACCACAATAGAAGTTCCGTCAGTCGATACCGATGAAATCACTGGATCAACAACAACTAAAGCTGCACCGCCGTCCAAGTCATAGAAATTTGCCGCATTTCCCGAAGTCACAAGCGCATACAACATTTGTAACGTAGGTGAATAATATGGCGATTCAGTATAATTTATCAGTTTTTCATGATAAAAGTTAAGATTTTCCTGTCGATCCGCATTGGTCATCAAAGCACACGCATAGCCACCGACAAACGCCGAATTGTTTCCCATTCCTTCATATACAAGGTCTGTGTAGTCGTCAGAATCCAAGTTGCTATAGTAACCTGCATTTTTCGTGTCGCTCAAAAGGTCGTGTGCCGCCATCATATCTATAGTATTCTGCATCATCGACTTACTACTTTCCGAACCATACCAGAGATAATCCCACGCAACTCGCCACGGCGTACGGCAAGCATCCCATCCATAATCCATCGAAGTGGTATCGTAAGGGCTTCTGTCGCAAGGCGTTCCATCCCAATTGCTCCAATTTGGCCACAACCCATTTCGTTGTGACAGAGTCAAATAAATATGAGAATCATCATAAACTGTTTTCCAATCATGTGTGGTTGAAAATTCCAGTTGCGTCTGCGCCTGCGCAAACACCCCTATCGACGCAAGAGTGAAATAACACGGATTCGCCACACTGGTCCAGCTATCGCCCGGATTTATCAAAATGCGTTCCTCACCTTTAATGTAATGGGAACCAACTTCTTTTTTATATATTGCATCAAGCAATTTTTCCGCCTCTTCGGCATACACATAATTGTCGGAACTCCCCCACTGTTTTGCCGCCAGACAAAGCGCAAGAGCCACATCAAGGTCGGCATCGGTGGCGCCATTATATGAGTTTACTGACTCGAAACCTTCTATTTTCCAGTTCATTACGCCATTTCCGTTGCTCCAACGTTTGTAGTACGCATACAATTTATCGAACCGTTCCTGACATAAATCGTTGGTTTCGCTTGTCATATACACGTATATCAACATTCCGTAGCCAATTCCTTCGGAAACAGTGAATTTCTCATCATCGAAACGAATTCGACCATATCGTCCGTCGGCGCTTTCGCGGTACATTGTTTTGTCCCACGACACGAATTTCGATTGAATTTTCGCATTATTTGGCTGTGAAGCCGTTATGCCATACGGATAAGCGTAATTCGCCTCATTCATCGGGAATGGAAAGTGCTGACCAAACACGAACGCACTTAGTGCGATTCCCAAGGCAGTCAGGATTGATTTTTTATTCATTTTCAATCAATTAAATTATTTCTTAATACAATGAATTGTTGATTGTGTTCCATTTGTAAATAATACTTGAACCGTATAGAATCCGTTTGCAAGATGAGAAATTGGAATTTGTATAGTTGTCTGATTTTCAACTTGGTATTCCATTTTTGAACCAGAAATTCCTACAATTTTCACCAAACTGATTTCGCTACCAGCTTCAATATTCAGAACATTTGTGCATGGATTCGGAAATAACGACACAGAGCATACTGTTTCGTCGATAGCCGTTGTGGTGACCTTGGATTTTTTATAATTCTCGTATGCGTTTTTCAAATTTCCTGCCACTAAATCAACCATTGTTTGACTAGCAGTTTCTTTTTCATATTGATTGTTTGCCGAACGAAGATTAGTTTCCAATGTCGCGCGTTTTTTTGCATCGTACTGTCCGTATGCTGTTCCTGCTTCGGTAGTTGCAAGAATTTCAGTTGCCAAGTCTATGTATTTTTTCAACTCTGTTTTGTCGGCACGCGAAATTTCTGAATTTCTGAATTTCTGGATTGCCGTGTTCAACGTTGTGCTTGCTTCGGAAACTTCCATTTCGGTTGCCGATTCCGATTCATACACCACATTTGCCGCAGCTATTGCAGCAACAAGCTCGTCCATTGCCGACTGAGGAAATTGACCATTTTCATCGCCAACCACTGAATTTTCTTTTAACAGAGTCGCAGCTGTGATTGTTTTCCGTAGGATTGATTTGTCAACAATTTTTATTTCCTGCGATTTGAACGTTTTTGTAGCTTCCTGCAACGCCGATGTGGCATTGTCTATCTGCGTTTGCGTTGCCGACGGGTTGTCATACACAATTGCCGCCGATTCTATTGCCGCTCTGTAGTTGCTGATTGCCGTTGCTGGATACGATTCCTCGGCTGCCGAACCTATTAACGTGTTGGAAGAAACAATTACCGATTCCAACTCAGTCTTAGCTGTTGTATTCGAACTGCCGCCGTTGTCCATCAACATTACCTCGTCAATCCACACTTCGCCACTTTGGCCCGTTGACCCTTTTATTTGCCATTGCATACCAAGAACTTCGGCCGCATTAAATGAAATTTGATTGCCCCATCCATTTTCTTGCTGTAAATCAGACCATTTCACCTCAACAGGTGTCCAATCAGAATGCTGCTGAACATCAATAGCATGGTAATTATCTTGTGTATTTGGTATTTTTACTTGGAATGAAATCGCACTGCCTTTATGATAGAATTTCACGCCAGTTGCGTTAGAACAATTATAGGTTTGCGCATCGTTGGAAAGAAGACTGAACCCGAATCCCACAAATGGATCGTACTGATAACCTCCTTTATTCAATGAAAAGTTGATTTTCACTGCTTTGCCCGATTGACCGCCAGCGACAATCAAATCAGAACTTTCCTTTGGCGAGATTGTTGACTGTGCATTTTGATTATTGTCATCGTATGTGTACCACGAGCCGCCGAGCGAACAAACATTTGTTTCGCAATCCGCCAAAATAGTTCCCGTTACAAGTGTATTTTTTACACTCATACGCACCATTTCGCCCAACGCAATATTGTCCTCATTCACTATGGTAGTCCCATTATATGAAATCGAAACCAAATCATTCTCCCCAATAGAAACTCCATCATTCAGTGTAAGTGAGATTTCCCTATCCGATACACTGATGTTTGTGAATGCGTTTGATTGCTTGGTTCCATTCACATACAACGAAAAATCGCTGTAATTGTTGGAAGATTGTAATTTCTTAGACGTATTCAACACAATTGCAGAACCGTCGGTTGTTGCCGAAACAACAGCAGGCTTCGCATTTGCGGCACCAGCATCGCAGTCAAAAAAGTTTGCCGCATTTCCCGACAAGGTAAGCATATACAACACTTGGAGTGTTTGCGCATAGTATGCTTTGCCTGTTGTGTTGCAATTTTGTTTGTAATATGTGTCAAGATTTGCTTGACGTGATTCATCGGTCATAAACGCACAGCCCACACTGCCCGTCCAAGCAACGTTTCCGGCACTGTAAGCATGGTTCGAACGAAGTTTTATGGCCGAATAGCTGTTGCTTGAAAGTCCTGTAAAAAATCCCACCGAACCCGGAGAATTTTGCCAGCCTTTTGTGTCGAGCAATTCTATCGTTTTTGCCATCATGTTTTTACTACTTTCGTTGCCGAACCAAACATAATCCCAAGCAACACGCCACGGCACACGGCAAGCATCCCAACCAAAATCGTAGTCTTCATCATCGCCCCACGAGCGTTTTCCTGGATTGTAACTCCAATCCGACCAGTTTGGCCACACACCGCCTCGTTGCGTTTTCTCAAGATATGTATGGCTATCTTTATATACAGTAGTCCAATTCTTCGTATTTACAAATCCTAACTTTTCCTGAGCCTGCACAAACGCACCAACCGAAGCAACCGTAAAATAGCACGGATTTCCGATGTTGTCCCACGAATCGCCTGGCTTAAACAAGCGCATGCCATTTTTGTTAAAAGTTTCCCGATTGTAAATGGCATTCAGCAAACGCTCTGCCTCGTCGGCATACACATATTTCGACGAACTTTCCCATTGTTTTGCAGCCAAACACAAAGCAAGTGCGACATCAAGGTCGGCATCGGTTGCTCCATTGTAGCCGTCTGCATCAACTTTATCAAATCCTGTAATTTTCCAGTTCATAAGCCCATTCCCATTCGACCAATTTTTGTAATACGCATACAATTTGTCAAAATGGTCTTGGCATTGTGTGTTTGTTGCATTCGCCATATATACATAAATCAACATACCGTAAGCTATACCCTCGCTCACAGTGCTTGTGCCGTCATCATATTTGATTCGTGCTTGCGTTCCCGCGGAATTTTCAGTGTACATGGCTTTTTCCCACGCCACAAATTTCGACTGAATTGTTGAATTTGAAGGATTTGTAGCTGAAATTCCGTACGGATAACTATACCCTTGCTCATTCATAGGAAATGGATAATTTTGTCCAAACCCAGAAAACGCAAGCAAAACGCCTGCGACAATTAGAAAATGTCGTTTCATATTTTAATTTTTTCGTATGACAATGTATGTAGGAAAAACCCTACTCTAAAAATTCTACGTTAGTATATTTTCTAAAATTTTTTTTGCAAGTTCGTCCAAATGCGGGTCTCTTGCTCCCATCACAATAATTGCATCGTTTGGCTGACAAAGCTCTTTGATTCGTTTCAAAGAGAAGTCTTTATCGTGAACATATTCCGCATTCTTACCGTTTGCTTTCATCGCGTCACTCACTATTGTCGATGAAATGTTTCTGTCAACCGTGCCGCCGGCATAATATATATCGGCAATCAAGAAAATGTCGTTTTCGCGAAGCGCATCGCCAACCATCGTAGTCAACTCATTGTGCATAAATCGCATAGGTCCGAATCCGTGTGGCTGAAACCACGCAATCACGCGTGGAGCAATTTGCTGACAAGCTTTTATGACAGCGGCAACTTCGGCAGGATTGTGTGCAAAGTCGTCAATCACATAGCAGTTGTCTTTTGTTTTTCCAACCAACTGCGCACGACGATAAATGCCACGGAACGTAGCCAACGCCTTGGTGCTTTCTTCCAAAGAAACACCTAAAGCATTTGTTGAAGCGATTGCTGCCAACGCGTTCTCCATATTATGTTTACCTATGGCTGGAATTGCACAAGGGACACCATTTACCTTGAACGAAATCGAGAATCCTTCTTGCTTAAAATCTGTCCCTCGAATAGCCGCCGATTCCACCGTTCCAAAATTATAGTTGTTCGTTTGCGACAACTTTTTGGTAAGAGGATAATCTTGATTTGCAATAAAATACGATTTGGTATTGTCACGAAAAGTTGAAAATAATTGTTCCAATTCGTCAAATTCCTTGTGGTCACGGTCAATATTGAGCAATAACGAAATTTCCGGCTTGTAATTCACAATTGAACCGTCGGATTCATCGGATTCTATCACCAATAAATCGCTTTTGCCAACCCACGCATTGCCTGGCAAACCTTTTTCCTGCAACACGCTCAAACCCGCACCTGTAATGAGTGACGGTGATTTTCCACATTGTTCCAAAATATGGAAAATCATTGCGGTGGTGGTGGATTTTCCCGACGTTCCACCCACTGCGATTGTCCGCACGCTGTTGGAAATTTCAGCCAAAAGTTGCGAACGTTTCATTATAGGAATATTCAGCTGCAACGCTTTTTGGTATTCCACATTTGTTTCTTCGATTGCCGTGGAAACCACTACTACGTCAACATCGGGCGTAATTCCGCGTCCGTCTTGGAAATAGCAGTGCATTCCCAATGCTTCGAACTGCGATTCCGAAAGGATTTTTTGTTCTTGACCAAACAATCGGTCGGAACCGGAAACTTTTTTGCCAATGCCGTTAAGATATTGTGCAATAGCACTCATACCCGTGCCTGCAATGCCGACGAAGAAAAAATGTGAATACGAATCAAGCATTATATTGAGAATTTTTTGTTGAGTTTCTTGTGAGTAAACGACGATTTGCCCGAAACGTAGTCGGCAACAATTTGTCCGTTTCCTTTCAATTTCCACTTGTAAATCGTCAATCCTTCCAGACCAACTGGTCCGCGGGCATGCAGCTTGTTCGTGCTAATGCCGACCTCAGCGCCAAGTCCGAAACGGAATCCATCGGCAAAACGAGTGCTGCAATTCCAGAACACGTCGGCGGAATCAACAAGATTCATAAATTTCTCGGCTGCCTGCGCATTTTTCGTGATGATGGCCTCGGTGTGACGGCTGCTATACGTATTGATATGTTCAATCGCCTCGTCCAACGAACTTACAATTTTAATTGAAACCTTATAGTCCAACCATTCTGATTTCCAGTCGGTTGCTGGTTCACAAGAAATGATTTTTTGCGTTTTTTCACAACCATAAATTTCCACATTGCGTTTTACCAATTCATCTGCAAGTTTTGGTAGAAGTGACTGTGCTATATCATTGTGAATCAATATTGTTTCAGTAGCATTGCAAACCGATACATACTGTGTTTTTGCATCAACGGCAACTTTTATTGCCATATCTTCGTCGGCATCTTTGTCAATATAGGTGTGACAAATCCCGTCGGCGTGCCCCATCACGGCAATATTGGAATTGTTCATTATGTATTGGACGAACGCGTTGGAACCACGAGGAATTATCAAGTCAATGTATTTGTCGAGTTTGAGCATTTCGTTCACGTCTTCGCGTGTTTCCAGAAGCTGAATCCAACCAGAGGGAACGCCACATTTTTCAGATGCTTCACGAATAACTTTAGCAAGAATTCTGTTCGTTTCGATTGCCTCGCGGCCACCTTTCAATAAAGTTGCATTGCCACTTTTCAAGCAGAGCGATGAAATTTGCACCAAAGCATCAGGACGAGATTCGAAAATCATTCCAATCACGCCAATCGGACAACTCACCTTGTACAGTTCCAACCCTTGGTCAAGTTCCGTTGCGGCAAGCGTTTCGCCGATTGGGTCGGGCAAGCCGATAAGACTTTGGATGCCTGCCACCACATCGTTAATTTTTCCTTCGTCGAATTTCAGACGTTTTAACAAAGGAGCGGCAAGATTTTCTTCCTTGCTTCTCTCCAAATCCTTTTGATTTGCCGCAATAATCTCGTTTTTATGTTCTACAAGAGCTTTGGCAACAGCGTCCAAAGCCTCATTTTTCTTTTCTGTTGAAAGAGCGGCAAGCCCGATGGACGCTTTCTTCGCCGCCATTGCTAAATCAATTGTTTGCATACTTCAAAATATATGTGCAATAATAAAAATTTCTACGGAAATTAACAACAACACTTTGAACGTGACGCTGATGGAATGTATTATTTCATTTTTTTTCTAAAAATTTTACGGCAAACTATTGCACGTTACAAAAAAAGTGTACATTTGCAGCGGAGAAGTGGCAGAGTGGTCGATTGCAACGGTCTTGAAAACCGTCGTACCGCAAGGTACCGGGGGTTCGAATCCCTCCTTCTCCGCTCAACATCAAATCATTACAGCTTTTTTGAAGTTCTTTGTACTGTATTCCGTACAACTTTCTATTATTAAATAATTGAAATCTTTGATTGTTTCAATTTTTTTTGTGTCCTTTGTGGTATATGTATCAAATTGTACGATATTGTTGGTTTATGGCGATGACAATGTTTTGTCTTGCACAAACTTTATACGCACAAGAGATTAAGCAATTTTTCTATCCCGATGGCTCCGTTTCTTCGGAAGGGACAATGGTGAACGGGAAACCCGATGGCTACTGGAAATCGTATTATCAAGACGGAACGCTCAAATCCGTGGGAAAACGCACCAATTTCCAACTCGACAGCATTTGGTGCTTTTACGATGAACACGGCAACTTGCAAAAAGAAATTTCATATTTTGAGAACCACAAAAATGGATTTTATAAAGAATATGCTGTCGCAGATTCTTCTATTTACTTACGTATGAGTGTGCTCTATGTGAACGACCAAAAGCAGGGCGTTGAACAATATTTCTCGCCTAACGGAACGCTCATTAAGGAAATCCCTTACGAAAACAATAAAAAAGAAGGGAAAAGTTTTGAATACAACGACAGTGTGGTCACCACAATTTCCATCTACGAAAACGACAATCTTCTTTCGTCACAGTCAATCAACCGCACTGACGCGCAAGGACGAAAAACCGGGCAGCACATCAGTTTTTACCCCAACGGAGCCATGAAAACCGAAGCGAACTACACCAACGGAAAGCTAAATGGTCTTTACAAATTGTATAACCAACACGAACAGTTAGTGCAAGTCGGCAACTACGAACACGATTCGCTTATTTACTCCAGCTCCACAATGGCGGAATTCGAAGACCCATTTGAAAAAAAAGAATATTATGCTGATTCAACCCTGAAATACAAAGGTTCGTTCCGCGATGGGAAACCAATTGGGACTCATCGCTCCTACAATTCCAAAGGCGTAATTACCGATGGAACGCTGTACGATGTGAACGGAACGCTGGTTGGACGCGGCATCACGCAAGAAAACGGCGACAAAATCGGCGAGTGGGTTTTCTACTTCCCCAACGGGAAAAAGGAATCGGAAGGGCTCTTTTCAAACGGACAAAAAAATGGGTTATGGAAATTCTACTACCCCGACGAAACCCTCAAACAAACAGGAAACTTCCGTGACGGTAAATTCGACGGTCCATGGCGATTCTACAGCGAAGTGGGCGATTTGCAAAAAGAAGAGGAATATGCCAATGGTCAACGCAACGGTCTCAGCATTGAATATGACGACGAAGGAGAAAAGATTTTAGAAGGAATGTACCTGGACGACCAACGACAAGGAATTTGGGAAATTCGCATTGGCGATATTATTTCGAAAGGGAAATTCGCCTACGGCGAGAAAAATGGCATTTGGGAAAGCACGTACCTCAACGGCAGCAAAGCATTCAAAGGCGATTACATTGGCGGCAAACCGAACGGCACACACACATATTATTACCAAAATGGACAAATTGAACACAACGAACAATGGAAATCAGGCAAAGCAGTGAAAAATTGGAATTACTACACCGAAAACGGTAGCTTAAAATACTCCATCTACTACAAAGACGGCAAAGAAAATAGAATTGTGGCACCCTCAAAATAACCACATAGTAAATTCTTCATTATTAATTATGCATTGTGCATTGAAAATTGTGCATTAAAAAGTAGCCTTGCCGGGAATCGAACCCGAATCAATTGTTTAGGAAACAACTATTCTATCCATTGAACTACAGGGCCAACTCTTAGCAGTCAACTTCCCTTAATTCAAATTCAAGGCTCAGCAATTTGGAGAACCTCATCCCCGACGACATCATATCCAAGTCGTTTTTCTTGTATTTCCATATGACTTGAACAAACACATTTTCGCTTATTTTTTCCAATTGCAAGAATATTTTCGCAATCTGTTTAGCCGTAGATGTGTTGAAATATTCCATAAAAAACTCAAAATCCATATCGCTGGATGCTTCGCTGGCATATTTCGTCAACCATGCAAACACCGGCTCATAAAACGCAACCGAATCTTCGGGCAACGACCTACCCGAGATGGAGAATTTATTGTTTTCCGCATCCAAGATTATTTCTGGAGTTTCTTCAGTCGCTTCTATGTGTAAGGTTTCCATACTATATAATTACTTGCATTAATATAAATGAAATTGTGTCATTGATAGGCGATATTTCATAATTGATTTTATGACCGCTCTTCATTCTTAGGTCAACGAGCCCAAGACCAGCTTCCTTGCTGTTATCAACATCGAAATCGAGAAGACATTTCATATAGTAGTCATCAATTTCCTCATCGTTGAGCATATTGAGATGATCGATTTTGGTTGTCACTTTTTCCATTGACACCTTGTCAATATAATTGCCCGCATTTAGGCTGAATTCCTCGCCATCCTGTGCAATATAGAACAACACGGGATTCCCGCCAGGACGATCCTCGCTGTTCTTCGAGCCGTGTTTCACCACATTCTGGAGCATTTCAACCATCACGTTGCACATTTTTTTCTTGCGCTCCAAACGACCAAACGCCTGCTCGTTAATCAACGCCAAAATGTCCATCAGGCTCTTTTGGTTCAATCCCCCATTGAAAATTAACGTGACATTTTTTTGCAAGATGAATTTGTGAAGAGCCACAACATCTTGAATATCAATAAAATCTATTGAAACTTCGTCCAATTGTTGCGAAATCGAAGTGTTCATATAGAAATACGAAATTTCGTCGTTGATTTCCTCGAACGTGTAGAACAATTTATTCCCCGACTTGCGCGCCATTTCTATCAAGCCAAGCCCGGCACCACCTTTATTCGAGATACTTCCATCTTCCAAAACCTGTTTGTAATACTCTTTCAAAGAATCCTTGTCGAGACTGTTCACCTTGTCGAGCAATTGCTTCAAATGCGGAATGGCATCGTTGTTCACCACGTTGCCCGAAGTCATTTGGTATGATTTGTCCTTGTTGCAAATCACAAACATACCCGACTGGTCGCCTGGCTGTGTGTCCTCGTTTTCATCAACAAATTGATGGCGCGTAATGTTTTGCAAACATTCCACCATAATTGAAAACACACGCTTCTTCAATTTCGACGACTCTCCTATGGAATCAAGATTGTTTTCGGTCAACGCAATAATACTATCGGTGATGACTTGCGAGAAAAATCCCCGATATACATACACCAAATCCTCACGTTGAAGTCCTTCAAACAACGTTAATTCGTTAATTTGTTTTTCTATTTGCTCTTGTTCCATATTACAAAAAAGAGTAACAATGCGAAGTTATACATTTTTTCCGAAAAACCATAATTTTTGGCAACGAAATTTCAATTTTTTCATTTAACGACTTTTATTAGTTTTGTAACGGAATAATTTAGTGGATTTTCCGTTATACAAAAAATGAAACATTTTTTCTTCAACATTGCGCTGGTTTTCTGCCTTGGATGCGTGTTCACATCGTGCCAAAAGGATTTTTATGCGACCTCTGACGGAGACAGGCTTTCGCTTTCCGACGACAGCGTGCGGTTCGACACCTTGTTTACACAGAAAGGCAGCATCACACAGTGCGTAAAAATCATAAACAACTGCAAGGGAATCATAAAAATCAACAGGATTTATCTCGCAAAACAAAAATCCTCGGAGTTTTATTTTAATGTGAATGGCTTTCAAGGACCACTTGTGGAAAATATCGACATTGATGCGGGCGACAGCGTGTTTGTGTTTGTACAAACTAAATTGGGAACCCAAAATGTTGACACTATTTTGTTTCACGAAGATCTTTTGAAAATTGAGTATAACTCCGTCTGCGACAGCATAATACTCTGCGCGTGGGGACAGGACGTGATAAATTTTAAAGGAGAGGCTCTCAACACAACAACTTTCACGGCAGGAAAACCGTATGTGATCTACGATTCGCTGGTTGTGAACAAAGGAGAAACGCTTACCATTGAAGCTGGCGCAAGATTGTATTTCCACTATAACGCAAATTTGTTTGTCCGTGGCACACTGAAAATCCAAGGCACAAGCGACTCGCCCGTGAACATTTCCTCCGACCGACTTGAACAAACGTACCAACTCCTCCCCGGACAATGGGGAAGCATAGTGTTTGAGCCCTCAAGTTCCAACAATGAAATCAGTTACACAAAAATAATAAATGGAACCAACGGACTTGTCTTTCACGGACAATCTGGAAACGATATTGCCTGCGAAGTCGCCAACTCGCAGATTTCCAATATGTCGGGATATGGAATTTTTGCCCAAAACGCTGCCATTGAATGCTACAACAGCATACTTGCAAATTGCGAATATTCCATTGTTAACATGCAAGGGGGCTCATTCCACTCGGTGCATAACACTATTTATAATGAAGGAACCCCGCAGGGACGGAAATACTATCCGTCGGTTTCCATCAGCAATTACAAAACCGACACAACCACCACACTCATCAAAAAAGCTGAATTTTACAATACAATTATTGCAGGCTCAATGTCGAACGAAATTACTATAACCGCGGAAAACGGCGACAATTCCATGCCGTGCGTGTTCCAAAACTGTCTGCTCCGCGACACTTACACGAAAGCCGACAGCACATATTATATTGACAACGTGTTCTACGACCGTGAAAAAACTCTCTTTACACAACCAGGAGTTTATACGCTTGATTCGCTTTCGCAGGCAATCAACATTGGAAAACTGGAGTTCGCAAGCTTCCACCCCACCGACTTACTGACACATTCCCGTACAGCCGACGACAAACCCGACGCTGGAGCCATAGAATACTATTATGAAGAAACGAAAGATTAACCTATTCCTGACATTTTGTGTGTTGAATCTTTGCTGTTTCGCACAACAGCCCGATTTTTTATTTATGTCGTATAACGTTGAGAATCTGTTTGATACAATAGACAATCCTCACAAAAACGACGATGAATTTCTGCCAACCTCCGACAGGAAATGGAATTCCTATCGTTACCATAAAAAGTTGCGTGACATAGCAAAAGTGATTGTCGCCGCTGGACAAGATTGGCACAATCCCGACGTAATTGGTCTGTGCGAGGTTGAAAATGACACTTGTTTGAAAGATTTGATTCACAAGACTATACTGTCTAATCTTCATTACAAATATATCCACTACGATTCCGAAGATGCACGTGGAATTGACGTTGCATTATTATATAATGAACAGACTTTCAAGCCGATTTTTCATCAGCCATTGCGGGTTGTTTTCGACGACGATACGAGCCGTAAAACTCGTGATATTCTGTTTGTTACAGGAATAATGCTTGCCACGGGCGATACAATCCACATTTTTGAATGTCATTTTCCGTCGCGGCGTGGTGGAAAAATCGAAAGTGAACCGTATCGCATAGCGGCGGCACGTGTTGTCCGTAACAAAATTGACAGTATTTTTTCGAAAAATGGTTTCTCATACGTTCTTGTTTCTGGCGATTTCAACGATTCTCGCTCTGATAAAAGCATAGAAGCAGGTCTCGGGGCAATTAGGGCAGAGGAATTAACTACGTCGCGCAATAAATATGGGGGGGGATTTTGTGTAAACTGTCTCATCAACCTTGACAATCCAAATGCCGAAGGTACGCACAAATTTCAGGGAGAATGGGAATTTTTAGATCAAGCTATGGTTAGCGAGGCTCTTTCCTTTCGCTACTCCCTTCAGTACCAAGTCTTTAAGAATGAGTTTTTGCTGAAAAAAAGCGAAAAAACAGGCGAGAGCAGTCCATACAGAACATACCTTGGCCCATATTACAAAGGCGGCTTCAGCGACCATTTGCCGATACTTGTTTCTTTTAAGAAACGCGACCGCACCCAGCCAGAAAATCAACAATAAAATAACAGTATGAACTGTTGCGCCGTGTTGTAAGTTTTTGCAATACAAAAGTCATGTTCCATAAATCCTCGTTCGTATATATTTATACGAAAAATTTGTTTTTCTATGATTTTTTCACTTGCTTTGGCGGCAAATGATTTCTATATGAGGAATTTAAGACGTCATATTACGCGTTTAACAGCAGACTCCGCCTACAAATGGATTCTCCTGCGGGCAGAGGTTCTTCTGACCCTGCTATTGTGTTCGTTTTTCTCACAAGGGAACACGACAACAATTGACGGAAATCTTAGTATATCAAGCAATTATACCATAAATGAAACGGATACATTAATAGTAAATGGAAATGTATCTATAACAAACGGTACTATATTGATAAATGGTACGTTAAACGTAAAAGGTGGCAATATCACTTTGAACGCAAGTAGTGGCGACATATATTTTACTATAAACGGAACCGTAATTGTATCAGACAGAAGAGTGTCTGGAGACAACACCATCATACTTGAAAACACAGGTAATTTCAACATTCAATATGTAGGCAAATCTAATGGGGTCACTATTAATTTGAATGGCGGGAAATTATATGTTTACAATGACTTCAATCAAATAGAACAAGGAAACAATAGTAACAAAGATAGAAACACATTTATAACAACAGCAGAAGGCTCTTATATCTGCATTGGCGGAGATTATTCAATAAACGATTCTAAACATAATTCCATTATTACAGATGGTCCCGGGGATGCCACGGTTTATGTGTTGGGGGAAGTTTCGGGATTAAACGGGAACGAAGCTGATGGTGGTATCAAAAATTTGACTAATTTTATCAATGACACTGGAAAGTCTTCTATTTATGGCATTCTCCCCATCGAACTCACCTCATTCACCGTTTCGGCGACAAAATACGGTTACACTTTTAATTGGGTTACAACAAGCGAAATTGAGAACGATTACTTCACATTGGAATGTTCGGAAGACGGTGAAGAATTTATTGCAATAGACTATGTTCACGGTGCAGGAACAACTTCGGAAACAACGGAATATAAATATGTCTGGGAACGCAAACCTAAAAATGAGACTCTTTATTTCCGCCTGAAACAAACCGACTACAACGGAGAATATTCATACTCCGACATTCTTGTATATACGCCAACAAAAACCTCTGGGGTACCCAGGACGCTCCGTTACGGTCCGCTCAACCTTCAGGTTGTGGATGATCAGTTGCGATATATAATGAAATAATACGGCTCTCCCAAACTACAATAATCCATTACTGCGGAAAGATTTGTAATTGATTGATTACTTGTATATTATGCATTGCATATTACGCAATGTACATTTCATATTGCTGGTTTTCTGAAAAAATATCGCTTATTTCTTTTGTGTTTTTCAAAAAAAAAGTAATTTTGTGGTAACGTACAAATTAAAACAATTATAAATAAAAGATTGTATGGCTGAAAATATTGGAAAAATAGTTCAAATCGTTGGCCCTGTGGTTGATGTTAGTTTTGAACAAGAAGGCAGCTCTCTCCCAAGTATTAATGATGCACTTGAAATTACAAGACCTGATGGTCAAGTAGTTGTGTTGGAATGCCAACAACACATTGGAGAAAACACTGTTCGTACTATTGCAATGGATTCCACCGATGGTATGTCGCGCGGAATGGACGTGGTTGCTAAAGGTGCGCAAATCACAATGCCTGTGGGCGACAAAGTTCGGGGACGTTTGTTCAACGTGACTGGTGACGCTATCGATGGTATTGGCGAAGTTTCAAAAGAAGGTGGTTATCAAATTCATGCTAATCCTCCTGAATACGAAAAATTGTCAACAAGTACCGAAGTGCTTTACACAGGTATCAAGGTCATCGACTTGATTGAGCCATACTCAAAAGGTGGTAAGATTGGTTTGTTCGGTGGTGCCGGTGTTGGTAAAACCGTGCTTATCCAAGAGTTGATCAACAATATTGCAAAGGCGCACAATGGTTTGTCGGTGTTCGCCGGCGTTGGTGAACGTACTCGTGAAGGTAACGACTTGCTTCGTGAAATGA
>Ga0310697_10000253_pt1 | contig 76172 bp, 65 predicted proteins | sample 172DNAGHGlowgp2_FD_203883 | JGI IMG/M metagenome (GOLD analysis project Ga0310697, IMG submission 203883) | Sheep rumen microbial communities from Palmerston North, Manawatu-Wanganui, New Zealand - 1728 DNA GHGlow gp2 (v2) (version 2) | ecosystem: Host-associated > Mammals > Digestive system >...
GTGGCAAAACTCCATTCGTCGCCAATCTGTAGGGATTCTGAGTTTGGCATATAAATGTGGCCTGAGTTCTCTACGCTTCCAAACTGATAGGCTCCGTTGGCATCGCCTTGCACACCTGTCGTCAGAGTGACGGCTTCCGTGGGTGTTCCGTTGTTCCCATGTCCGCTCTCATCATTGGCATTGCCATTGAAGGGATAGTAGGCCACAAGACTATTGTCGACACCGGTGAAGTAGCCTGGATTATTCTCTCCACCGTCGATATGTGCATAGGTATAATCGATATGGCTTTCATCATAGTGTGTACCTGCACCGCCAACCAAATTGATGCAATTCTCGAACATTCCATTGCCATTTAGTAATCTTTCTGGATTCCAATCATTACCAACATAAATAGTAGTTAGGTTTGAACAGCCAGAGAACATCCTAAGCATGGATGATACTTTGACGGTATTGAATACACTCAGATCAAGAACTGTCAATTCGGAACAACCACTGAACATTTGTTCCATGTTCGTTACATTGTTCGTTTTGAAACTGCTTAGGTCAAGACTTGTCAGACGGGAACAACCATCGAACATAAAACTCATGTTCGTCACGTTGTCCGTCTTGAAGTTGCTCACGTCAAGGCTTTTCAGACCAGAATTACCCCAAAACATGGCACCCATATTAATCACATTGTCTGTTTTAAATCCACTCACATCGAGACTTGTCAGGCCGGTACACTCGCCAAACATGGCACTCATATTTGTTACATTCTCTGTATTGAAATGGCTTAAGTTCAGGTTGGTCAGTCCTGAACAGCCATAGAACATAAATCCTATATCCGACACGTTGTCAGTATTAAATCCACTTATGTCAAGGGTCGTTAGTCCAGAACATCCGTAGAACATATTATTCATATTAGTCACCTTGTCTGTATTGAATCCACTCACGTCAAGATTCGTTAGGCCATAGCACTGCATAAACATTCCTTCCATGTTTGTCACTTTGTCGGTTCTTAAACCATTTATGTTAAGGCTCGGAAAATAACAGAAACTGAACATTTGCTCCATGTTCGTTACGTTCTCTGTATTGAAACTGCTAACGTCAAGGCTCGGCAGACCAGTGCAGTTACTGAACATATAACTCATGTCCGTTACATTATCTGTTTTTAGATTGTTTAGACCTATAAACTCTGATAGATTAAAACAATTAAAAAACCAACAGGAAGTACTTGTCAAGGTAGTACAATTTGCGAACGATTCATCAAATACGACGCTTCTAATGCTCCCATTGTGCTCATACCAATTAGTAGTAGGTCTGTTCTCTTCTTTAATCATTTCAAATGGCCCGACGCTCATGCCATTACGCTGTTCTTTGTATTGATCGTAGTAGAAGGTCAGCACACCATCGAAGTCATCTCCACTTAATACGGCGTAGGGTTCTATATTACCAGCGGGCTCAACCCAAGGCTTATCGCCGCTACGAGTAAAATAACCAGGAGTATCACTATTCGGCCCTCCGTCAATTCGGGCATAGGTATTGTCTACGTTATTTTCATCATAGCGCGTTCCTGCACCACCCACAAGATTAGAACAACCCCCAAAAATGAAATCGCCAAATACATCTTCTACATTCCATTCTTCGTTAACATAAACTGTAGTCAACTTACTGCATAGCGTGAACATATTATTTATGTTAATTAACTTGGCGGAACTAAAATTGCTCAGATCAAGGGTGGTAAGGTTGGAACATTCATCGAATAGACTCTCCAATGTCCTTGTGCTGGACGTGCTAAAATTGCTCAAGTCAAGGCTGGTTAGACCAGAACAGCCATGGAACATCGCTCCCATATCCTCCACATTTGCTGTGTTAAGGTTTCTTATGTCAAGACTTGTCAAACTGGAGCAATTAGCGAACATCCATGCCGAATATGTTACGTTTTCCGTATTGAAATTACTCACGTCTAGGCTTTTCAAACTTGAACAATCACGGAACATCTCAGCCATATTGGTCACGTTGTCCGTCTTTAGGTTGCTGATGTCTGTGATGGTGGTCAGATTCCCGAATCCATTGAACCAGCCGGCAGTGCTTGTCAATGTGATGCAATTGGCAAACGATTTATCGAATATGACAGTCGTGATGATATTACTTACGTTATTCCAACCTCTGCTCTCCATGCCCTCGAACGGTCCGACATCCATACCATTCCGTGCGGCCTTCTGGTCATCGTAGTAGAACGTCAGTACGGTGTTGTTGTCACTTAAAACGGCATACGGTTCTTGCGCCCAGGATTTGGTGGGGAGAATGATGGTGAGGGCCATCAGGATTGTGGAAAGGAGACTCTTATTCATATTGTTTTTATTATTATTCGTTAGTGAACTATAGTTTTATTTTGCAAAGATAAACAATTTCTTTGGAACATCAAAGGAAATCGGGAATTTTTTATTTCGACGCTCTAAAATGTAATCTTGAATTCGGGGTATGTCATCACAAGGGTTAGAAAATGCGCCGGAAATCTGCGGCACGTCATCACAAGGGTTAGAAAATGCGCCGGAAATCTGCGGCACGTCATCACAAGGGTTAGAAAACGTGCCGGAAATTTGCGGCATGTCATCACAAGGGTTAGAAAACGTGCCGGAAATCTGCGGCACATCATCACAAGGGTTAGAAAATGCGCCGAAAAATGGCGGGACGTTATCACAAGGGTTAGAAAACGCGCCGGAAATTTGCGGCATGTCATCACAAGGGTTAGAAAACGTGCCGACAATCTCAGGCACGTCATTCAACGCTCTGACAGAGACAAACCGCTACAGGCGCACGTTGATGCCCTCGGCGCGGAGGTACTGTTTGAGTTCGGGGATGGGAATCTCGCCGAAATGAAAGACGCTGGCGGCAAGGGCGGCATCGGAATGACCCTCGATAAAGGTATCGCGGAAATGTTCCTTACAACCGGCACCGCCGCTGGCGATGATAGGAATGGAAAGGTTATCGGCAAGTTCGCGCAGGGCTTCATTGGCGTAGCCGTTCTTTGTGCCGTCATGGTTCATCGAGGTGAACAGAATCTCACCGGCACCACGTTCCTGTGCTTCGTGGGCCCACTCAAACAACCCCCTTTCCGTCCGTTCCCGGCCTCCCTTCAGATAACAATGCCACCCGTCAGGATCGAGACGGGCATCGATGGCACAGACACAGACCTGAGAGCCGAAACGACTCGTGATCTCGTCGATGAGTTCGGGTCGGCGGATGGCGGCACTGTTGACACTCACCTTGTCGGCACCGGCATAAAGCAACCGCTCTACATCAGCCAGTTCGTTGATACCACCGCCTACAGTGAAGGGAATGTTAATTTCTTTCGCCACACGCGTCACCATGTCAGTGAACGTCTTACGACCCTCGAAACTTGCCGTGATATCGAGGAAACACAGTTCGTCGGCACCCTGCTCGGAATAGGCCTTGCCGAGTTCCACGGGGTCACCGGCACTGCGCAGGTTGACGAAGTTCGTGCCTTTGACGGTCTCGCCGTCCTTCACGTCGAGGCAGGGGATGATGCGTTTTGCTAGTCCTGACATGGGATTGATGGGTTTAATGGGGATATTAACTCGCGCAGATTGATGCGACCTTCGTAGATGGCCTTGCCGAAGACGACGGCGGGGATGCCGGCTGCGTCGAGGGTCTTGATATCGTCGAGAGAGGACACACCGCCACTGGCGATGAGGTGCAGGTCGGGATAGGTGTTCATCACCTCGCTATAGAGGTCGACGGCAGGACCGGAGAGGGTGCCGTCTTTCGAGATTTCCGTGCAGAGCACATTGCGCACGCCTGCCTCGATGTATTTGCGGAGGAAGGGCAGGAGGTCTTCGGTGGAATCCTCCTTCCAACCGTTGATGCTGATCTTCCCGTGACGCACGTCGGCACCGAGGATCATCCGTTCGGGACCGTATTTCTCCAACCAACCCATGAAGAGGTCGGGTTGCGTAACGGCGATAGAGCCAACAGTGACCATTGCTGCACCGGCAGCAAAGGCCTTTTCTATATCCTCGTCGGTTTTAATACCGCCGCCAAAGTCGACAACAAGGTTTGTCTCAGTGGTGATGGCAGTCAACACGGCGTCATTGACGATGTGCTTCGACTTCGCCCCGTCGAGATCTACCACGTGCAGACGACGGAAACCGATTGCCTCGAACTCCTTTGCCACCTCGGCGGGAGAATCGCGGTAGACGGTCTTCTGGTTGTAGTCGCCCTTCGTGAGTCGCACGCACTGACCGTTGATGATATCGATGGCAGGGATGAGTTCTATCATAAGGCGAGGAAGTTTTTAAGAATCTGTTCGCCCACCTTGCCACTCTTTTCGGGGTGGAACTGACAGGCGTAGAAGTTGTCTTTATGTATCGAAGCAGAGTAGGGAAGGATGTAGTTAGCGGTGGCGATAGTGTCCTGACACACAGGTACATAATACGAATGCACGAAGTAAACGTACGGTTTCTCGCCTAACCCCCGGAAGATTGGGTTTACAAAGTATTCTCCTTCCTCTTTCCTCTTTCCTCTTTCCTCTAAATAATTCCATCCCATGCAAGGCACCTTGTCCTCATGGCGTTCAGGCTGGAAACGTTTCACCTCTGCATCGAAGATACCGATACAGTCCACGTCGCCTTCCTCGGAGTGACGACAGAGCAGTTGCTGTCCCACGCAGATGCCGAAGACGGGCTGTCGGAGATCACGGATGACCTCGTCGAGACGACGGGCCTTCAGATATTCCATCGTCTCTCGTGCATGACCCTGTCCGGGAAACAGTACCTTATCGGCTTTCCTCAGCAGTTCGGCATCATCCGTCAGCACGGGTTCGATTCCCATCCGCCTCAGGGCATTCACCACCGAGTAGATATTTCCTGCATTATATTTGACGATTGCTACGTTCATGAGAAGATGATGGTCTTGTTCTTGTAGGTGAGGATCTTGCGCTGGATATGTTTCGAGACGGCGTGTGAGAGCACAATCTTCTCGAGGTCCTTGCCTTTCAGCACCAGACTCTCCGGCGTGTCCTTGTGGGTGATACGGGTGACATCCTGTTCGATGATGGGTCCGGCGTCGAGATCTGCCGTGACATAATGGCTCGTGGCACCGATAATCTTCACACCCCGTTCGTAAGCCTGATGATAAGGTTTTGCCCCGATAAAGGCCGGCAGGAACGAGTGGTGGATATTAATAATATGGTGGGGATACTCTGCAATCATCTCATCGCTGATAATCTGCATGTATCGGGCCAGCACGATAAAGGAAATGTCTTCTTTTTTCAGTAGTTCCATCTCGGCCTGTTCCACCTCCGCCTTGTTGGAGTGGTCTTTCTTGATGCTCCATACATAATAAGGAATACCAAACTGGTCGGCGACGTAGCGCAGATCCTCGTGGTTGCTGACGATACAAGGAATGTCGCAATTGAACTCACCCGCCTTCCAACGTGCCAACAGGTCGTAGAGACAGTGACTCATCTTGCTCACGAAGATGGCCATACGGGGACGCTTGTCGCTGTAATAGAGCGAGAATTTCATCTGGTAGCGCTGGGCATAGAGCGTGGTGATGTAGTCGTAGAGTTTGTTGCGGGGAATCAAAAAGCCTTCGAGTTCCCATTCTATGCGCATAAAAAACATGCCGTCTACCTTATCCACATACTGGTCGAGGTAGACGATGTTGCCTTTGTTGTCGGTGATAAACTTGGTCACTTCCGAAATGATGCCCTGTTGGTCAGGGCAGTGCAGAAGCAAAATCGCTGTTGTATCCATCTTGTGTATTTACAATTTGACAATTTACAATTTACAATTGATTTTCTTCCTCGTTGTCGGCGGAACGCAGGATGATACTGGTGGCGCCGAGGGTGAAGAGGGTTCCGTCGTCGATGAGGCGCCGCTCCTTGGGGGAGAGTTCCACGTTGTCGACAAAGGTACCTGTATTACTATTGTTATCTTTCAGTGTATAACGGAGTGCCCCGTGCTTGTCGCGAGAGACGGTAATGGTGCAGTGGTTCAGGTCTACGCTGGGGTCTACAGTCTCGAAGGTACAGTTGGCGGGATTGCCTTTCTGGTAACGACCTATCACATTGTCGCCCATCCTGAGGGGGATGACCTGTTTGTAGTGGAACACATTCTCAATGACGACAATAGAGCCACAGCCCTCCTCGTTGGCTTGTTCGTCGGGGTTCTCGTCCTTCTGACGGTTCTTCAGTTTACTGACACCCATGCGGATGCCGAACTCCTTGCCGCAGTCAGGACATTTGAAGACGAGCGACTGGCCCGCCTCATATTGGGTTTCATCAAAGGTGATGTATTGGTCGCACTTAGGACAACGGACACGTTTCATACTCCTGTCTTCTGACTCTTGTCTGCTTTAATCTTGAGCACCCAAGCCTCTTCGAGACCTTTTTTCTTCTGGATGCTGTTCAACTTGTTGTAAGCCTCGTTGGCTGTACTGAAATTACCGTATATGACGCGTGTGACATTGTTGCGGATAAAGACCTCAGCCTCGGCATAGCCCCGCTGGTGCAGTTCCTCTACAAAGGCGTGGGCGTTCTTCTTGGAAACATAACTGGCCAGGACGATGCAGTAGTATGGTTTCTGGTCTGCAGTAGCGGTTGTGGTGTCAGCCTTAGTGACGGTCTTCGTTTCCTCAGCGGGATTCTTGACCGGTGCCACGGAGTCGTTCTTAACAACGGTCTTGGGGGCTTGGGCTTCAATCTTACTGATATCGATTTTCTCCATGTTGGAATCCTTCGGCATCATGCCGGCAATCACCGGACTGTTGAGGTTGCCGATGGCCAGATTGCTCTCGCTGTTGGTGACGGGTGTCGTCATCAGGAAGAATGCCAGGACGGCAGCAGCCACAGCCACGGCATTACGTACCCACGACATCTTGATGACAATGGCACGCTCTTCGTATTCTTCTTCGTCGGTGTCGGCGGTAGCCTCCTGGATTTCCGGATTCTCCGAATTTTCCGGGGCCTCCGAAATGTTCAGGGCTTTTGGGGCTTCCAAGGTTTTTGCCATGGCCCCTAATGGTGCCATCTCGAAAGTGGAAAGTCCATAGAGTTCGGGGGTCAGGATACCTGCCTCGCAGGGGGAGAAGACATAATTACCATCTTCATTGACAGACAGGGTTCCGATGTCGTTGAGTTCATAGGAACCTTCGCTCTCCAGATGCTGTTTCAGTTCATCGACCTCATCCTCGATTCTCCGCAGGGCCTCGGGGTAACTCATGTCGTAGGCTTCCACATACGACTGCACCAACAGGGAGTCGTTCATGGTGAGTTGCGGGTTGAAGCCGAGGGTGCGCAATGGCGGGAGGAACGTGTGGTCTTCCTCGTCGTAGCGGGCCTCTGTATGATGGGCCATAAAGCCTCCCAGACCCGGCACGATGACACAGTCATTGCTCAGCAATAGAATCTCAATATGTCTGTCTAATTCAATCACGAGTGCAAAATTACTGCTTTTTTGCGAGATAAACAAATAAAGAAACTTAAAAATTCGATAAAATGAAAATTTTGCATTATCTTTGCACCCAAATTAACCAGATGAAGATTAGAATTACGGTGATAATGGCATGTGTTCTGCTGATGGGATGTGCTCGTCAGCAGGGTGGAAATGTCTCAGAAGAGCAAGAAAGTCTTGAAGCCAAGACGATGCTACAAGGCGTCTGGATGGATAAGGAGTCGGGCGATGTGTCGTTCCGTGTGAAGGGTGACACCATCTTCTATGCCGACACGACCAGTATGCCTGCCTATTTCAAGATTGTAGGCGATTCGCTGGTGTTTGCCTCTGGTACCAAGTATGCCATTGAGAAACAGACGGAACATCTGTTCTGGTTCAGGAACCAGAATGGTGACATCATCAAACTGGAAAAGACGGACGATCAGGATGCAAAGGCTGAATTCACACACGACACGCCTAAGATCATGACCTATACCCATCAGGTGAAGACGGATTCCGTGATTTCTTATAATGGGGAGCGTTATCACTGGTATATCGCCATCAACCCCACTAAGTACAAGGTGGTGAACCGTACCTATAACGACGACGGTGTGGAGGTGGAGAATGTCTATTACGACAACATCATGCACATCAGCGTCTTTAAGGGTGGACAGCAACTCTATTCCAGCGATTTCCGCAAGCAGCAGTACGGTAATATAGTGCCTTCCGAGTTTCTGTCGGAGGCGATATTCGCCAATATGGAGTATAGCCACGCCGATGCAGCGGGTCTGCATTTCAATGCCACGCTCTGTATGCCGGATGGAGCGAGTTGTTATCTGGTGGAAACGTTGATATCTTATAAGGGTCAGATGACCATGAAGATGATAGAATGAATAAAGGGAACCCGAAAGTTCCCTTTTATTTTTCTTCTATCCACGCATCTAACAGCATTCTGGCAATAGACAGTTTCTCGGGGATATCTGGGAGATTGTCTTTGCGGAACCAACCGCCTTTAGCAATCTCACTTGTTTGCAGGTGGATATCTCCACTCACGTAGTCGGCATTGAAGCCTACCATCAGTCCGCATGGGTAGGGCCAGGGCTGTGAGGCAAAGTAACGGATGTTCGTAATCTTGACACCTGTCTCTTCCATAGCCTCACGGGCTACGGCTTCTTCCAATGTCTCGCCTGTCTCCACAAAGCCTGCCACCAATCCGAAGAAGTCCCGTTTGAAATTCTTGGCACGAACCAGCAGTACCTCATCGCCCTTATGGATCAGTACGATTACGGCAGTAGCCAACTGGGGCCATATCTCCTTGCCACATTCCGTACATTTCTTGGAGATATCCGTGTCCATACGCATCGGAGCCCCACAGACACCACAGTATTTCGTGTTCTGGTCCCAGTAGAGCAGTTCCTGGCATTTGCCTGCTTTCAGATAGAGCGGACGGGGCAGTTTGTAGTAACTCTGACGGAGTCCGCACATCTCATAACGTTCATCGTCTGTGACAGGGGCATCAATACGGTAGGTCACCACAGGTGTACCATCTTCCATCGGGGTGATGTTCATCTGGTGCGTCCAAGTCTTCACCTCTGTAGGCGGCTCTTCCAGAAGAGGAATCGTATAACCCTCTGCCGTCTTTTCAAGCAGCAGGTCTTCCTTACAGAAAACAAAATAATACTTCATCTGTGAAATCTGTGAAAAACTGTGGCTTATTTCCCAAACAACTGTTTACGGTCACGTTCCAAGGCTGGCTTCACCCAATCCTCCGGTATGAAGCGCCAATTGTGGTTGGGCTGCGGATTGATGGTACCTTGTTTCTGTATCTCTTCTGTCAGGTAGTGTCGCTGGTCTAAGTCTGTATTCCAGATAACACGACTGTCGAGTGAGTCCTTCGGAATACCGGCACCACGTGTCAGCAGTTCACCACCGCCGTTGGCACGGTAACTGTTCATCACCACCTTGTACCATTTCTTCTCGTCGAAGGGTTGACCGTTTGACATCTTCAGGATGCGTACCTTCTGTCCGTCGGGCTTCGTCAGGTCTACCTCGTAGTCTATGCCCGCTGCCGAGTCGAAGTTGAAGGTGTAGTATTGGAATCCCGTGCGCTGCTGGTCGTCGGTAGAAGCATCATTCAGGCGCAGGGCGTGATCTTCTGGTGAGGTCATCGTGTTACACCACATATCGTACGAGAACTCCAGGTGCTTACGGATCTCTTCGCCCGTCATACGGAGCATGAACATCAGGTTCTCGAAGCGGTAGAGTTTGAACATATCGGCCTGCGTCACATTGCCAGCACTGATGGTGGCATTGAATGATAGCGGGGCATTGAATGATATGTCAGCCTTCGATATCTGCAACTGTAGGTTGTGGATCAGGTCGGTGAAGGCCGAGTTGCCGAAGAAACTCTCACGGGTATAGATAGGCTGTTCGAAGTAACCGATTTTCCGACTCACATACTCTTTCACTGCGTCGATCTTCGACTGGAAGTGGGTCATCATCTGTTGGTCTATCTCCTCATCCTCCACATTGACAATGGTTCCCTTGATGTCCTTCTTCGTCAGACGACCGTTCTTGTAGGTGAGTTCTATCTCTGCCTCTGCCACATTCTTCACATAGCAACTGGGATCAATGCAGAGTACCTTCTTGCCCGCCTTGTTGGTAATCCACAGGTTGTGTACCTTATGGTCATGTCCGAAGAAGATGATATCGAAGCCTGGCACTTCCTTGGCGACAGACTCCGTGGCGTCCTCCTCGTATTCGTCGGTCTTGATACCGCCGTTGAATCCAGAGTGGAACAGTCCGAAGAGCAAATCGGGGTGCTCTGTCTCCTGGATGTACTTCACCCATTTCTTGGCGCAACTCACCATCTCCTCAAACTCGATGCCTTTCCAGATGGATTTGTTCAACCAGTTGGGGATGGCGGGGGTGAGCATACCGATGACACAGATCTTCACACCATCCTTGTAGTGAACGGAGTAGGGCTGCAGTCCTGTGTAGATATGGGAGGGACGGGCTTCAGCGTTCTTGTATTCCTCTTTGACGATGTTGGCACCGAGCAACGGACAGCGCACCTCACGGATCCACTTGTCATAGACCTTATGGCCCGGTTCGATATCGTGGTTGCCTACCGTCTCTGCGTCGTACTTCATGTAGTTGATAACGCTGGCGGCGAGGTTCTCATCCGTAGGCATCACGTAGTTCGTCCAGTAGACGCAGGGCTGACCTTGTAGGATATCGCCGTTGTCAATCAGTAACAGGTTGTCGCCATATTGCTGGCGCTGTTTATTAATATAGGTATTTGCACGCGCGAGGGTGCCCTTGATGGGCTTGCCTTCCATGAAGTCCCAGGGAAAGAAGTGTCCGTGAACATCGCTGGTCTCAATGACTTTTAGACGCACGGTTTTCGTGACGGGCTGGGCGATTGCTGAGAGCGTGATGCTAGCAAAGGCAATGGTTGTGAAAAGGAGTCTCTTCATTTGATTGTTATTTTGGTGCAAAGGTACGAAGAAAGTTCGATATTTCCAAATTCTTGGTATACTTTTTGCAGGATGCTTGTTGGAAGTAAACAATAAATGAATAGGAGAATAAAATAATGGCATTCATAGACTATTACAAGATTCTAGGCGTCGACAAGACGATACCACAGAAGGATGTGAAGAAGGCGTACTTAAAGCGCGCCAAGCAGTTTCATCCCGACTTGCACCCGGATGATCCCAAGGCGCAGGCCAAGTTCCAGGCTTTACAGGAGGCATACGATGTGATTGGTGATCCTGAGAAGCGGAAGAAGTATGACCAATATGGTGAACAGTGGAAGCAGGCTGAGCAGTTCCAGGGCTTTGGTGGCGGTGGAGGTGCTGGTGGCGCTAATCCGTTCAGTGGCTTTGATTTTAGCAGTTTCAGTGGCGGAGGCGGTTTCAGTTCGTTCTTCGAGGATCTCTTCGGACGTAAAGGTAAGCCCGGTGGAGGCTTTGGAGGCTTCCAAGGATTTGGTGGGGCGGCTGGTGGTTCTGGCTTCTCCGGGACTTCTGGCCATCGCACGCACTCTGGCGAGATGAACGCCAATGTCACCATCGACCTCTACACAGCACTGCTGGGTGGAGAGATCATCGTGACCCTCTCCAACGGACAGAAACTGAAATTGAAGATCAAGCCCGAGACACAGCCCGGTACAAAGGTGCGCCTGCGTGGCAAGGGTTACGACAGAGGCGACGGCACCTTCGGCGACCTCATCATCACCTATCAGGTGAAACTCCCGCAGAACCTGTCAGACCGTCAGAAAGATCTCCTGCGCCAGATGCAGCGAGGCTGATTCTATTTCAAGAACGCCTCAGCACGCTGGAGATCCTCTGGGGTGTCGATGCCGACGGTTTCCACATCGGTGAGTCCAACACGGATGCGGTAGCCGTTCTGCAACCAGCGCAGTTGTTCCAGACTCTCGGCTTTTTCTAGACTGCTCTGTGGCAGTTGAGTCACCTCTGCCAACACCTCGCGACGGTAGGCATAGATACCTAAATGTTTCAGGAAAGGATACTCGCCAAACCACTCATTCTGCTCCTTACCTCTAATGTAAGGTATCACGCTCCGGCTGAAATAGAGGGCGAAGCCACGGTTATCCACAACAATCTTCGGTGAGTTGGGATTCTCGATGGCCTCGATACTCTCGAAGGGTTTGCCGAGGGTGCCAATCTGTGTCTGAGGATCGTCGAAGAGGTGCATCAGTGTCTCTACTTGTGAGGGCTGGATGAAAGGCTCGTCGCCTTGCACATTGATGATGACATCGGCATCCGTACCGATCTTTGTGGCAGCCTCCTGGATACGGTCTGTGCCGCTCTTGTGGTCTGCACGGGTCATCACAGCCCGGCCCCCGAAGGCTTCGACGCACTGGAAGATACGTTCATCGTCGGTAGCCACATAGACCTCATCGAGCAGGGTTGATACCTGCTCATACACTCTCTGAATCACTGTCTTGCCGCCTAAAATGGCCAGCGGCTTGCCCGGAAAACGCGTAGAAGCGTAACGGGCGGGGATGATGGCGATATATTTCATAACGGTTGCAAAGTTAAACAAAAAATATGTAAAACATAACAATAGGTTCAAAATAGTTTTAAAAGATTTGTCTATCTCGCTTTATTTTCGTACTTTTGCAAAGATTTATGTATAAAAGAAAGCAATGAACAGAAAGAAATATATCATCAACATACTGACATCCATCCTACTTTTGACGCCTCTTTCGGCGAATGCACAGAAGATAACCCTCGGCTCGGCCAACACCAAAGACGGTGGCCAGTATCAGGGAGAGATGATGCAAGGAAAACCCCATGGAAAAGGAAAGGCCACTTATAAGAACGGCAATGTCTACGAGGGTGAATACGTGAAAGGCAAGCGTCAGGGCTTCGGTACCTATACCTTCTTCGACGGTGAGAAGTATGAAGGAGAATGGTTCCAAGACCAACAGCACGGCCAGGGTGTCTATTATTTCTCCAACAACAACCGTTACGAAGGACTCTGGTTCCGTGACTACCAGCACGGGCACGGCGTGATGTACTATTTCAACGGCGACACTTACGACGGTGAGTGGAAGATGGACAAGCGTTCCGGCAAGGGTACCTATACCTTCTCTAACGGTGCCTATTACAAAGGCGAATGGAAAGACGACCAGAAAAACGGTAACGGTTTCTATGACTGGGGCGACGGTTCCAGTTATGAGGGACAGTGGGCTGACAATATGCGCTCCGGCAAAGGTACATTCCGTTATGCAGACGGTGACCAGTATATCGGACAGTGGGCCAACGACGTCCAGAACGGACGGGGCATCTATAAGTTCCAGAACGGCGATGTCTACGAAGGAGACTACGTGGATGGCGAACGTACGGGAACAGGTATCTCGAAGTACGCCAACGGCGACAAATATACGGGTCAGTTCTTCGAGGGCGACAAACAGGGCCAGGGTACGATGGTGTGGAACAATGGTGATCAGTACATCGGTATGTGGAAAGCCGACAAGATGAACGGCAAGGGTAAACTCACCACCAAGAACGGCGATGTGTTCGAAGGCCAGTTCAAGAACGGAAAGATAGAAGGCGAGGGTATTGCCCGCTATGCCGACGGTTCGAAGTTCAAGGGTACTTTCAAGAATGGTAAGCGTAATGGTGCTGCCATTGAGGAGGACAAGGACGGCAAACGTTTCGAAGGCACCTACAAGGATGATGTACGTGACGGCAAATTCGTGGAGAAAGACCGCAACGGCAAAGTCATTGCGTCTGGTACCTACGAACGTGGCCATCGTCAGTTAGACAAATAAGCACTTAAAACTATAAAGTAAAAACAAAGTTATGGCAACAAAGAAAGAAACAGCGAAAGCAACGAAGAAAGCAGTGACGAAAAAGAAGGTTGTAACCAAGAGAATAGTGGATGCCGCTCCTGAGCACATTGGACTCGTAAGGAATGACGGTTGGCTGGAACCCTTTGAGGCTGCCATCCGTGGACGGCACGATCATGCTGTGTGGAAGATCAACCAGTTGACGAGGAATGGCAAGAAGAAATTGAGTGATTTCGCCTCGGGCCATCTGTATTTCGGCCTGCACAAACTCGCCAAGGGCTGGGTGTTCCGTGAGTGGGCTCCCAATGCGACTGACATCTATCTGATTGGCGACTTCAACAACTGGCAGGAGTCTGAGAAATATCGTTGCAAGCGTATTGCTGGCACCGGCAACTGGGAGTTGAAACTCAGCGAAAAGGCATTGAAGCATGGGCAACTCTACAAGATGAAGGTGAAGTGGAATGGGGGAGAAGGAGAGCGTATCCCTGCCTGGTGCCGTCGTGTGGTACAGGACGACAACACGAAGATATTCTCCGCTCAGGTGTGGAACCCTGAGAAGCAATACGAGTGGAAAAAGAAATCGTTCAAACCCAACAAGGCTCCGCTGTTGATTTATGAGTGCCACGTGGGTATGAGTCAGGATGCCGAGAAAGTAGGAACCTACAAGGAGTTCACGGAAAATGTTCTGCCTCGTGTGAAGAAAGACGGCTATAACTGCATTCAGGTGATGGCTATCCAGGAGCATCCTTACTATGGATCGTTCGGTTATCACGTCTCCAGTTTCTTTGCACCTTCGAGCCGTTTCGGAACCCCTGAGGAACTGAAGGAACTCATTGATACCGCTCATAAAAACGGCATTGCCGTGATTATGGATATCGTCCATTCTCACGCTGTGAAGAATGAGGTGGAGGGGTTGGGGAATCTTGCTGGTGACCCGAACCAGTTCTTCTATCCTGGTGACCGTCACGAGCACCCCGCCTGGGACTCGCTCTGCTTTGATTATGGTAAGGACGATGTGCTCCACTTCCTGCTCTCCAACTGCAAGTACTGGTTGGAGGAGTTCCATTTCGACGGTTTCCGTTTCGACGGTGTCACCTCGATGCTCTATTATTCGCACGGACTCGGTGAGGCTTTTGGAGGCTATGGTGATTATTTCAATGGACACGAGGACGATAATGCCATCTGTTATCTCACCCTCGCCAACAAACTCATCCATGAGGTGAACCCCGATGCCATCACCATTGCCGAGGAGGTATCAGGTATGCCTGGACTCGCTGCAAAGTTTGAGGATGGTGGCTACGGTTTCGACTACCGTATGGCGATGAACATCCCCGACTACTGGATCAAGACGATTAAAGAGGTGCGCGACGAGGATATCAACGTGTGCTCCATCTTCTGGGAGGTCAAGAACCGTCGTCCTGATGAAAAGACCATCTCTTACTGTGAGAGTCACGATCAGGCACTGGTGGGCGATAAGACCATTATCTTCCGACTCATCGACGCTGATATGTACTGGCACTTCGCCAAAAAGGATGTCAACGATATGGCCCAGCGCGGTATCGCCCTGCACAAGATGATTCGTCTGGTCACGGCTGCTGCCATCAACGGCGGCTACCTGAACTTCATGGGTAATGAGTTCGGTCATCCCGAGTGGATTGACTTCCCACGTGAGGGTAATGGCTGGAGTTACAAGTATGCCCGTCGTCAGTGGAACCTTGTTGACAACAAGGACCTCTGCTATCACTGGCTCGGAGACTTCGACCGTGCGATGCTGAAGACTATCAAGAGCGTGCGTAACTTCCAGGACAAGCCTGTCGTGGAGATCTGGCACGATGACGGCGATCAGGTGCTCTGCTTCATGCGTGGCGACCTCGTGTTTGTGTTCAACTTCTCCCCGAATCGCAGTTACACCGACTACGGTTTCCTCGTGCCCACCGGCTCCTATGATGTGGTGCTCAATACCGACTCGCCGGACTTCGGCGGCAACGGATTTGCCGATGACACCGTAACCCACTTCACCAACTACGACCCGCTCTATGTGCAGGATAAGAAAGAGTGGCTGAAACTCTACATCCCTGCCCGTTCCGCTGTCGTCTTGAAGAAGAACTAAGATGAATTACAATCACCCCAATAGGAACAGTAGCACCGTCGGCATCAGGCTGATGTGTGCTATTGTTTTTCTCTCTTTCTCATTCGTCTGGCTCTACTGTTTCCAGGCCGACGTACTGGCTGCTGCGCAACATATATTGAGCAAGGGTCTGACACAATATAAACCCTTCGTTGGGGCCGTGCTCATTACGTTGGTACTCCAACTGCTCCAGACGATTGTCTATGCCTTTGCACGTCTCCGCAAACGTAGTTACGCACTGACCTATCTGCCATCGATGTTGGTACTGGCTCTCATCACCGACATTCATATCGACATCGACAACCAGTTCTCTTTAGGATCTTGGTGGTGGCTCTTTCCACTGGTCCTTGTGGTATGGGTGATCCTTGTCGTTTTGGCTCGGATGCTGCAGACGGTGGAACCTGACACAGAGACGACGAGTTTGTTTTCACGGGCCATGTGGATAAACATGTTGACGATGGCATTACTCATCATCCTCCTAGTAGCCTTCAGCAATACCAATGCTGTGTTCCACTACCGTATGCGGGCAGAGACCCGGCTTCTCAGTGGTGACTACGAGGGTGCACTGCAGATGGGTGTCAAGTCGTTGGAGAGCGATGCTGACCTACAGATGATCCGCATGTATGCCCTTTCACGAACAGGAGAGTTGGGAGAGCGTCTGTTTGCCTATCCTGTACCGGAACAGAGCGAGTCCTCCATGTTGCCTGTTGAGGGAAAGGTGAAGTTCGTTATGTATCCCACAGACAGTCTGTATAAGTTCATGGGAGCCCGTCCGAAGGGCGAAATGACTACAACCCGTTATCTGGAACTCATGCAGCGTCGCGACACCATCGATGACAAGCATATTGCCGACTATCAGTTGTGTGGCCTGCTCATAGAAAAGCGTATCGATGATTTTGTCCGTCTGTTGCGCCGTTATTATTCCGAGAGCGACACACTGATTATCGACCAACTGCCACGTCATTATCGTGAGGCGATGACGCTTTACACCCATCTGCGTTTGCGACCTGTTGTCATCTATCAAAACAGTGTGATGGACGAGGACTGGAAAAACCTCCAGGAGTTGGAAGCCAAATATCCTGACGCTACAGAGCGCAAAGGAAAGGTCGAGGAACAATACCGTGCTACTTACTGGTATTATTACGAGTACGAATAATAAGAAAACCCGCCGACCGGCGGGTTTCTTTTATTTGTAGAGGTAGCGCTTGATGGAGCGCTTGGGCGTCTTTTCAAATTCCTCTTCGCGGATTTCGATCTCAGAGATTTTCTCGTAGGCGGGCAACATTTCGTTGAGGCCGTTGCGGTTCTGCTCCATCACGTTACGGATATCATCGGCAGTGAAATTCATATTCTTTGCCTCTTCGTAGTCAGGATAGACAATAGCCACCAGTTTGGTATCACGTTGTACAATGAGACTCTCCACCACCAATGTCATCGAATTGAGCTTGTCCTCAATTTCCTCCGGATAGATATTCTGTCCACTGGGACCTAGAAGCATATTTTTACTTCGTCCGTTGATGTAGATATTTCCTTCTGCATCCATCGTACCGAGGTCGCCGGTGTGATACCAGCCCTCGCGATCGATAACCTCCGCTGTGGCCTCTGGATTCTTGAAGTAGCCTAGCATCACGTTCAGACCGCGTGTGAGTATCTCACCAGGTACATGACGTGGGTTGCGGGAGTCGATCTTCACCTCCATGTGGTAGGCAGACTTGCCGCAGGAGCCTGGGGCAAAACGGTGCCAGTCCTCATAACCGATGATGGGGGCACACTCGGTAGCACCGTAGCCGACGGTATAGGGGAAGTCGATGCGTTTGAGGAAATGTTCTACCTCCTGATTGAGGGCGGCACCGCCGATAATCACTTCGTACAACTGACCGCCAAAGGCCTTGAGCACCTCCTGACAAATCATCTCACGTACTTTCTTCGAGATGACCGGCATCTGCAACAGCAGACGCATACGGTTGTTCTGGATTTTCGGGAATACCTTTTTCCGAATAATCTTCTCGATGATGAGCGGTACGGCGATGACGATGACGGGTTTTATCTCTGCCAATGCCTGTGCAATGATGGCAGGCGATGGGACACGGTTCAGGTAATACACATGACAGCCATGCAGGAACTCAAAAATGAATTCGAACGACATGCCGTACATATGCGCCATCGGCAACATGGAGATGATACGGTCACCGGTACGGATGGTCTTGCCGAGTTCGTATTCTGCAAAGTCGAAGTTCGACCAGATGGCACGGTAGGGTATCATGACACCTTTCGAAAAGCCGGTGGTTCCACTGGTATAGTTGATGAGGGCGAGTTCCTCGGGACTCTCTTCCTTGTAGTAGTTCACATGTTCCTTGCGGAAGTACTTGGGGAACTTCTTACCGTAGAGTTCGTTCAGGTGTTCACGGGCATAGGTGAGTTTATCGGTGCGGCTCACCATCAGCGAGTAGTCGGGATTGTTGATGATGCCTTCGAGATGCGGCATCTGCTGCGGATCGATGATCGTTGCCACATGGTCGCCGACGAAGAGCAGGCGCGACTCGGAGTGGTTGACGATATTATGGATCTGTTCGGCATTGAACTCGTGGAGGATGGGGACGGCTACGGCACCGTAGGTCAACGTGGCGAGGAAGGCCACCGCCCACTGGCTGGAATTCCGTCCGCAGAGGGCTATCTTGTCACCCTTCACGATACCGCTGTTCTCAAACAGGATATGCAGTTTCTCTATTTTACGCGCCACATCGTGGAACTGCAAGGTCTGACCCTTGAAGTCGGTCAGCGCGTCGCGATCCCAATTCTCGATAATGCTCTTCTGGATCAGCGCATTGAAACTCGGTATTTCTTTGTTATACATATCGGCTTTTATTTAGTTGTATAGGTAACGTTTAATACTCTTCTTCGGTGTCTTGGCGAATTCCTCGTCGTGCAGTTCGATGGCGGCGATGCGGCTGTAAGCAGGCAACTGTCCATTGAGATCGTTGCGGTTCTGTTCCATGATGCGTTCCAGTTCCTCCTGTGTGAAACTGACCACTTCGTCTTTATCTGGGTATATGAGGGCAACAAGTTTGTCGTCACGTTGTACGACGACACTCTCTGCCACCATCGGCATGGAGTTGAGTTTGTCTTCGATCTCCTCTGGATAAATATTCTGGCCGTTAGCACCCAACAGCATATTCTTGATACGTCCGCGGATGAACAAGTGCTTCTCATAATCCATCGTGCCGAGGTCGCCGGTATGGTACCAGCCCTCTTCGTCGATGGCCTGACGCGTGGCCTCTTCGTTTTTGTAGTAGCCCAGCATCACGTTACACCCCTTCGTCACAATCTCACCGGGGATGTGATGCGGGTCTCTGGACAGAATCTTCACCTCCATGCGGTCAACGGGTTTACCGCAACAGCCTGCCACGAACTCCCTGTGGTCACAATAGGAGATGAGCGGGGCGCACTCGGTAGTGCCATAGCCTACGGTCAGGGGGAAGTTGATGCTCAGCAGGAACTCTTCGACTTCCTTCGAGAGGGCGGCTCCGCCGACAATGATTTCATAGAAGTTACCACCAAAAGCCTTCTGTACTTCCTGACAGATACGATTCTTCACCTTCTTGTTGACAACAGGCATCGACAGCAACAGTTTCACGCGGTTGTCCTGTACCTTCGGGAACACCTTCTTACGGATGATTTTCTCGATGATGAGTGGTACGGTGACGATGAGTGCCGGTTTGGTATCGGCAAAAGCCTGTGCAATGATGGCCGGTGACGGCAACCGGGTGAGGAAAAACAGATGACACCCATGACAGAAAGCAAAGAGAAACTCCACCGCCATACCGTACATGTGGGCCATTGGCAGGATACTCAACAGATTGTCGCCAGGACGAACCTTCTTGCCCAGACGATTGATGATAAACTCGATATTTCCCCAGATGGCACGGTAGGGGAGCATGACTCCCTTAGAGAATCCTGTCGTTCCACTGGTATAGTTGATGAGCGCCAGTTCCTCGGCCTCGTCCTGATGATAGTTGACGTGTTCTCGGCGGAAGGCCATCGGGTATTTGCTGCCGAACATAAGATTTAAATGTTCGCGCGCATACGTGAGGCGTTCTGAACGGGAGATCAACAGGGAAAAGTCTGGGATGTTGATGATACCTTCAAGAGCGGGCATCTGCTCGGGGTCGATGGTCTTCACGGCATAATCGCCGATAAACAGCAGTTTCGACTCGGAGTGGTTGACGATATTCTGAATCTGTTCACCGTTGAACTCATGAAGGATTGGTACTGCTACGGCTCCGTAAGTGAGTGTAGCGAGGAATGCCACAGCCCAGTTGGCAGAGTTTCTACCACAGATGGCAATCTTGTCACCTTGTTTAACGTCGCTGTTCTCAAACAGGATATGCAGTTTTTCAATCTTTCGAGCCACATCATGAAACTGAAGGGTAATGCCTTGATAATCGGTCAAAGCATCCTGATCCCAGTATTCTGTGATGGCACGTTGTATATAGTGATTAAAACTACTGAAAGTCTCCATTAAATTGCACAAATTTCGAAATTTTGTGCAAAGATAATGTGTTTTCTGCACATTCGCAAAAAAAATGTGCAACAATTAACGTTATTTTACTCATATCGCATGGATTTCGCAGGGTGGATATGCGAAATCAGGAAACTTGGTGCGATTAGAACAAAAATACTGATGAGTAGGGTGGCGATGTTAAGCAAGACGAAAAGAGGGATGTTGATTTCCATCGGAACCTCACTGACATAATAAGTCTGGGCATCCAGTTTGAGAAATCCCGTTGTCCGTTGCAGTAAGATGATACCGAGTCCGAGGACATTTCCTAACAGCAGTCCCTGGCCGATGATAAACGCCGCAAACCAGAGGAAGGTGTGACGGATGGTCTTGTTACGGGCACCGATGGCTTTCAGTACGCCGATCATCTGGGTGCGTTCCAGAATAATGATAAGCAGTCCACTGATCATCGTAAAGCCAGCCACACAGACCATTAGTGCCAGGATGATCCACACGTTGATGTCGAGCAGTTCGAGCCATGTAAACACCTGGGGATAGGCCTCGAAGATAGTTTGTGAGGAGAGGGTCTGATCATATTTGTCCACGCTCCGGTTCACCTTCTCAATGACATCATCCTCGGTGATGTAGAGTTGTTCAAAGTCATCCACGAGCAGTTCGGCTCCCGTCACCTGATCTTTCTCCCAGCCGTTGATCTTCACGGTGGCATAGAGATCGGTGATACAGAGTGACTCATCGAAGCGTGTCATATTTGTCTGGTAAATGCCACAGATGGTATAGCGACGGGTGCGCACACTCTCGTCGATGAAATAGGCAAACACCTTGTCACCCACGTTGAGTTTCATCTTATCGGCAATCATCCGTGAGATCAGTAGTCTGTTGCTACTGGTGGTATCGCTGAACACGGGTATCTCACCTTCCACGAGGTTCTGTTTCAGGAAGGTCATGTCGTATTCCGGTCCCACACCCTTGAACATCACACCGAGAAAATCCTCATCGGTCTTCAGGATACCCTGTGTGAAGGCATAGCGTTCCACATGGCGCACACCCTTCAGTCCGCCCAGCACCTGCATCATACTATCGTCGATGCACACGGGGAAACGGTCGGAAGAAGTGAAATTCATGATGTTCTGTACCTGAATATGACTGCCGAAGCCCACCACCTTGTCGCGGATGGTATGTTTGAATCCCAGCACCACGCCGACGGTGACAATCATCACCGCCAGTCCGATGCCGACACCAAGGGTGGCAATACGGATGGCAGGGCGACTCACTTTCCGTTTGTCGCCCTGATCGCTATAGATTCTCTTCGCTATGAAAAATGGCAGATTCACTCTTCGTCGACTCTGCCAGGATAAGATTCTAATGCTTTGCGCAGCACGAAGAGGGCCCGTTCCAGGTCTTTCTTCTTCAACACGTAAGCGATACGCACTTGGTTGATGCCGGCACCCGGGGTGGTATAGAAGCCTGCGGCAGGTGCCATCATCACCGTCTCACCCTCATACTCGAAGTCTGCCAGACACCAGCGACAGAATTTCTCTGCGTCGTCAACGGGCAGTTTGGCAACGGTATAGAAAGCACCCATCGGAATGGGGGAGTAGACACCGGGGATACGGTTCAGTCCGTCGATCAGACACTTACGGCGCTCCACATATTCGTCGTACACCTCACGCAAATATTCCTCGGGTGTATCCAGTGAGGCCTCTGCCACAATCTGTCCGATAAGGGGCGGGGAGAGACGTGCCTGACAGAACTTCATCACGGCCTTCCTTACTTCAGCGTTCTTCGTGATGAGGGCACCGATACGGATACCGCACTCTGAATAACGCTTCGACACGGAGTCGATGAGGATGACATTCTGTTCGATGCCTTCCAGATGACAGGCAGAGATATAGGGTGAACCGGTATAGATATACTCACGATACACCTCGTCGGAGAAGAGGTACAGGTCGTACTTCTTCACCAAGTCACGTATCTGGTTCATCTCGCGACGGGTGTAGAGATAACCCGTTGGGTTGTTGGGGTTGCAGATCATGATGGCACGGGTGCGCTCATTGATGAGTTCCTCGAACTTCTCTACCTTCGGCAACGAAAAACCCTCCTCGATGGTCGTGGCGATGGTACGTATCTTCGCACCGGCACTGATGGCAAACGCCATATAGTTGGCATAGGCTGGCTCGGGGACGATGATCTCATCGCCCGGGTTCAGACAAGAGAGGAAGGCAAAGAGCACAGCCTCAGAACCGCCTGAGGTGATGATGATATCCTCCGCGGTGACATTGATATCATATTTCGCGTAATAGTCCACGAGTTTCTCCCGATAACTCAGGTAACCCTGCGAGGGTGAGTACTCGAGGATGTTGCGGTCTATCTGCTTCAAGGCGTCAAGTCCTACTTGGGGTGTTGGCAGGTCGGGCTGACCGATGTTCAGGTGGTACACCTTCGTCCCCTTTTTCTTAGCGGCGGCGGCAAGTGGAGCGAGTTTCCGGATAGGCGACTCGGGCATCTCAAGACCGCGTACTGATATCTCTGGCATCTTTTAATTAATTAAAAACGGTGCAAAGGTACAACTTTTTTTTTAATTCATTGTCCTTTTTCGATTTAATTGTGTACTTTTGCACCGAAATTTCGATAAAACGATGAATTACGAAGAACTATTAGAGACACGCGATGTGCGTCAGACTAATAAGGTGCGCCTGCCATACGGTCACTTCTACAAGCGACTCATCGACGGGAAATACAGCAATTTCGTGGAGTTCCACGATGAGTTGTCTGACAATATTGCCTTCAATGAATGCATCCGCAAACAGTGCGAGGCGCTGCAGCAGATCAAGAGCAACCGTCAGTTGCGTTTCACCCCTAACGGGGGCGACGACAGTGTCTATGCCATTGCTGTAGAACCCGGCAACTACATCACCATCGAGCAGTTGCTCAATGAGGCACCTGCTGTGGTGGCGAAAGGTGATTTCATGGATTCTACCATCAGCGACTTAGTGAGTCTTACCGCCGAACTCCATCAGCAGGGTATTCAGTATCTCTGTTTCTCACCCAACAATGTCTTGGTGCGCAAATCCGACAACTCTGTCCGTCTGCTGTTGCACGGCTCGTTCTTCTTGCCCCTGAAGGCGCAGGAGGAAATGTACGATGGGTTGGAGGACTATGTGGCTCCCGAGGTAATGGCAGAGGGGAAGGCTGATGACCGTAGTGATGTCTACTCCTTGGCGAAGTTCATCGATTACCTCTATGCCTCCTCCGGACTGCCCTTTGAACTGAAACATGTCATCCAGAAGGCAACGGCAGAGAATCCTGAAGACCGCTATGCCTCTGTCGAGGATATGTATAGTCACATGAAGACCAGTCGTACCATCCGTCGTACAGGTACCATTGCCCTTGCTGCCCTCGTCATTGCCCTCATCGTGGTGGGTATGTTCTTTGAGATGCTGCCGAATACCGAACCCGTGGAGTTTGTGAAACGCGTGGAAGAGCCTGTCGATGAAAGTCTGTTGGATGAGGGCTTCAACCCCCTCACGGAACTGGGTCCCGATGCTGACTCCGCCACGATTGCCAAAGCCATCCAGGACTATATGATGAACGACTCCGACAAGGTGGATGAGAAGAAAATGCGTGAGTTTCAGACCAAGGCCGAGAACATCTTCCGCAAACAGTATACGAAGGCTGCCGACCTCATTCTCTCGAAGATCTACAACAACGAGCGGATGAACAATAATGAGAAGAACTTCAAGGCCACGAGCGAAGAGGTGATGAAGGAACTGGTGGAGAAGCAGCGTGAATTGTCGGAGAACACTGCCTTGAGCAGTGAGACTGCCCAGCGCATCGCCTCGGAGATCATCGATCAACTCACTGAGAAGAAAAAGGCCGAACTTGAAAAAAAGTCCAAAGCTGATACCGAATAGTTTATTATTTTACAAAATATGAGATCAAGAACAGCAGAATGGTTTGAGTGCAAGATCCGCTATGAGAAAGTCATGGAGGACGGCTTGCAGAAGAAAGTCACAGAGACATATATTGTCGATGCCCTCAGTTTCAGCGAGGCCGAGGAGCGCATCATTGAGGAGATGTCATCCTATATCAGCGGCGAATTCAATGTGGTGGATATCAAGAAAGCCACCTACAAGGAAATCTTTTTCGCCGATCAGGATGCCGCCGACAAATGGTACAAGGCGAAACTTCAGTTTGTTACTATCGACGAAAAGACAGCCAAGGAGTCGCGTACCAATATCTATTATCTCGTCAATGCAGGTTCGTTCAATGGTGCCGTGAAGAGTATCGACGAGGTGATGGGTGGTACGATGATCGACTATGTCATTGCCTCCATGAGTGAGACCACCACGATGGACGTGTTCGAAAGCGGGAAATAAGATGTACGATGTAAAAGGTCATTTGCATGAGGTGCTCGACGTGCTACCTGAGGGTGTGCGCCTGGTGGCCATCTCCAAGTACCATCCCAACGAGTATATCCTGGCTGCCTATGAGGAGGGTCAGCGTATTTTCGGCGAGAGTCATGAACAGGAACTGCGCCAGAAACATGAGTCGTTACCGAAGGATATCGAGTGGCATTTCATCGGTCATCTGCAGACGAACAAGGTGAAGTACATCGCACCGTATGTGTCTATGGTCGAGGCTGTTGACTCCCTTAAACTCCTGCGGGAGATTAATAAGCAGGCAGAGAAGTGCGGACGGGTTATCAACGTATTGCTCGAACTCCATATTGCCGAGGAAAGTACTAAATACGGACTCACCCTTGAGGCCTGTCGTCAACTGTTGGATGAGGGCGAATGGCGCCAGATGCAAAACGTCCGCATCTGTGGTCTGATGATGATGGCTTCGTTTGTGGATGACCAGGAACAGATCCGTCGTGAGATGCTTACGGCCCGTGATTTCTTCGACGAGGTGAAGAGTCGCTATTTCGCTGATGATCCCGCTTTCTGCGAACGTTCCTGGGGGATGAGTGACGACTATCCAATTGCCCTTGAGACCGGTTCTACGATGGTCCGTATCGGCACCGCTATCTTCGGTCCCCGCGTCTATTGAAATAATACTGATCCCGTTTCATTTTGCCCCAATGGATGGCATGCTTCGGACAGTGGTGATAGCATGCCAGACAGTTCGTGCATTGTCCGTTGTGCTTCCATCTCGGTGGTGTCCCTTCTATGTCATCCACAGGACAGAGTCCGCTACACAAACCGCAACCGATACAGGCATCTTCATCCACCCATAGTTTGTCATCTTTAATCAGGTGTTTGTTGTAGTAGCCACCAATCACATAACTATAGGTTCTGGGTATGGCGCCTTTCACCAATTCCACCACACCTTCCTGTCTGTCTTTGATCACGTCGATGATATGCGGCAAACGGGCTTTGGCCGCCTCAATCTTCTGTCTTTCCTTCTCAGGCGAGTCTAAGTGTAGGAACGAGAAACAGACATTCGACTCCGGCATCACAACGGCAAACTGTGTCTTGGCCTGTAAAGGAAATAATTCCATATTGAATATCGTCATTGCCTCGCCCATATTGTCGCCGCATGTCGTCAGGGCCCAACAATAGGGCCGACGTTCCTCGGAATTTCCAAATTCCCTTATCTTCATCTGGCTGACAAACTCCCGCACTATCCTCGGCGGTTGCCACCCATGTGTCGGAAAGCAGAATCCGATCCGTTCACCTTCCTGCAACTCAAACTCATACCGTCCTTCCCTGATCAGATCTGGGATAAATAGCAGTTCCTCTCCGATGGCTTCTGCTATCTGCTCCGCCACCCATCGCGTATTACCAGTGCCTGTGAAATAGAATATCATGGTGCAAAGTTACACTTTTTTATTGGAACCACCAAAAAAAACAGGACTTGCCGCTGCAAGCCCTGATTCTCTAACTAACTAATTATTAACAAAACCTAGAATGAAAAAAACTATATGTCTAAATCGTATGAATCTTATTTCTGATGTTTCTGATGCAAAGTTACGGCGAAATCAGTCCGATTCCAAGAAATTTCTCAAATACTTCTCCAACTTGTGTGGACAAACGCCCGACTTCTGGACAAATCAGGCAAATGCCCTCAATTTCTGTCCATTCCAGATTCAACCGCTTTTTCAGAAAGCATTATGAGAAATAAAAAAGCCACCCATAGGTGACTTTTAAATGGAGCAGTATCGATCAAGCCTTGCTCCCCGCACTCAGCGGCGTAGTCAAAACTTTCATTCTGACGGTGCAAAGATAAGTATTTCTCACTTATGTTCCAAATAATTCTCTATTTATTTCCATTTTTTTGTCCAAAAGAGAATCACTTTCTAAACTTTTTTGTATCTTTGCCCCATAAATATTGTAGAACTCTCAAAACAAACGCGTATGGTGACATAGCAACAGACATAAAGAAATAATGTGAAGCATCCGCTGTGATTCTTGCTCTCCCAAATTCGCCAAATTTGAAAATGAGCACCGAGAATATAGTAGATGGTTCACGCCGTTCGGCGTGGGCTTTTTCTCGTTTAAGGTGCATAGGTGTTTGGCGATACCTGGGAGAACGTAAGCGAAGTAAATTGCTCACGTTTTCATTTTGTGTCTATCGAAACGGATAGAAATAAAAAAGTATAAGTTTAAAAAAAAAGAAAACATTATGAAGAAACTATTAACATTATTGACAATGGCGCTTATGGTCATTGGGGCAAACGCTCAGGCAGTTATTGCTGAGAAGGATTGGACTGGTTGTTCCAAGTCAGACCTACTTGGTGGTTATATTGGCGATTCTGATGGATCAATTGAGGCTACAGCAGATGGCGTTGCCATTACCATTTCTAAAAAGTCTGCCCAAATCTGGCAACCTCAGACATTTGTTCTTCATGAAGACGATGTGTCACTAGATGAAGGTGGTAATTATATGGTTGTTATTACTGCAAAGATTCCTTCTGATGGTGAACTATGGGTGGATTTGGGTGACTTAGTTGTTAACAGAACTCAAAGATATATAGATGTTAATGCCAGTGATGATTTTCAGGAGATTGTAATTCAATTCAATGAATTCCCTACGGGAATAAGTGGAGTTTATGTGAATATTGGAAGTGGTTGCGTTGTAGGTACCACCGTTATAAAAAAAGTAGAGATCTGGGATATGGATCATGATGGAATCCATAAAATAATTAATGATTGTAGTTACTATTTAAATATGAAAAATAAAACTGCGACATTGGCGGGTTTGCCCCAAGATTATAAAGGAGACTATATCATTCCCCAAACAGTCTCGTATAATGGATCGGAGTATACAATTACCAGAATAGAAGGCATCCATTGCACCGGTTTGACTTCTGTGACCATCCCTAACAGCGTGACCTCCATTTGGGGATTTAACGGGTGTAATAGTCTGAATTCCGTGACTATTCCAAGTAGTGTGACTTCTATCGATGGATTTAATAATTGTACAGGACTGACTTCGGTGTCCTTTCCCAACACTGTAACCTCTATCAGTGGATTTGACAAATGTGTTAGTCTAACATCCTTGACCATTCCAAGCGGTGTAACTTCTGTCAGTGGATTTAATAATTGTACAGGACTGGCTTCCTTGACCATTCCAAGTACGATAACCTCTATCCGTGGATTTACAGGGTGTACAAGTCTGACTTCCGTAACTATTCCAAGCGGTGTAACTTCTGTCAGTGGATTTAATAATTGTACAGGACTGACTTCCTTGACCATTCCAAGTACGGTAACCTCTATCAGTGGATTTACGGGGCGTACAAGTCTGACTTCCGTAACTATTCCAAGCGGTGTGACTTCTATCAGCGGCTTTTCTGGATGTACAAGTTTGACTTCCGTGACTCTCCCCAGTAGTCTAACCTCTATCAGTGGATTTAAGAATTGTACGAGCCTTACTTCCTTTACGATTCCCAACAGCGTGACTTCCATCAGCGACGATGCTTTTCAGAATTGTAGCGGATTAACCTCCGTAACAATACAATGCATTCCTACATCAGTAGGACGTTCAATCTTTAGTGATTGTAGCGAATTAAAAGAAGTGATATTTGACTGCTCAACAGTTACACCATTGTTCAAGGGATCCTCTATTCAAAAAATCACAATTGGGGAGTCTGTCACCAGAATCCAAGAACGGGCCCTTGCGGGACTGGACAAAATCGAGGATGTTATTTGCTTGGCAGAGAATGTTCCTACGACGGATCGTACCGCTTTTGAGAACTCCTACATCGACTATGCCACGTTGAAAGTTCCTGTAGGCGCTTTGGAGGCATATAAGACTACGGCTCCCTGGAGCGGCTTTAAGCAGATAGAGGCCGCAGAGGGCAACCTGCCAGAAGATGCAGAGAAATGTGCTACTCCTACCATCATGTTTGCGAACGGGACATTGACGTTTAGTTGCCAGACGGAAGGCGTCGAATACAAATATAAAATAGAGAGTCCGGACGTCAAAGACGGCACAGGCAATGACATCAAGGTTTCCGCCACTTACAAAGTGAGTGTATTCGCCTTTAAGTCGGGCAGGAAGAACTCTGATACAGCCACACTTGAGATTACCGCATCAGGTAAGCCTGGCGATGCAAATGGCGACGGTGTGGTGAATGCTGCAGATGTTGTGAAGACTGTAAACATCATCATAGGCAACTAAACGTGGATCTCTTATAGGTCAACAATTATATATGGATTAGTTTTGGCAGGGGCTGGCAGTGATGCCGGCTCCTGTTCTTTGTGTGACAAATAGGACAATTGAGACAGGTGTTTTTGCGCACGGATAGAGAGGGATAACATCTGTATTTAAATATAATTATTGTTACTATTAATAGTAATTATTATTCCCATACTAGAGATATAATTTTCCCTAGTCAGGTAGTAATAAACTATATTTACTAATCTTATCTCTGGGGAGGTAGGTGCAAAAAATGCACTGTCTTTTGTCTCAATTGTCACAGATTAAAATTGGCCATTCGCTCACTTCTTTGCATATTAGACAGCGCTCCTGGGGCTAACACAAAAGAGTCCCTGCTAGATCTGGCTACAGCGTGCTTATTATTAGTTGAAAACAAAAAAGTTAGCTAAATATTTGGAACTTTCAGAAATTGTTCGTATCTTTGCAACGTCAAAATGAAAGTTTTGACTATCCGGGTAGAATCCCGAGAGGGTAAGACTTCACCGCCCCTGCCCATTTGAAGGCCGCTTTTTAGCGGCTTTTCTTTTTGTTATAACGCATCATGAATTCCCAAACGAAGTCAGAATTCAATGCGAACTCTCTTTTCACCATTATTTGGCGTGTTCCTTTAAGGATCATTACTTCTTTTGCATTTGGATTTAATCCGAAATACAGTTTTATGTCACGAGCGAGTCTTCGAGGATCATAGTTAGTGGCCATGTTCAATATCACTTGATTGCACTGGCCTATTGATTCTTTTAAACGATTGATGGCAGAAGATTCACCCGAGATAGTCTTCAAATCATATACTCTGTATATACCCCTTCTTTCAACAATGAGATCTGGTGTGCGGACACCACGAGGATTGGGCAACAAGAATACTTTATATCCTATTGAAACGAGTTTTCTTGCTGCTCTGACTTGGTTATGATAGTCTTTGTCCTTATAATTACCCGTTCCGAATATACCTACTTCATTATCTATAGGTTGAAATATATGCATCTGAGCAATGCTTTCCACCTGACGGGAGAATTCTGCCCCCGTTAGTATATGCAACCTTTTCAGTTCTGATGCGATGTCGTTTGTCATATCCTAGACTCAACAGTTAATTTGCCTGCAAAGTTAAACTATTTCTACGACACCGCCAAACTTTTCCTCATAATAATTTGGGGGTAACTTCATTTCTGTCCCCCTGCAATTAAAAAACTTGTCAAAAATCTGAGAGAAGATATTCTGGGGTCGGAATTTCTTGCCCTAGATTTGGGGGATAATTTCCCGAGGTCGGAATTATTCGCCCCGGATCCGAGGGATAATTTCCCGAGGTCGGAATATCTTGCCCTGGAACTGGGGCATATTTTTCCGGGGCCTGGATTTCTTCACCCAGAATTGGGGCACGATTTCCCGAGGTCGGAATGTTTTGTCCCCGATTTGGGGCTGATTTTTACAGGTTCAAAATGGCATGTCCCAGATTCGGGACAGATCATCCAAAAACTTGAAAACCTTGTCCCAAATCCGTGAAAAACCGTCCCAGAACTTCAAAGACCAGCCTGAAAACTGGGAGACGTTTATGCACACCGTGCAGAAACATGCCTCAGTTTTGGGGGAAGATTTTGCATGGGGTGCAAAAACATGCCTCAGTTTTGGGGGAAGATTTTGCACGGTGTGCATAAACGTCTCCCAGTTTTAGGGCTGAATTCTGCACGGTGTGCAGAGACTTGAGCAGAAATAGAATGTTACCGCAGTTGGGCGGCCATTTGCTGCTGGAGTTCCTGGGCTTTCTGCGCGGCAACCTCGGCGAAGTCCTCACCGTTGGAGGCATAGATGATGCCACGGGAAGAATTGACAAGCAGACCGCAGTCGTCAGTCATGCCGTAACGACAAACTTCCTCCAAAGAACCGCCTTGTGCGCCGACACCTGGAACGAGCAGGAAGTGGTGGGGGGCAATGCTGCGGATATCCTCGAACATCTTCCCCTGAGTGGCACCGACAACGAACATCATGTTTTCTTCTGTGCCCCATTGCAGCGAGGTCTTCAACACACGCTCGAAGAGACGCTCACCCGGGAAAATTCCTGGTCCCCACCTGCCAACAAGAGGCGTATGGAGCGGTGTCATCTGGAAGTCCTGCGAACCCTTATTGGAAGTCAGAGCCAACAAGATGACCCACTTGCCATCGTAGCCAAGAAAAGGCGTAACAGAGTCCTCGCCCATATAGGGGGCGACGGTGAGGGCATCGACATCATATTCCTCGAAGAAAGTCTTGGCATACATCTTCGACGTGTTACCGATATCCCCGCGCTTGGCATCGGCGATGATGAAGTGGTTGGGGTATTCCTCCTTCAGATAGTCGATGGTGGCTTCGAAGGCCAGAATACCGTCGACGCCGTAAGCCTCATAGAAGGCGAGGTTGGGTTTATAGGCCACGCAATAAGGTGCTGTGGCATCGATGATGAGGGCATTAAACTCGCAGAGGGCGCGGAAGATATAGTCCTCGCCGTCATGGCTCTTGGCCTCTTCGATGATACACTGGGGAATCTTCGTAATGTCGGTGTCGAGACCGACGCAGAGAAAACTCTGCTTCTCGCGAATCTGGGATATCAGTTCTTGTCGGGTCATGGATTTGATGGGTTTGATGGGTGAAATGGGTTATAACTCGGTTTCCTTCATACGCTCAGCATTCTCGGCCACAGTGAGGGCATCGATCATTGCCTGGATGTCGCCACCGAGGAATCCTTGTAGGTCGTGGGTGGTATAACCGATGCGATGATCAGTCACACGACCCTGTGGGAAGTTATAGGTACGGATCTTCGCACTGCGGTCGCCGGTGCTCACAAGACTCTTACGGCGCGAGGCGATGTCGTCCATATACTTCTGGTGTTCCTTGTCGTAGATGAAGGTATAGAGACGCGAGAGGGCACGTTCCTTGTTCTTTGGCTGGTCACGGGTCTCGGTACACTCGATGAGGATCTCCTCGGTCTCGCCGGTATTGGGGTTTTTCCACATATAACGCAGACGCACACCAGACTCCACCTTGTTGACGTTCTGGCCACCGGCACCGCTGGAACGGAAGGTGTCCCACTTGATCTCGCCCTCGTTGACGTGTACCTCAAACTTATCGGCTTCGGGCAGCACGGCGACAGTGGCGGCACTGGTATGCATACGACCCTGTGTCTCGGTGGCAGGCACACGCTGTACACGGTGGACACCCGACTCGTATTTCAATGTGCCATAGACATCAGCACCGCTGACGGCGAAATCGATTTCCTTATAGCCACCGACAGCACCCTCGGAGACGCTGGTGATGCTGACCTGCCAACCCTTGGCATCGCAAAAACTCTTGTACATCTTAAACAGGTCGCCGGCAAAGAGACAGGCCTCGTCACCGCCTGTTCCGGCACGGATCTCCATCTGTACGTTCTTCGCATCCTCGGGATCCTTTGGGATGAGGGCAATCTTGATCTCCTCTTCCAGTTTGGGTTGGAGTTCTTCATTGACGGCCAGTTCCTCGCGGGCCATCTCCTTCATCTCGGGATCGTCCTCGTTGGCGAGGATATCCTTAGCCTCCTTGATACTGTTCAGACAGGCGATATATCGTTTGCGGGCATCCATGATGTCGCCCAGATCCTTGTATTCCTTTGTCAGTTTTACGAAACGGTTCTGGTCGGCAATGACGTCGGGGTCGGTAATCAGAGTCGACACCTCCTCGAAACGCGCCTCCAGGCCGTCGAGTTTCTGTAGTATGCTGTTATTCTCCATTTAATGATGATGGGATTAATGGGTTTAATAGGTGAAGGTGCCGAACTCGCTTTGGATGGTGAGACTCTTCGGGCCTTCCTCGATGTGACCGATGATCTGGGCATCAATGTTGAAGGATTTGCTGATGGCGATGACCTGCTCTGCGATCTCTGGACGGATGTAGATCTCCATGCGATGTCCCATGTTGAATACCTGGTACATCTCCTTCCAGTCGGTGCCGGAGCACTCATGGATGGCGCGGAAGAGTGGGGGCACGGGGAACATGTTGTCCTTGATGACACGACAGTTGTCGTTGACGAAATGCAGTACCTTGGTCTGGGCACCGCCCGTGCAATGTACCATGCCGTGGATCTCAGGACGTAGTTTGTCGAGCAGACGTTTGATGACAGGGGCATAGGTGCGGGTAGGAGAGAGCACGAGTTGTCCAGCATCCACAGGTGAGCCTTCGACGCTGTCCGTCAGTTTGTACTTACCGCTATATACCAGTTCATCGGGCACGGCGTGGTCGTAACTCTCGGGATAGTTCTCGGCGAGGTATTTGGAGAAGACATCGTGACGGGCAGAGGTCAAACCATTCGAACCCATACCGCCGTTGTAACGCTTCTCATAGGTGGCCTGACCAGTGCTGGAAAGACCTACGATGACATCACCCGGACGGATGTTCGCATTATCAATGACGTCGCTACGGCGCATGCGACAAGTAACGGTGGAATCGACGATGATTGTCCTGACAAGATCTCCTACGTCAGCCGTCTCACCACCAGTAGGCCAGATGCCGATTCCCATCTCACGGAGTTCGGCGAGGAGTTCGTCGGTGCCATTGATGATGGCGGAGATGACTTCACCGGGGATAAGCATCTTGTTACGCCCAATCGTCGATGAGACCAGGATATTATCCACAGCACCCACACAGAGCAGGTCGTCGGTATTCATCACGATGGCATCCTGGGCGATACCTTTCCATACAGAGAGGTCGCCAGTCTCCTTCCAGTACATATAGGCGAGGGCCGACTTCGTGCCGGCGCCGTCGGCATGCATGATGTTGCAATACTCGGGATCTCCACCGAGGATGTCGGGGATAATCTTACAGAAGGCCTGTGGGAAGATACCCTTGTCGATGTTTTTGATTGCGGCGTGTACGTCTTCCTTGGCAGCACTCACGCCTCTCATCATATATCTGTTGTCCATAACTATTCACTTTTCACTATTCACTTCTCCTTGCCGTTCCAGAACTCCCAGGAGGCGAAGGCCTGGAGGAGGAGCATTTCAAGACCGTTCTTTACCTCGGCACCGCGTTCCAAACCCTTGCGCATGAAAAGCGTCTGATCCGGGTTGTAGATGAGGTCGTAGAGGATGGTGTGGTTGTCCATGGCCTCGTAAGGCAGGTCGGGACACTCATCACTGTGGGGATACATGCCCAACGGCGTACAGTTGACGATGACATTGTATTCCTTTATGACCTCGGGGGTGATCTTCTGGTACTGGATGGTGTCGGGACGTTCATAACGACTGACGAACACCGTTTCCAGTCCTAATGACTTAAGACCGAAATTGATGGCCTTCGAGGCACCGCCTGTACCGAGGATGAGGGCTTTCTTGTGCCATTTCTTGTCCAACATGGGTTCGATACTCTGCGTGAAACCGATGACATCGCTGTTGAAGCCCTTGAGGATGGTCTTGTTGCCCTCGTGGGTGACACGGATGACATTCACGGCACCGATGGAACGTGCCTCAGGACTGATGCTGTCGAGGAACGGAATCACCTTCTCCTTGTAGGGGATGGTGACGTTGAGTCCCCGGAGTTCGGGGTTCTTGGCAATCACTTCCGGCAGTTCGTCGATGGTCGGAATCTCGAAATTCACATACTTGGCATTGATTCCCTCATCAGCAAACCTCTGGTTGAAGTAACTGATGGAGAAGGAGTGCCCGAGCGGGTAGCCTATCAGTCCGTATTTGTCCATATTGTCGTTATTTATTTAGTTGCAAAATACATCGTGCAGATGCCGAAGGTGAGGCGTTGGAAAGTGGCCTCGCGGAATCCGGCTTTCTTCAGGATGTCCGTCATCTGTTCTCCCTGTGGGAAGGCCTCGATGGTCTTCGTCAGATACGAGTAGGCACTGGTGTCCTTACTGATGAGTCGTCCGTAGACGGGCAGGACGGTGTGCGCATAGACGTGGAAGAGTTGTCTCATCGGTGTACTGACGGGTGAGGTCAGTTCCACGATGCTCAGGTGTCCTCCGGACTTCAGCACACGACACATCTCACGGAGTCCCTTGTCGAGGTCGGAGAAGTTGCGAATACCGAAGGCGGCTGTCACGGCGTCGAAGGTGTCATCGGCGTAGGAGAGCGACAGACAGTCTTCCTTCTCGAAAGAGATGATGTCCTGCAGTCCTTTGGCCTGTACCTTCTGTCGGCCAATCTCCATCATACCCTCGCTGATGTCGGCACCTGTCAGGTGTTGTGGTTTCAACATCTCGGCAGCAAGGATGGCGAAGTCGCCGGTGCCTGTGGCGATGTCAAGGAGCGTCTGGGGCTTGTAGGGCTCCAGTTGTCGGATGGCCTTTCGCCGCCAGCCTTTGTCGATGTCCCAGGAGAGACGGTGGTTTAGTTTGTCGTAGGTGGGGGCGATGTTGTCGAACATCCGTTCCACCTGAGCGGCCTTTTCGCCAGCGCCATAGGGCTTGATAGTCTCTTGCTGGTACATCTTTATGAGGATTACCTAGATTTCAGCCAGGCAGTTACGTTCTGCTCGATGCGGGCGGCGATGTCGCCTTCTTCAGTGGCTTTGTCGAAGCGCTCACCAACGATATGCTCATAGAGTTCGATGTAACGCTCTGAAACGCTCTCGGCGTATTCGTCGGTAATTTCCGGCATCACCTGTCCGGGTTCGTTCATGAAGTGATGTTCGATGAGCCACTGGCGCACGAACTCCTTCGAGAGTTGGCGCTGGGGCTCGCCCTTGGCAAATTTCTCCTCGTAGCCGTCGGCATAGAAGTAACGGGAGGAGTCGGGGGTGTGGATCTCGTCGATGAGGTACACCTTACCGTCGCGCTTACCGAACTCGTATTTCGTATCCACGAGGATCAGACCGCGCTTGGCGGCAATCTCCTGTCCGCGCTTGAAGATACGACGGGTGTAGTCCTCCATGATCTCGTAGTCTTCCTTTGACACCAGTCCTTGGGCGATGATCTCTTCCTTCGAGATGTTCATATCGTGCCCCTCGTCGGCTTTTGTCGTCGGCGTGATGATGGGCTCGGGGAAGCGCTGGTTCTCTTTCATGCCGTCGGGCAGTTTTACGCCGCAGAGTTCGCGACACCCGTTCTTGTACTCACGCCAAGCAGAGCCGGTGAGGATGCTACGGATGATCATCTCCACACGGAAACCTTCGCACTTCAGTCCGACGGTGACCATCGGATCGGGTGTAGCGAGTTTCCAATTCGGACAGATGTCGGTGGTGGCATCCAGGAATTTCGCGGCAATCTGGTTCAGCACTTGTCCCTTGAAGGGGATGCCTTTCGGCAATACCACGTCGAATGCCGAGATACGGTCGGTGGCTACCATCACCATCAGATCGTCGTTGATGTTATACACGTCACGGACCTTGCCGTGATACACGCTTTTCTGTCCATCGAAGTGGAAATCAGTCTTTGTTAATGCTTTCATTGCTATTTTTGTCTTTATCGAATTGTTCGTATGCGTTGACGATTCGTGTCACGAGTTTGTGACGGACGATGTCACGGCGGTCGAGGGTGACGATGCCGATTCCCTCCACATTATTTAATATATGCAGTGCCTCGATGAGTCCGCTCTTCTGCGAGTGGGGCAGGTCTATCTGCGTCATGTCGCCGGTGATGATCATCTTCGTGTTCCAACCCATACGGGTGAGGAACATCCGGATCTGTGCCGGTGTGGTGTTCTGCGCCTCGTCGAGAATGACCACTGCATCGCTGAGTGTCCGTCCTCGCATGAAGGCGAGGGGGGCTATCTGGATGATGTGCTTCTCCATCATGTCCTGCAACTTCACCTGCGGCAACATATCCTCCAGGGCATCATAGAGCGGTTGGAGGTAGGGATCGATCTTGTCCTTCATGTCACCGGGCAGGAATCCGAGTTTCTCGCCTGCCTCCACGGCCGGACGTGAGAGAATGATCTTTTTGGCCGTCTTCTCCTTCAGGGCTTTCACTGCCAGGGCGATACTCAGGTAGGTCTTTCCCGTACCGGCAGGTCCTACGGCAAACACCATGTCGTTCTGCTCGTAAGCCTCAATCAGACGGTGCTGATTCTCCGTGCGGGCCTTGATGGGCCGACCCGACATCGAGTAACATACCACATCGGCAGGCACGAAGTCGTTGGTGCGCCGTCCTTTCACGATATCGAGGATATCCTCTTCGCCGATGGAGTTGAAACGGAGGATGTGGGTGCGCATCTTCTCCACACTGTTTTCAAAGGCTGCCATCTGTTCTTCGTCGCCCAGCACACGGATCACATTGTCGCGTGCCATCACCCTTAGTTTGGGGTAGAGCGAACGGAGCATCTGCAGATGTCCGTTACCAACGCCGTAGAACATGACGGGGTCAATATCCTCTAAAACGATATGCTTCTCTATCAACTTGTAAACAAATTACTATTTTGCGTGCAAAATTACAAAAAAAGCCACAGATTACACAGAATTCGGGGAAAAATTTGCTATCTTTGCACCGCAAATGAAGAAATTACCGATTAAACTGACAAAAAAGACATACCAGACGGGTTTCCTGGTGGTAGTACTGATACTGGCCTGTATCCGTTGGGCTTTCCCGTCGATAGCGGAAAGTGCCCAGTCTTTGTTGGATTTCGAAGAGGAGGTTGCCACCTCCTATACCGGCATACCCCATAAGATCCGTTCCGTGGCCAACTATCAGACGTGTTTTCCCGATACCAATGCCATCCAACTGGTGGCTGCCCAACGGTGGGGCGTGAGTCCAGTACGCGACAGGGAGGATGCAGAGTCCAGGAAAAGAGAACTGGTATATGTGGGTTCCAATCCTTACTATCATGTCGATAAACTCTATTCAAGTATCCCGTATCTTGTGCCGCATGCCGCCACACTCCTGCAGGACATCGGACAAGCGTTCTACGACAGCCTGTATGTAAAGGGACTTCCCCTGCACCGTATCATCGTGACCAGTGTGTTGCGTTCGCAGGAAGATGTCGCGAAACTGCGTCGGCGGAATGGCAATGCCACCGAGAACTCCTGTCATTTGTATGGTACCACCTTCGACATCTGTTACAACCGTTATGAGACGGTGGAAGATCCTGAGGGACCGGCACGGCGGGCCGTTCGCAACGACACCCTGAAATGGGTGCTTTCAGAAGTACTCCGCGATATGCGCGAGCAGGGTAGGGTGTACATCAAATACGAAGTGAAACAGGGTTGTTTCCACATGACGGTGAGATAAAAGAAAAAGGCCTGCCCTTTGGCAAGCCTTGTAAGTGGTGTTGAGCGGAATACGGGAATCGAACCCGCCTCCCAGGCTTGGGAAGCCCGTGCACTACCGATGTGCTAATTCCGCGAATCCTGAATCCCAATCTTTTTACCTAATGAGCCGATACCCGGACTCGAACCGGGGACCTACGCATTACGAATGCGTTGCTCTACCAACTGAGCCATATCGGCAACCCGTTTTATAAAAATATTGTGCTATAAATCGTACACCCGCAGGGGCTCGAACCCTGGACACCCTGATTAAGAGTCAGGTGCTCTACCAACTGAGCTACGGGTGCATCCACCATTTTCAAAAAGAAAGGAGGTCCGCTTGCCTCCTCTTTTGTACACCCGCAGGGGCTCGAACCCTGGACACCCTGATTAAGAGTCAGGTGCTCTACCAACTGAGCTACGGGTGCATCCTTTTTCTTTAGCGGGTGCAAAGGTACTCACTTTTCTCCATTCCACCAAATATTTTTCGAGATTTCTTTCGAAAAAATGTAATTTCAGTGGAAAAGGACGGAGAAACGGGCTTTTTTACCCTCAGACACGGGTGGCATGGAAGCCCTCGATGTTCTCGTAACGCCTTTTCATCATCCGGTTGTAGATGTTGCGCAACCACAGGTTACTGGTTACAATGAAGCCCAGTCCCAATACACACATAAAGATATAGGTGGCTGTCAGACCGACTGTCAGGTAGCCCAGGCCGAGGATGATGGCAGGTGCAAACATAATACCGAACTCGATACCGATTTGTACACCGTTCTCGTAGTTGCCCTTGCCGGTCACCTTCAACTGCAACGGCAGCGTCTGTTTGTTGTAAACGGCTAACTGGAAGATGATGAAGTGCATGCAGCCTCCCACGAGGAACATATAGGCAAAGAGCATCAACAGGGTGAACTTACCTGTAAATACAGCCGGTAACAGGATGACGAAGGGTACCACCAGGATACAGCAGTAGAACCAGAACTTCGCCTTGAGCAGAGCCAGGATGTTTTCCCGCTGTGTCATCAACAGGTCGATGTAGTTGCCTTCTTGTCCCATAATCTTGATGAGCGACGTCATGCTGTAGAGGGCAAAGCAATACAATAGCCAGAAGTTCTTCATGATCGGACTATCGTAGATACTGGTATAGGCGATGAGGGAGGAGAAGAGGGCCACCATCACCAAACTGAGGATACAGCGCGATTTCATGGTCCGGTTACGGATGTTCGACTTCAGTTCGATCTTCAGGTATTCGCCTACGAGTCCGAAGCGGTTGAAGAACGTAAACTGTGACACTTTCTTCAGTGCCTTCTCCGTCTTCTTGGAAATCTCCTCATAGACATACTTGAACTGGAAATGGCGGTTTACGAAGAACACACCGACTATCAACAACATCACGAGTGGTAACATCCACCAGGCTGTGCCGGCGGTCTGCAAGGCATCGGCAATCTTCTCAATACCCTTGCTGACAGGTCTGATGAACAGCAGTGGGGCGAATGGCAGGGCATAGAATGCCACGGCGGCAATAAACCAGAGCGGACTCCTGTTGATGAGTGTTCGGAAGAACAAATAGATCTGACTGTTCAGAATGATGAGCAACAGCGAGATAACCAGTACGTAGATGGTAGCCCAGAATCCTCCTGAGAAGAAAAGGATGATGGAGTAGGGGATGAACATGCCCAGCCACAGAAAGTTATAACCGCTGAAATGCGAGGATACCAGGAAACACTCAATGACAGAGTAGCGTGAGATGGGCATCAGAATATAAGGCTTTGCCATCATGGCAGGGGTATTCTGGAAGATGAAGCGCAACAGGAAGTCGATGGGCAGGATGATGAGCATCGCGGCAATCATGGTTCCCGGCTCACCGTCGGCGGCATAGCCGATGATGGCACCATACATAATCAAATAGATGACAAACATGGCCGCCAGGAAATAGATCAGTACCTTGGCCCATTTGTTCTGTTCGAAGACAGGACTGCGTTTCTCGCTGAGTTTGATGTTATGGCGTAATAACTTAAATAACTGAATCTTGTTCATTTTTTATCTGAGGTCTATGATTTCCGCCTGTGGGAAGTCTTTCTGATTAAACTGGAACAGTCCGTCGCTGAGGTTGGTGGTTTTCAGACCACTGATAAGCAACACGCTCCATTTGCCGTTCTGTAACATCTTCACATGCGTGGGACGGTAGGAGTTCTGGTCCACGATGATATACATCTCCTGAATCTTCCGTTTCTTATCTGTAGCCTTCAGGTGAACCTCGTACGAGTTGTTCACCTTCTTCGATGAGAGTTTGAAACCTTTCTTATAGATATTGATAAAGTTGTAAGGGTTAATGGCTTGTAACTCAGACTCTGACGGATTACTGACGTTTACCTCGTCGTTCTGTTTCATATAGGTCCATTGCGTCTTGCCATCAAACCAGATCGTAGCCATTGGCGTGGTCGCATGAAACTTCTTGCCTTTGATGGAGATACTGCCCGAGGTGTTGCCAAACTGCTTGCTGCGCATCTCAAAGTAAGCCTGTACACCACTGGGGTTACTCACCGTAGCGGCAGCCTTGTCAAGGATCTTCTTGGCACTCTCGGCATAAGCCCCGCCGGCCATCATCATTCCCAATATAAAAACGAATATCTTCTTCATAACTCTCAACTATTACTACTTCAAACTTGCCAACAGGTTGTTCAAACTATTCTCGTCCTGAATCAATACCTCACGGGGTTTTGAGCCCATGGCGACACCAACCAGTCCAGCCTTCTCCAACTGATCCATCAGTCGACCGGCACGGTTGTAACCGATGGCGAACTTACGTTGGATGAGAGAGGTCGAGCCGCTCTGTTCACGGACAATCAGACGGGCCGCATCCTCGAACAACGGATCCAGATGCTGCATATCCACATCCTTACCGCTGCCATCACCCATATCGGCTTCAGGCATGTCAGGTTCTGGCAGTTCAAACGGCATACCGTAACTCTGCTGGTCGGCGATGAAGGTGTTGATGCGTTCTACCTCGGGTGTATCGACGAAGGCACACTGCACACGTACAGGTTCTGCGCCGTTCAGGAAGAGCATATCACCACGTCCGATCAACTGCTGGGCGCCTGTACGGTCCAGGATGGTCTTGGAGTCGATACCGGCACTCACCTTAAAGGCGATACGGGCGGGGAAGTTTGCCTTGATGTTACCCGTAATAATCGTCGTTGTAGGACGCTGGGTGGCAATCACCATGTGGATACCTACGGCACGAGCCAACTGGGCGATACGGGCGATAGGCAGTTCTATCTCCTTGCCAGCGGTCATGATCAGGTCACCGAACTCATCGATGATCACAACGATATACGGCATAAAACCATGTCCACCGCGTGGCGGAATCTTGCGCTCAATAAATTTCTTGTTGTACTCCTTGATGTTACGGGCACCCACCTCCTTCAACAGGTCGTAGCGGGTATCCATCAGTTTACAGAGTGAATTCAGCGTACGTACCACTTTCGTCACATCGGTGATGATGGGATCTGCTTCCTCGTCGGGAATCTTCGCCAGGAAATGGTTGATCAGCGGGTTATAGATCGAGAACTCCACCTTCTTCGGGTCTACGAGCACGATCTTCAGTTCTGCCGGATGCTTCTTATATAATAAAGAGGTGACGATGGCATTCAGTCCGACCGATTTACCCTGACCCGTGGCACCGGCCACGAGCAGGTGGGGCGCCTTGGCCAGATCGAACATAAACACCTCGTTGGTGATGGTCTTACCCACAGCACAGGGCAGTTCCATCTGACTCTCCTGGAACTTCTTTGAGTTCAGGATCGATTCCATCGACACAATCGACGGCTTGGCATTCGGTACCTCAATTCCCACCGTACCCTTGCCAGGCATCGGTGCGATGATGCGGATACCCAGTGCAGAGAGGCTCAGGGCGATGTCATCTTCCAGTGAACGGATCTTGGTGATACGCACACCTGGTGCCAGCGTAATCTCATACAGCGTGATGGTTGGACCTACCGTCGCCTTGATACTCGAAATCTCCACGCCAAAGGTACGCAACACGTCCACGATACGGTTCTTGTTGGCCGTCTGCTCCGCCATGTCGATATAGGGCTTACCGTCGTTATCGTATTTCTTCAAAAGGTCGAGGGTGGGGTACTTGTAGTTCTCCAAGTCGCGCTTGGGGTCATAGGGCTCCAGATTCTTGTAATTATCGTCGACAAGGGTTTTGTCGTCGGCCGTCTCTACGTCGCCCTTAGCCACTTCCACCTCGAGGTCGATGTCTTTTCCGGCATCTCCGGATAATCCAGATGTTCCGGGCTTTCCAGATGTCCTGGTTTCTCCGGTATTTCCTGGATCTCCGGCACTCTCGAAGCCTTTATCATGCACCTTGGGACCATCCTCCGTGAACTCCACCACTTGTTCTGCGGGGTCATCGAATACGAGAGGGGTGTCCTCGCCTTGTATCTGGCTTTCGTAAGAATCCACCTTCTCTTCGGGATTGTTGTTCGTAATCTTAAAAGGTATCTTCTCGAACAGTTTCGAGGGGTTCAGTATCCGGCGTAGGATATACACAGTCTCGGCACTGATCCAAGTGAGAAAAGCCAGTGCTATCAGGGCCAGCAGAATGGTGAGACCGGGGGCACCTGCCAGATTCTCGATCCACTGACAGACATAGATGCCGTGGTCGCCGCCGGGATTGTAGCAGGCATCCTCAAACAGAGGCGAAAGGAACTTGGCGAAAGTCACGGAAGCCCAAATCATGATGATCATCATCGACAAGAACCATTTCAACAGGTTCACGCGATAGGCCTTGATTAGGTGTACGCCCAACAGAATCAGGAACAGGGGAATCAGGAATGAAGGCAGTCCGAAGCAACACTTGATGAAATAATGGGATAGGTAGGCACCAAACTTACCGCAGGTATTGGCAAACACCACCTCGGGATTCATCAGTTCACCCTCGCGGGCCGACTCTATCATCGTCTGGTCTGCCGCACCCGTCGAGAGATACGAGATAAAGGCGATCAGCATATAGATGGCCAGGGCAATGATGATGAAGCCGACGAATATCCACAGAATCTCGTTAGAGAATATATTCTTTATCCCCAGTGCTTCGCTGAAACTAGAGGGCTGACTGGAACGCTTTTCTTTCTTCTTTTTTGCCATAATCAAACAACATTTCCGAATTTTCGTGCAAAAGTAACTGAAAAATCCCACATTTCATCATCTTTTACCGATTTTTTTGTAATTTTGCACCTTGATAATGAAAAAGATCATCTATAACCGGTTTGCAAAAGACTGGATGGCGGAACTTCCGAAGGTCACATATGACAAAAAGATATTTGTCATCGTGGCACCTGAGCAGACGGAAAAAGCCGTCGACTACCTGCTATCTATGCCTATTCTCGGTGTTGACACCGAGACCAGACCGTCGTTCTCCAAGAAACAACAGTTCAAGTGTTCGCTCCTGCAAGTGGCCACACACCATAACTGTTTCCTCTTCCGTTTGAACTATACAGGCATGACACCAGCCATCATTCGACTGTTGGAAGATACGAGCGTTCCTAAGGTAGGACTCTCCTGGCACGACGACATTGCATCCCTCAAACGACTCCGCCCTTTTGAACCGGGTTGGTTCATCGATATTCAGGACCACATGCGAGAGATCGGCATTGAGGACCTGAGTCTGCAGAAACTCTACGCCAATCTCTTCAATGAGCGTATCAGTAAGACGGAACGCCTCTCCAACTGGGAGCGTGACGTGCTGACGCCCAAGCAACAACAGTATGCTGCCATCGATGCCTGGGCATGTATCCAACTCTATGAGGAACTGTTGCGCCTGGAGGAAACCGGTGACTATGAACTGCATGCATTGGAGATGGAACTAGAAATCGAAGAAGACTTTAGGATATATGAAGAACTTGCAACTCAAAAGGAACAAAGAGGATAGTCTCCTGCGCTTCCATCCGTGGGTGTTCTCTGGAGCCATCCAAAAAGCCGACGATGACCTTTTTGAAGGCGAAGTGGTCAGGGTGGTCAGTAGCGATGGCACCTTCATGGCTGTGGGCCACTATCAGGCCGGTTCCATTGCCGTCCGCATCCTGTCGTTTCACGATGTGGCGATCGACGACCGGTTCTGGTATGCTCGTCTGGAGTCTGCCCTCAAGATGCGTATCGCCATCGGCATGGCCGACAATCCGCAGAACAACACCTATCGTCTGGTACATGGCGAGGGCGACCTGTTGCCGGGACTCATCATTGATGTCTATGGCAAGACTGCCGTCATGCAGGCGCATAGCATCGGCATGCACCTGAGTCGCGTCCAGATTGCTGAACAATTGGCCAAGGTGATGGGCTCCCGCATCGAGAACATCTATTATAAGAGTGAGACCACGTTGCCCTTTATGGATCATATGGAGAACGGTTTTCTCTATGGCGGCTCGCAGGAGAACACGGCAATAGAGAACGGTCTGATGTTCTATGTCGACTGGTTGCACGGCCAGAAGACGGGTTTCTTCGTGGATCAGCGCGAGAACCGTTCGCTGCTGGAGAAATATGCCCGAGGCAAACGGGTACTGAATATGTTCTGTTATACAGGCGGTTTCTCGTTCTATGCCATGCGGGGTGGAGCCACACTGGTCCATTCCGTCGATAGTAGTGCCAAGGCCATTGAACTTACCAACCGCAATGTGCAGTTGAACTTCCCCGGCGACCCTCGTCACCAAGCTTTCTGCGACGATGCCTTCAAGTTCCTTGATTCCATTGATGACTACGACTTGATCATCTTAGACCCTCCGGCTTTCGCCAAGCATCGTGGTGCCTTGCACAACGCCTTGAAGGGTTATACCCGTCTCAACAACAAGGCCTTCCAGAAGATCAAGCCTGGCGGCATCCTTTTCACGTTCAGTTGTTCACAGGTGGTTACGAAGGATCATTTCCGCAATGCTGTCTTTACGGCCGCAGCCCAGGCCGGTCGTAAGGTACGCATCCTGCACCAACTGCACCAGCCTGCCGACCATCCCATCAATATCTATCATCCCGAGGGCGAATACCTCAAAGGCCTTGTCCTGTATGTTGAATAAAGTAGCCGATTTCATCGCGAAGCATTCGCTGCTTTCTCCCGCTGCTCTCCATCTCGTGGCCGTCAGTGGGGGTGCCGACAGTGTGGCCTTGTTGCTTATCCTGAAGCAACTGGACTATCATATCGAGGCCGTCCACTGTAATTTTCACCTGCGTGACGAGGAGTCTGACCGTGATGAGATTTTCGTGAAAAAACTCTGTAGTGAACATAATATTCCACTTCATCTAATTCACTTTGACACAGTTGAATATGCATCAGCTCATCAAGTAAGTATTGAGATGGCTGCCCGCCAACTGCGCTACCAGTATTTCGAGCAGTTACGACAGGATATCGGGGCAGAGACCATCTGCGTTGCCCATCACCGTGATGATGCCGTTGAAACCCTCTTGATGAACCTGATGCGTGGAGCCGGCATCCATGGTCTCACCGGCATCCATCCCAAGAACGGCTTTGTGGTACGTCCCTTGCTGGGTGTCAGTCGTCGGGATATTGAAGACTACCTTCGTGAACGTGGACAGACCTATGTCATCGATTCCACAAATCTCCAGCCCAATGTGCTCCGCAACAAAATCCGTCTCCAACTCCTGCCGCTCTTCGAAGACATTTATCCCGGTTCCACCGAGAATATCGCTCGTTCTGCGTATTACCTCTCTGAAGCCGAAAGAGTCTACAATGCCTATTTCCATGGTAATCAACTCCCCTCATCCTGGGAGGAGGGGTGCCCGCAGGGCGGAGTGGAGAAGAAAAATTCTGTCCTCACATCTCCATCGCCCCTCTGCACCCTCCACGAAACCCTTTCCCCCCTTGGCTTCAACCGCGATCAAATCGAACAAATCCTTGCCTGTCTGTCAGGCGAGTCGGGTAGGGTGTTCACCTCCCTCACCCATACCCTGGTCATCGACCGCCAGTCGCTCATCGTTGAGCCCATTCGCGAACCGATGAAACCGTTGGTTATTCCAGAACCAGGCACGTATCGTCTCGATGAAACCACCAAAATCCACGTGGAAGGATCAAAAATAGACACCAGTATCAGTCGCGATCCGCATGTCGCCACCCTCGATGCCTCCAAGGTACGTTTCCCGCTGACTCTCCGTACGGTGCAGGAGGGCGACCGTTTCCAACCTTTCGGCATGAATGGTCAGAAACTGGTCAGTGACTTCCTCACCGACCAGAAACGGAACATCCTTCAGAAGCGCAGTCAACTGGTGCTCGCCGATGCCTCCGGCACCATCGTCTGGCTCGTCGGCCTCCGTGTGGCACAACCCTTCTGCATCACTGAATCTACCACCTCTGTGTTGAAAATAAATTATAATAAGGAATAAACAATGGAAAAGAAAGTGACACTTGACCCACATGGGGAGATGCTGATGGAACAGTTCCGCGAACTGTTACCCACGCTGAATCAGTTGGCCAAGGAGGCCAACGACCAGTTACTACGTGCGATACGCGAACAGGGCATCTATGTGACAGGCATCGAATGCAGGGTGAAGGCCGAGCACTCGCTGGCCGGAAAACTGGAAGTGAAAGGTACGAAGTATAAGTCTATTGAGGATGTGACCGACCTGGTGGGACTGCGCGTGATCACTTTCTATACCGACGAGGTAGACAAGGTGGCTGTCATCGCTAAACGTATCTTCGACATCGACTGGCAGGAAAGTGTCGACAAACGTAAGCACCAACTTGACCGTTTTGGTTACAACTCCCTCCACTACATCTGTCGGCTGAAATCAGGCGGTCCCCGTTTCGAATTGCAGATGCGTACGGCCCTGCAACATGTATGGTCGACCATCGAGCACGATATCGGCTACAAGGGCGAGATCAAGTTGCCCAATGAGTACAAGCGTCAGTTCAGTCGTCTCGCAGGCATGTTGGAACTGGTTGACGACGAGTTCAGCCGTCTCCGTACCACTATCACCGACTACCGGCGACAGATACAATCGTTGGTAAAGAGCGGACAACTCGACGATGTGCCGCTGTCGGGTGACTCATTCCGTAGTTTTCTCGAACTACATCCATTCGACCGCTTGAACAAGCGTATTGCCGCCGTCAATCAGGCCGAGATTTACCCTGTCTCAATGATGCCTTACCTGCCGTTGCTTGAGTCTTTTGGACTGGAGACGCTCGGTGACGTACATCGTTTCATGGAGAACAACAGCGAAGAAGCCTACCAACTGGCCGTCTCGCAACTGGCTGTCACAGACCTCGACATCCTCTCGTCGAGTACCGCCCTGCAGCACCTCTGCTTGGTGCATGTCCTGAAGAACGATGGTGGACGCAAGGGTTTGAAGTTTGTCTACGACACCATCAATGGCGAGAACGATGCGAACGAGATGCTCGCAGAGATGATGCTGGATCAGGCCAAGACCTTGTCATTCATGCAAGACAAAAAGGACGGTTCATCGTCCGGTGGCGGTGAAACCAAATAGTAATGATCAGAAAAAAGCCGAGAGTTTGTGGACTCTCGGCTTTTGCTTTATGAATGACTATTGATTATAAGTTCTGAGGACGGGGACCGCGCTGACCGCCACCGAAACCGCCACGGCCACCGCGCTGACGACGGTTCTTCTGATCCTCCTGATACTGTTTGAACTGCTCGGGAGTCATGATCTTCTCCAATTCGGCATCATACTCCTTCTGAGCCTCCTCGCGCTTTTTGCGAGCCTCTTCCATCTGTGCGCGCTGCTCCTCGGTGAGTTCAGGCATCTGACCGCCCTGACCGAAGCCACCACCAGGACCTCCCTGGCCCATGCCGCCACCACGACGACCACCACCGAAGCCACCGAAACCGCCCATCAGACGATCGTTATACTTCTTGTTGAGTTCGAGCAACTGCTTGGCCTGATCGGCATTCAGTTTGTACTGTTCAACGGTGCGGTCGGTACGCATCTGAATCATCTGCTCGGGGTCGAACTGACCACCACCGAAACCACCCTGTGCGAAGGCTGCTGCACTCATCATAAAGGCTGCTGCCAATGTCATCAAAAACTTTTTCATTTTCTTCTTGGTTTTAAATGTTATACTTGATTGTGAAATTAAATGTCCAACTGACACTTTGACCTTGAAAAATGGAAAGGGTTTAATCCTGAAATGATAAAATATGTTATCAAAGCGCACTTGTCTTAGACAAAAATTAAACTTCTTACCTAAAAAAAGGTCAAAAAGACAGAAAACAGGATTCATAGACCCTATAGATTAAGATTAATGGATTTATCTCACCGTATTCACTCATTTCTGATCATGCTCTGTCTAAGCGTGGTCACTGTTTATGCTCAACAGGATAACGTTTCAGGACGCGTCATTGACAATGAGACCAAAGAGGCGATGGTGCGTGCCACCCTGCAACTCTATCGACTGGGACGCGTGCAGAACGGCAAACAGGACACCACATTCGTGAAGGGCTCATTTACCGACGAAGAGGGCCATTTCACCATCATCGGCGTAAGTGCGGGCCAGTATCTGCTGAAGTTCACATTCCTGGGTTACAAGGAACAAAAAAGGGATATCACCAAGGCTAGGGGCCGGCAGTTGCAGTTGGGCGACATCACGATGGAGGCCGACGCCATACAATTGAATGAGGCGGTGGTGACGGCTAATGTGCCGAAGATGATCGTAAAGGACGACACCTTAATATATAATGCGGACGCGTTCCGCGTGCCTGAGGGGTCGGTCATTGAGGCCTTGGTGGAGGCACTGCCTGGCGCCAAGATCGACGACGACGGTAAGATCAGCATCAACGGAAAGGAAGTGAGGAGGTTCAAGATGGACGGACGTGACTTCATGACGGGCAACAATGACGCTGTGATGAAGAATCTTCCCTCGTATGTGATTGACAAGGTGAAGGCCTACGACGAACAGAGCGACCAGTCGAGATTGACGGGTATCGACGACGGCAACGACGACTTCGTGCTAGAGTTCACCACCAAACGGAGTGCCCGCAATGGTCTGCAGATGAATCCAGACCTGGGTATCGGTACTGACAAACGCTACGGTGTTCGACTGACGGCCATGAAACCCTTTGGTGCCATGCGCTACACGCTGATGGCCAATGCCAACAACGTGAACGACCGAAATTTCTCAGGACGTGGCGGACGAGGACGAGGCAACAACCAAGGCCAGCGTGAAACGAAGACGAGCGCCCTTGATGTGAGTTATGAGAACGACAAGAACCTGAAGTTGAGCGGACGCGTGACATGGACGCATGGCGATACCGACAACTGGAACCGCACAGGTTCGGAGAACTTCGTGAACACCCGAGGCGGTGCCTTCTCGAACAGCATCAGCCAGAGTTATTCACGCAACAATAGTTGGACGGGTAACATGAACCTGCAATGGACCATCGATTCGGTAACCACACTCTCATTCCGTCCGGACGTAAGTTTCTCGACCAACGACAGCCGCAGTGAATCGACCAATGCGTCGTTTAACGTGGATCCTTTCGAATACGTCACCGATCCCCTAAGCGCCGAAAGCAGACAGAGGATGGACGACATGAATCTGATTGTAAACGGCCGCGAGAACAAATCGATGAGTTACGGCAGCAATACGAGCATCAATTCGCAGGTGCAACTGTACCGCCGGTTCGGTAGAAACGGACGTAACCTGACTATCAATGGCCGGTTCAACTACCGTGACGGCAGCAACAAGAACGCCAGTCTGTCGAGGGTGATACTGTATCAACAGGCAGACCGCTTCGGTAATGACTCGACCTATCAAACCAACCGATACACCCTGTCGCCATCAGACAACTGGGGCTACCAGATCGGATTCAGTTATACTGAGCCGCTCTATATCTTCAAGCCCAAACCACAGCCCGAAGACACTACGCAGACCAACCGTTTCGGATTCGGCAACTTCGGTGGCGGCAGAGGCGGCAACAGAGGCGGAGGCGGCGGTGGCCGTGCCGGAAGAGTGGGGCAGCAGGGTATCTTCCTGCAGGTGAACTACCGCTATAACTACAGTTACCAAAAGAGCGATCCTTCGACCTACGACTTCCCCGAGTTGTCGAGCGAAGCCTTTCTGGACGTGCTGCGTGACTACCGCGACTTCACCCGACTGTTTGGTTATCTCGACAATCCTTACGAGAGTTATCTCTCCGACGACTTGAGCCGCTATTCGGAACGCACGGAGTACAACCATAACATCGACCTGCAACTGCGCGTGGTAAGGGAGAAATACAACATGAACGTGGGTGTACAGATGCAGCCGCAGAAGTCGCACTACATCCAACAGTATTTAGGCATCCCCATCGACACCACGAGGACGGTGACCAATATCTCGCCGACACTGAATTTGCGCTATCGCTTCAATCAGCAGACCAACCTGCAGGTACAGTATCGCGGAAACAGTCAACAGCCGAACATCACACAGTTGCTCGATATCTACGACGACACCAACCCGCTGAATATCTCGATGGGTAATCCGGGACTGAAGCCTTCGTTTACGAGCAACCTGAGCGTGAATTTCCAGAAGCAGCGCCAGACGAAACTGGTGGAAGACAGTCTGGGATTCATGGTGCCAAAGGCACAGCGCCACTGGAGTTTCAGTACGAATGGCAGTTTCCAGGTAACCAAGAACTCGATAGGCAACGTCGTGACCTATAACGAGACGACGGGCGGACGCATAAGCAGACCAGAGAACATCAATGGTAACTGGTCGACGAATGCTGGCATCACCTTCAATATGGGACTCGACACGCTGAACCGCTGGGACATCAGCGGCTCCATCAACGGAAGTTACAACCACCGTGTGGGCTATGTGAACCTGAACCGTACGGCCATTCCTGACCGCAACGTGACACACACCTATAATGTCAACCCATCGGTATCGCTCAGTTATCGTAACAGATGGCTCAGTTTCTCACTCAACGGACGTACCACCTGGGCTCGTACGGAGAACGAACTTCAGGCGTCGAATAACCTGAGCACCTGGAACTTCCAATATGGTGGTAATACGAATATCACCTTCCCATGGGGCACCAGTCTGGTCACTGACTTCCACGTGTATAGTAAACGCGGTTATAGCGATGAAACGCTGAACACCGATGAAATGATATGGAATGCCCAACTGTCGCACAGTTTCCTGCGTGGCAAGAAACTGACCGTGATGCTGCAGTGGTATGACATCCTGCATGAACAGACCAACTTCACACGTACGGTGAATGCCAACGGCTGGACAGACCGCGAGGTGAATGCCATCACGTCGTATGCTATGATACATGTGAGTTATCGCCTGAACTTATTCGGTGGCAATAACAATAACCAACGCCAAAGGCCTGAGGGATTCGGCAGAGGCGGACGTGGTGGCCGGGGCGGCGGTATGCCCGGAGGCGGATTCCCAGGTGGGGGAATGCCTGGTGGTGGCATGCCTGGCGGTGGCATGCCTGGCGGTGGAATGCCCGGTGGAGGCGGCTTCGGCGGTGGAGGCGGCCCGATGTAAAGGTGTTATTTCCCGGATTGATCGGAAGAATGCTTCTTGTGAGTGTTCTTCCGTTTTTGATTGTTCTTGCTGCCGTTACCCTTGCTATGCCAGCGTCCGTGACGACGGGTGTCGTTGCGTTTCTTCTCACGCTTGACATAGACAGGGGCTTCGCCCATTCCATCGGGGAGGGGCGTCTTTTCCACTTCCTTGCCTAAGAAATGCTCTATCTGTTGGAAACGGTAAATGTCTGTGTCGCTGATGAAGGTGATGGCCTGTCCGTCGCGGTCGGCACGGGCGGTACGACCAATACGGTGGACATAGTCTTCGGCATCGTGTGGTACGTCGTAGTTGATGACGATACGGATATCATCAATGTCGATGCCGCGGGCTACGATATCGGTAGCCACAAGGACATCGGTCATGCTAGCCTTGAAACGGTACATCACCTCGTCGCGCTCCTGTTGACTGAGGTCACTGTGCATCTGGTCGCAGTTGATGTGCATCTGCTTCAACTGACGGGTCACCTCCTTGACCTTCTCCTTCTTGCCGGAGAAGATGATGACACGCTGCAGGTCACCGGCCTTGAAGAGGTGTTTGATGATTTTAAGTTTCTGAGGCTCATAACAGACATAGGCACTCTGACGGATTTTTTCTGCCGGTCTGGAAACGGCAATCTTGATCTCTACAGGGTCGTGGAGCAACGTTACGGCCAGTTCACGGATCTTCGGCGGCATGGTGGCAGAGAACATCACGCGCTGGCACGACTTCGGCAGTTGCTGCACAATCTTCATAATATCGTCGATAAAGCCCATGTCGAGCATGCGGTCGGCCTCGTCGAGGACGAAGAAGGAACAACGGCTCAGATCGAGGTTGCCCACTTTCAGATGACTCAGCAGACGACCCGGCGTGGCGATGAGCACATCGGCACCGAGGCGCATACCACGCAGTTCCTGATCATAGCGATTCCCATCATTGCCGCCATAGACGGCCACCGATGACACGTCGTCAAGATAATAACCGAAGCCCTGCATGGCCTGATCGATCTGCTGGGCGAGTTCGCGGGTGGGTGACATCACGATGCAGTTGATTGCATCGCGGGGATAGTCACCGTCGTCAAGCATGGAGAGAATGGGCAACAAGTAAGCTGCAGTCTTGCCGGTACCCGTCTGTGCCACACCTAAAACATCGTATCCATCGAGGATTTCGGGTATGCAACGTTCCTGGATAGGGGTCATTTCATCGAAGCGCATATCATAGAGCGCATCGAGGATATTATCATTGAGGTATGTCTCTTCAAACTTCATTAGTTCGGTGCTTGTCGATAACAGAAATAAGCGATGATAAAGAACAGAATGTTGGGAATCCATACGGCAAGCATCGGCGGAGCATCGGCCTGTATGGCAAATGTGGCACTGACGGTCTGCAAAAGAATATATGTGAAGGAGAGGGCCAGTCCGATACCAAGATAAAGACCCATACCGCCTTTGCGCTTACGACTAGAGAGCGACACGCCGATGATGGTCAGAATGAAAGAGGCGAAAGAGGTTGCGATACGCTTATGATACTCTACCTCGTACTGGACGACATTGCCGGAGCCTCGTTCTATCTGTTTACTGATATACTGGCGGAGTTCAGGCGAGGTGAGCGTCTCCTGCTGACCAGTAGAGAAGACCAGATCCATCGGTTCCATCAGGATCATCGTATCGAGTTGGGCGCCTGACTTGATCTCCTCGCGAAGGCCTTTTAACGTACGTATCTTATAGTTCGAAGCCTTCCAGTGGTTACGCGACTCACTGATGGAGTCGTAGCGGATGGTGGAGGCCGTCATGTGACTGATGAGTTTCTTGTTCTCAAACTTATCGAGCGAGAAGCCGTAGCCAGTCTTAGAACGGTCGTCATACTGTTGCATATAGGCGATGACGCCGGGACCTACCATCAACTGCACATTCGCGGCAGAGAGGGTTCTCTTCTTATCCTTATATTTTGCCTCAAAATCCATCTTTACAATGTTACCTTTTGGGATGATATAGGCGCCCAATCCGTAGTTGACAATGGCAATGATGGCAGCCGAGATGAGGTATGGGCGCAACAGACGCTTGAAACTGACGCCCGCCGCCAACATGGCGATGATCTCGCTGTTTCCGGCCAACTTAGACGTGAAGAAAATGACGGCTATAAAGACGAACAGGGGAGAGAAGAGATTGGCGAAATAGGGGACGAAGTTAGCGTAGTAGTCGAAGACGATGGCCTTGACTGGGGCATTGTAGGTCGCAAACTTTGAGAGGTTCTCATTGACATCGAAGACGATGGAGATAGAGATAATCAGGACGATGGAATAGATATATGTTCCGATAAATTTGGCGATGATATATCTGTCGAGACGCTGCAGATAGCGGAAGGGATTGAGATAGCGCAGACAACGGAGCCATCCCAGCCATTTCCTGATGAAACGGCAGAAAACCGTCCATTTCCGACTGATGGCACGTTGACGGCGATAACGTTTGTAATGGTCGCGCAGTTTACTGAAGTCTTTCTCTCTCTGCATCATACTCTTTGTCCCAATTGATCGATAATACTGCGTTTCCACTGTACGAAGTCACCCTGACAGATATGTTGACGGGCATCCGTGACCAGACGGAGGTAGAAGGCTAGGTTATGGATACTGGCAATCTGCATGGCCAGCAGTTCCTGTGCCTTGAACAGATGATGCAGGTAGGCCTTGGAGTGGATATGGTCTATCTCACAACCGTCAGGATCGATAGGAGAGAAATCGTCCTCCCATTTCTTGTTACGCATGTTCATCGTACCCTGATAGGTGAAGAGCATGGCGTTACGCCCGTTCCGGGTGGGCATCACACAGTCGAACATATCGACACCGCGTTCGATGGATTCGAGGATATTCTGCGGTGTACCGACTCCCATCAGGTAACGGGGACGGTCTTTGGGCAGGATCTCATTGACGACCTCAATCATCTCGTACATTACCTCGGTTGGTTCGCCGACGGCCAGACCGCCAATAGAAGCGCCGCCGCCATCATTGAGCTGACCGAGAGTGTCGACGACATGTTTGGCGGCATCCTGACGGAGGTCTTTATAGGTACATCCCTGTACGATAGGGAAAAGAGTCTGACGGTAGCCATAGAGGGGCTCTGTCTCGTTGAAACGTTTGACACACCGGTTGAGCCAGTGTTGTGTTAGTTTCAGGCTCTTAGCGGCATATTGATAATCGCTCTGTCCTGGAGGACACTCGTCAAAGGCCATCATAATATCGGCGCCTATGATACGTTGTGTGTCAATCACGTTCTCCGGCGTGAAGAAATGCTTGGACCCGTCGATATGACTCCTGAACTCACAGCCTTCCTCGCTGAGTTTGCGGATACCTGTCAGTGAAAAGACCTGAAAACCACCGGAATCAGTCAGGATGGGTCTGTCCCAAGTGTTGAATTGGTGTAATCCGCCTGCTTTTCTCAAGATTTCCAAGCCAGGACGCAGATAGAGATGATAGGTGTTGCCCAGAATGATCTGGGCCTTCACCTGCTCTCTCAGTTCGGAGAAATGCACAGCCTTAACACTGCCTACTGTGCCGACAGGCATGAAAATAGGCGTCTGAATGGGGCCGTGGTCGGTCGTAATCAGTCCGGCACGGGCATTACTAGCGGGGTCTGTATGCTGTACTTCGAATGTCATTTCTTCTCTTTCTCGTCTTCTTGTGGAATCTCCAACGTGAGTGGGTTCTTGACGATTTCATCGGTCAGTGCAAAGGCCCAGACATCCTGCACATTCTCCACATAGTGGAAGTTCACACCTTTCAGATAGACATCAGGAATTTCGTTGATATCCTTCTCGTTCTCACGACACATCACGATATCAGTGATACCTGCACGCTTGGCGGCCAGAATCTTTTCCTTGATGCCGCCTACGGGCAGAACCTTGCCTCGTAAAGTGATTTCGCCGGTCATGGCTGTGTTCTTACGCACCTTACGCTGGGTGAGGGCAGAGGCAATACTCGTGGCAATGGTGATGCCGGCCGAAGGACCATCCTTGGGGGTGGCTCCCTCGGGTACGTGGATATGGATGTTCCAATAGTCAAAAATACGGTAGTCGATGTTCAGCGTTTCGGCATGGGCCTTCACATATTCGAGGGCTAAGATGGCCGATTCCTTCATCACATCGCCGAGGTTACCTGTCAACGTGAGTTTCGAGCCCTTACCTTTCGAGAGTGAGGTCTCGATGAAAAGTATTTCGCCACCGACACTGGTCCACGCCAGACCGGTGACGACACCGGCATAGTCGTTGCCTTGATAGATATCGCGATAGAATGGCGGTTTTCCCAAAAGATCCTCCAACTCCTGTGGGGTAATCTTCTTCTTGGTGTCATCGCCGTCCAACTGCATGTTGTAGGCAATCTTACGAAGGGCCTTGTTGATTTGCTTTTCCAGTTGACGGACACCGCTCTCACGAGTATACTGTTCGATGATCTTCTCTATGGAAGCCTTATTGAACGAGGGCTTGAGGGCGGGACGGTCCAGACCGGTATTCTTCAGCTCACGGGGAATCAAGTGACGCTTCGCGATTTCTATCTTTTCCTCTGTGATATAGCCACTTACCTCAATAACCTCCATACGGTCGAGTAGGGGACGGGGGATGGTACTCAGGTTGTTGGCCGTGGCAATAAATAACACCTTGGAGAGGTCGTAGTCCACATCGAGGTAGTTGTCATGGAAGGCGTTGTTCTGTTCGGGGTCAAGCACTTCCAACAGGGCTGATGCAGGATCGCCATTGTGCGTATTCTGGGTCACTTTGTCGATTTCATCGAGGATAAACACTGGGTTACTGGAACCTGCTCTCTGGATGCTCTTAATGACGCGTCCGGGCATGGCACCGACGTAGGTGCGACGATGGCCACGTATCTCCGCCTCGTCGTGAAGACCTCCCAACGACATACGGACATACTTGCGTTTCATGGCCTCGGCAATACTCTTGCCAAGAGAGGTCTTTCCGACACCCGGGGGACCGTACAGACAGAGGATGGGCGACTTCAGATCACCACGCAGGGACAGGACGGCCATGTATTCCAGGATACGTTCCTTGACCTTCTCCATGCCATAGTGGTCCTGGTCGAGTATTTTTTGCGCACGGTGCAAATCTAGATCGTCGGCAGTATATTCGCCCCAGGGAAGGTTGACCATCGTCTGGAGATAATTCAGTTGTACGTTGAAATCAGGACTTTGGGGGTTGAGGTTGTCAAGTTTGTCGCATTCCTTACGGAAGGTCTTGGCTATTTCCTCCGACCATTTCTTATCCTTTGCCTTCTGGAGCAGTTCCTGTTTCTCCGGCGAACCTTCACCATTGCCGATCTCGGCTTGCAGATTCTTGATCTGCTGCTGGAGGAAGTAGTTGCGCTGCTGTTCGTCGATGTCCTCACGGGTCTTGTTACGGATATCTGCTTTCAGATGCTGGAGGTTAATCTCACGGTTGATAATCTTCATCACCTTGAAGAGACGTTCTTTGACGGTCTCTGTCTCTAATAGTGCCATCTTCTCCTTGACATTGAAAGGCATATTGGAACAGATGAAGTTAAGAGCCATGACATGGTTACTGATATTCTTCACGGCAAAGGTGGCCTCGTCGGGTAGGTCGTCGCTGACATTGATGTAGTCTTCAACCATATTACGCAGGTCTTCCATCGCAGTCCTGAACTCACGGTCGCGCTTTTCGGGCTCAATCTCAGGCACTGGTTCTACAATGCCTTCCAGATATGGCGTGGAAGCAACGATGTCTTGTAGATGCATGCGCCCCATTGCCTGAACGATAGCCGTCACATTACCATTGGGCAACGTCAGCAGTTTCATGATCTTCGCATAGACGCCAAATTCGTAGAGGTCCTCTTTCAGGGGGATGTCTGTTTCAGGATCCAACTGACACACCACACCGATGACAAGTCCTTTCTTTTCTGCCTTCTGAACAAGATTCTTACTGGAATCGCGTCCGATGAGGATAGGGGAGAGGACACCAGGGAAAAGTACGAGGTTGCGTACAGCTAATATGGGTACTGTGGGGGGCGTTTCTACATTGATTAAATCTTGAAATTCTCCGCTAATATCTGCAATCATCTGAAATGCTGAGTTCTTATTCTGATTACTCATCTCGTTATTATTCTTCTTTCTTCGTTTTCTTTATTACCTAATTCGGCTGCAAAGGTACTAAATATAATTGAGAATTGAGAATTCTTTTTCTTAAAATTTGGTATTTCATTCAAATTACACTACCTTTGTCGCTGAAAATGGCAAAAGGTTATTTTGAGTTCAAACAGTTCATTGTTCATCAGGAACACTGTGCCATGAAAGTTGGTACTGACGGGACATTACTTGGCGCATGGGCATCTGCGCCAATGGGAACTTGTCGTGTCTTGGATATTGGCACTGGTACGGGACTGATTGCATTGATGATGGCTCAACGTTATCCGGAGGCGCAAGTGACGGGTATTGATATTGACAGAGAAGCTGTTTCGCAAGCCCAGGAAAATGCAGAGGCTTCTCCTTTTTTAAATCGGGTACATATTACTCAGGCTGATGTAATTGACTTTTCGGTTGAGCCATTTGACGCAATTGCCTGTAATCCACCGTATTTTGTGGATTCGCTAACTAGTCCGAATCCATCCCGGACACTGGCACGGCATGTGGGTTCCCTGACTTATCATGTACTTATGCAATCCGTCAAAAGACTTCTGACGGATGATGGCTTGTTTTCAATCGTCATACCGGTTGATTATCGTTCGCAGTTGTTGTCGGATGCAGCTTTGTCAGATTTGGTGTTGTCAAGAGAGTGTGCCGTCAAAACCACACCAGAAAAAGCGCCGAAGCGTTGTTTGATGGAGTTTCGGAAACATCCTGTCACATACGTCGACTCTACCATCGAGACACTTGAGAGTCATCTTGGACAAAGGAGCGATTGGTATCATAATCTGACAAAAGAATTCTATCTGAAATAAATATTTTCCTTATATATGAACGTAACGATCCTACAAACAGATATTCAATGGGGACATCCTGAAGAGAATATCAGACAGGCAGAGGAAATGCTATTATCTCATGCAGGAAGTGATCTGTATGTCCTTCCAGAAATGTGGAGTACGGGTTTTGCTACAGAACCACAAGAACTGGCAGAAAACGAGCATGACAGCATTTCCTTGGCATGGATGAAACGGACGGCACAGCAACAGAACTGTGCCATCTGTGGAAGTCTTGCCATCCGCACCGACGATGGAATCTATCGTAATCGCCAATATTTCGTGAATGGAAGAAATGGGGACGCGCAATATTATGATAAACACCATCTATTTACTTATGGCGGAGAGAACCGTTATTATCAGGCAGGAGAGACACATACGATTGTGACGTATGAAGGTTTTCGTATCCTTCTCTTAACCTGCTATGACCTAAGGTTTCCCATTTGGAGCCGCTACGCAAATCATCTTCAGTTCGATCTCATCGTATGTGTGGCCAACTGGCCGGAAACACGCCAGAATGCTTTCCATATTCTGACACGTGCACGTGCCATTGAAAATATGTCATATCTGCTGGCTGTCAATCGTGTCGGTGATGATGAGTATTCTCATTATCGTGGTTGTAGTTGTATCTTGAGTCCCATCGGTAAAACGTTGGCACAATGTAAACCGAACGTGCCGCAGACCGTTTCATTTTCGTTGAATTTGGAATCACTCAGACAGAAACGCACCAAATTCAAAGTATTGGAAGATCGGGATATATGGTAGATATTTTAAGATTTAGTTTTTAGAGAGGAATCGCGATTATGATAAATAATAGAAAACGGAATACTTCCCTATTTGGGGAAATCTGATACAAATTTCATTTCTTTCAGAATACGGCTCTGACGTTTGTACATATAGTCGGAAGGATTCTTACTTGAGAATTTTCGTGGATTGGGCAATGTGGCTGCAATGAGTGCACATTGTTCACGACTCAGACTCTTGGCATCAGTCTGGAAATGTTCTTCTGCAACGGCATCTACACCATATATACCATCACCCATCTCAATACTGTTGAGATAAACCTCCATGATACGCTGCTTGGACCATAATAATTCTATCAACGTTGTAAAATAGACTTCAAAGCCTTTACGAATCCAGGAACGTCCTGGCCATAGGAAGACATTCTTGGCTGTTTGTTGCGAAATCGTAGAGGCACCCAGTTTCTGCTTTTCCGGATGTTCCCGGTTCCGTTTGGCTGCATGTTCGATGGCCTTATAATCAAAGCCGTGATGTTTCAGGAAGTTGGCATCTTCGCTGGCCATGACCGCCACCGGCATGGAAGGACTGATATCGTCTATAGATACCCAATGGTGAGAGAGTTTCAATTCTTTGCCTTCACTGACCTGTTGTGCACAACGGATAAACATGAGTGGCGTGAACCAGACAGGTATAAAACGATATGCTACCACCGCCAGAATGGTGGATGCAAAGAAAATGGCAATAAACCAGCGTATAATTTTTCGGACGGTTTTCATAGTTGAAAATTAGTAATGGGCATCCGCAAAAAAAGCGAAAAACCCATTACTAATTTATAAGGTATTATTACTGTGCCTCTTGTTCTGCAGCCTGGATCATGGCCTGTGAAGCATACATGTAAACCTCTACACGACGATTCTGTGCCTTACCGGCAGCGGTAGAGTTGTCTGCCACAGGATTAGACTCACCATAACCTGTGGTACTGCGAATCTGTGATGCAGGAACACCAAGTGACTTCAGATATTTTGTTACAGACTCGGCGCGCTTCTGAGAAAGGTCGAGGTTCTTCTGGGCACTCTGCTCAGCAGTAGAATTCTTCCAGCCAGCATTATCTGTATAACCCTGAACGGCTACATCGCAGTCGGAATTGCTCTTCAAGACACCAGCAAACTGTGAGAGTGATGTCTTAGCAGTAGAACTCAATGTAGCACTACCGGTGGTAAAAAGAATACCAGAGTCGAAAGTCACCTTCACGGCATCCAGACCATTGGCATCCTTAACGCCCTCAACCTGAGCGTTCTTTACGGCTTCAGCCTCTTTCTTGGCTTTGTCCATCTTGTGACCGATAATTGCACCGGCACCAGCACCGACAGCACCACCGATGGCAGCACCTACAGCCGTGTTACCTGCAATATGACCGATAATGGCACCTAGAGCAGCACCGCCACCAGCACCAATGGCTGTACCTTTTGCTGTGTTACTCATTGTACATCCTGCCAAAGTGATTGCTGCGCAAAGAACTACAGCGATTGTCTTTAAACTTTTCATAATTCTCCTTTTTTTAATGTTAAACACAATGAATTGATTATTATATGGTGCAAAGATACGAATTTATTCATAATTCATAGCGTATAATTCATATTTTTTATGTAATTTTGCACGCAAATTGTATTTTTGAGGAAAAAAACATGGCAAAAGAACTAAAAGAATTGACGAAAAGGGCTGATAATTACAGTCAGTGGTTCAATGATCTCGTAGTAAAGGCAGACCTTGCCGAACAGAGTGCTGTACGCGGATGTATGGTCATCAAGCCCTATGGCTATGCCATCTGGGAGAAGATGCAGCATCAATTGGATAAGATGTTCAAGGAAACAGGTGCACAGAATGCCTATTTCCCCCTACTGATTCCAAAGTCATTTTTAAGTCGCGAAGCAGAGCATGTGGAAGGTTTCGCCAAAGAATGTGCAGTCGTCACGCATTATCGTCTTCGTGCCAAGGAGGACAAAAGCGGTGTAGAAGTCGATCCCGCAGCCAAACTGGAGGAAGAATTGATTGTACGTCCAACTTCCGAAACGATTATATGGAATACCTATAAGAACTGGATTCATTCCTGGCGTGATCTGCCCCTGATGTGCAACCAGTGGTGTAATGTGATGCGTTGGGAGATGCGTACCCGTCCGTTCCTGCGCACTTCGGAATTCTTATGGCAGGAAGGTCATACGGCTCATGCCACCCGTGAGGAGGCCGAAGAGGAAGCACAGAAGATGTTGAAGGTGTATGCCAAGTTTGCAGAAGAATGGATGGCTGTACCTGTGGTACAGGGCGTGAAGAGTGAAACCGAGCGTTTTGCCGGTGCCCTCGACACCTACACCATCGAGGCCATGATGCAGGACGGTAAGGCCCTGCAGTCCGGAACGTCCCATTTCCTCGGACAGAATTTCGCCAAGGCCTTTGAAGTCACCTATCTGAATAAGGACAACAAGCCCGAATATGTCTGGGCTACATCATGGGGTGTCTCTACCCGACTCATTGGTGCGCTGATCATGACCCACTCCGACGACAATGGTCTGGTACTTCCTCCGAAGTTGGCACCACTGCAGGTGGTCATCATCCCCATCGCCACCAAACCCGAGCAGATGGAACAAGTAAATAATGAGGTGCAGCCCATCATTGACCAACTGCGTCAGAAGGGCATCACCGTGAAGTTCGACGATGCCGACAACAAACGTCCGGGCTTTAAGTTTGCCGACTATGAGTTGAAGGGCGTACCTGTACGTTTAGTGCTAGGTGCAAGAGACTTGGAGAACGGTACCATTGAGGTGATGCGTCGTGACACATTAGAGAAGGAGACACGTCCCATAGAAGGTATCGTAGCGTATGTAGAGCAGTTGTTGGAGGATATCCAGAAAAACATCTTCGAGAAGGCCAGAGCCTACCGTGATGCCCACATCTACGAATGTGATAACTATGAGGAGTTCAAGGAACGTGTCAAGGACGGCGGTTTCTTCCTCTGTCACTGGGACGGCACTGCCGAGACTGAGGCGCAGATCAAGGAAGAGACACAAGCCACGATCCGTTGCGTGCCTTTCGGTGTGGAGCAGACACCTGGTGTCGATATGGTAAGCGGGAAACCATCAAAGGCAAGAGTCATCATTGCCAGAAGTTACTAAAAAAAGAAAAGGAAACTTTCCCAAGTTCCCTTTCCGAAACCAAGCCTACTTAATATTTTTCGGCTGGTTCAGAAAATTGGATGTCTCACGACATCCGATTTTCTTTTAATAACCTTAATAATCTAATACCATGAAAAACACGTCGCAAAGATACGAATTATTTAACTACGTTCGTAGGATTAGCGGACGTCGCCCCATGGTTTTAATCTTTTTTTAGAATACCACGCTCCCAATTTAGAATTGTTTGCACATCTAATGCCTTTATTCGTTTGACATCTGCATCCTTGAGAGGCGGTTCCTGAAGTATTTGACTCCATTGTGTGGTATAGAACGACGTCACAGATTGGAGCATAGACTCATCGGTACCATAGGTCCGGACAAAACAGATGATTGGGTTACCACTTTCAATGGAATCCAATGGACTGACTAATAAAAGGGTAACTGTCTGTGCGTCACTCACCTTTACACGCAGACTGTCATCTGTCAACGCCGTCATCTCACTCTCCCCCCCTATCCTATTCGTCACGGCCGCTTTCATGCCAGATACCATAAAGTCTATCATGTCTAAGCGGTTGTTTTCTGAAAGCACAGGGAGAAGAGAATCAGGCATCACGCGGAACATGTCGGAAACAGTCTTCTTTTGTGCTTGGCACAAGACAGCCATCCCGCAAAGCAGTATGCCAGTCAACAGCGTCCGATGCACAATCGTCCCCAAAATCATAACATCATCACTCCTTATTGTTGCGGAGGTCATGGACACGTACAGCCTTACCCTCGCTCTGTGGCAGAGAGCCCTTCTTGACCAGTTTCACCTGAGGCGTCAGGAGGATCTCGTCCTTCAAGGCACGCTGTATATCCTTGGTCATCTTTTGAATCTCGGGATAGATATCTGTCTCTAGACCATCAATCTCCACCTCAACGGTCATGACATCATTATCGTCTATGGTCTCCAAGGTAATAAGATAGTTGCTGCCAAGACCAGGATACTGCACAAGGATCTTCTCCACCTGCATCGGGAATACGTTCACGCCCTTGATGATGAACATATCGTCAGTACGTCCCTTGATACGGTCGATACGACGGTGGGTTCGTCCGCACTTACAAGGTTCGGCAATGATACGGGTCAGGTCACGCGTGCGATACCTTAATATAGGCATCATGTTACGGTCGAGCGTTGTGAGTACCATCTCTCCCATCTCACCGTCGGGTAAAGGTTCCAGTGTATCGGGATCAACAATCTCCACAATATAGTTGTCCTCCCAGAGGTGCATACCTTCCTGATACTTACACTCAAAGGCCACACCGGGACCGTTCATCTCGGTCATACCAAATGAGTTGTATGCCTTCACACCCAACATCCGCTCAATACGGCGACGCTGTTCCTCGGTGTGAGGCTCGGCACCGATACAGAGGGTACGGAGTTTGGTGGTGGCAGGGTCTACCCCCTCCTCCTTGAATACCTCAGCCAGACGGATGGCGTACGAGGGAATGGCGTGGAGACAGGTCGTGCCGAAGTCCTTGACGAACTTGATCTGACGCTTGGAGTTACCTGCGCCGGCAGGAACCGTCATAGCACCCAGCCACTCTGCACCATACTGGAAGCCCAGACCACCGGTGAACATGCCGTAACCGCTGGAATTCTGGAACACATCACTCTTACGACAGCCTACCATATAAAGGTTACGGGCAATCATATTGGCCCATGAGCAGATGTCGTGCTCAGAATAAACGACGACACAGGGATTACCTGTGGTTCCACTCGTGGAGTGGATACGGACGGCATCGTCCAGATTGCCGCCAACCAGTCCGTAGGGATAGTTGTCGCGCAGATCCTGTTTCGTCGTAAAGGGGATCTTACGAAGATCAGCAAGCGAGTTGATGGAATCGGCAGTGATGCCTAATTCTCCAAGGCGCTTCTTGTAGAAAGGAGACTTCAAGGCAATGTTGATGCTCTCCTTGAGTTTCTTTACTTGCAACTGCTCCAGTTGCTCTCTTGGCATGGTCTCTAATTCCGGTTGCCAGTACTCACCATCGGGTTTGATGGTAGCCATGATTTTTTCGTCAGTCATATCCTTTGTTTGTTTATTTGATTATTTCTTAGCCAATTGCATCATCATGACAGCAGCAAGTCCTGCCGTTTCTGTACGGAGACGGCTCTCTCCCAGATGAACGCTCTGATAGCCTTTTTCGATACATTCTTTCACCTCTTCAATACTAAAGTCACCTTCAGGACCTATCATCACCGTCACATCCTCGTCATCTGGGTTTTTCTGTAATTCATCAAAGAGATAGGTACGTGGAATCTCATCATAACAATGGGCAATATACTTTTTCCCTTTTCTCGGCTGTTCTATAAAACGTTTAAGAGCCTCCATTTCATGGAGTACAGGTTTCCAAGCCTTGTGACTCTGTTTCATGGCCGCAATAACGATTTTCTCGAGACGGGTCGTCTTCAACAGTCTTCTCTCAGAGAATTGACAGTTGATATATGATATTTCATCAATGCCTATTTCTGTGGTTTTCTCTGTCATCCACTCAATACGGTCCATCGTCTTTGTCGGGGCGATTGCAAGATGCTTGTGTCCTTTCCACTGAGGCTCCTGGGGCATGCATTCCAGGATCTGATAATAGCAGTGGTGTGTGGCGGCAATTGTCACCTCGGCTCGATAGTAATGACCGATACCATCCATCAGAAACATCTCGTCACCACCTTTCAACCGGAGGACGCGCATGGCATGCATGGCTTCGTCAGGCGGCAGTTCCGTCTGGTTTTGAGCATCTGGCACGTAAAAGAATCTCATTTCTTTCATATCATCTTCTACTTCTGGTCAGGTTTGAATACAAGGGCAAACGTCACACCAACCACAATGGCAAAGGTGGCAAAGATAAACCAACAGGTGGTCCAGTCGCCCTGAAGGAATCCGTCTTGCCAGGAACAGTAGTGGTTGACGATCTCACCGGCCACCAAGGTTCCCACAGTGGCCCCTACCCCATTGGTCATCATCATGAACAGACCTTGGGCAGAAGCCTTGACGGAAGCATCGCACTCCTGATCGACAAAGATACCACCGGAGACATTGAAGAAGTCGAAGGCGACACCATAGACGATACAGGAAAGGATAAAGAATATCACCCCTGGCATGGTAGGATTACCGATGCCAAAGAATCCGAAACGAAACACCCAGGCAAAGAGAGACATCAGCATGACAATCTTGATGCCATAGCGTTTCAGGAAGAATGGAATCATCAGAATACACAGCGCCTCACTGATCTGACTGATAGAAGTGAGCAATGTGGCATTGTTTGCAGCAAAGGAGGATGCGACAACAGGATCGGCACTGCCTTTGAAACTGGTGATAAACGGTCCGGCATATCCGTTGGTGACTTGCAGACACATGCCTAACAGGGCAGAGAAAATGAAGAACATGGCCATCTTCCGCGTCTTGAAGAGTTTGAAGGCATTCAGGCCGAAACTCTCTGCCAGAGACACTTTCTGGTCTTTCTTCGTCAATTTGCACTGTGGCAATGTGAAGCAATAGAGGAAGAGTACGACGCTCAGTAAACCAGAGACAAAGAACTGCATGTAGGTATACTGGAACTTATGGGGATTCTCGGCAAACGTCAACGTAAAGGTGATGCCATCCCACGAAGAACTCTCTACAAGCCATACGGCGCAGTTGACGAACCACATGGTCATGATGAAACCAACGGTTCCCAGCACACGGATTGGCGGGAAATCCTTCACCGTGTCGTAACCATTGTTTTTCAGAATGGTAAAGGCCGTCGTATTTGCCAAGGCTATGGTTGGCATATAAAAAGCCACACTCAGGGTATAAAAGAGAATGAAGATCGATTTCTCGGTCAGTTCCTGTCCGACACCGGCTTCTTTGCCCAACCACCAGCAGCCAAACATAAAGGTGCCAGCCATGAGATGACAGAGACCTAACAGTCGTTGGGGTTGGATATATCTGTCTGCCACGATACCCATCAGTGTAGGCATAAAGAGACTGACGATACCTTGAATGGCATAGAACCAGGCTATCTTATCGCCGAGGCCGGCAGCCCCCAGATAATTACCCATGCATGTCAGGTATGCACCCCATACAGCGAACTCCAAGAAGTTCATCAGTGCCAGACGGATCTTCAGATTCATAATTCTATGGTTTTAATTGGTTCATATTCATTCTTTTTCTTATAGACCGGGTTTGACTCCAAATTGATGACGTTGCAGCCTCCTCACAGAGTCAGGAATAATCTTTATGGAGTCGGTCTTCTCTGTTGCTGGCGTTACTGATTTGTCGGATTTTTGCTTATGGAAACGAATCAGTTGTATATCCGTCAAGAACAGCAGTTTGAGATCTGTATTTTTCTCATTACCTTCTCCGAGATAGAAATACCCCATCAGTTCTTTTACTTTCAGGTCGCAGGCGTCTATCCTCAACTTCGTATCTCCGCTGGCAGAGAAATGGGTCACCTTCGAGACGATGCTGTCATTCTCATATTTCAGTGCCAGATAGACCAGTGCTTCCTTGATGCCTCCCTGATACAGGAAATCACTCATGAACGACAACATATAACTGTCGCCTTTATGATAGGAGGTGTCTGCCTTTTGAGTGAACTGGATACGATTATAAGGCGCATACGGAATCAGCATGAGGCTACGGTTCCCTTCCCATACATTGGCGGTGTCGCCCGTCAAACTCTGTGTCGTGTAGCGTTCCACCTCTCCTTCCGAGGTACCAAGGTCAAGCGCCTCCTCACTCAGGCGATCCTGAACGTTATGACAGATATCCACGAATTTGTCTGCACGCGTATAATAATAGACAAGCGAAGAGTCGAACTCCGCCCTGGTCACACGATGCTTCTTCAGAACCGCATTAAAAAACAGGTCACGCCGATAGTCTTCTGTGCCGATTTTCTGTTCAGAGACAGAGGCCATACCCTGTGAGACGTAATAGTCGTAAAGGATATCCTCCATGTCACCCGGTTGGATATAATTGCTTGGCACCCCAGGCTTACAGGCTGACAACAGTGACAGTCCTATACCTATATATATTATATATATGCGCTTCTGCCACCTCATACTTCCTTTTTTTCTACTCGTTTCAGTGATATCTCACTGATCTCTTTCCTGAAGAACAACAGCAGCAGGACGACGCCTACGCTGATGCTGGCATCTGCAAAGTTGAATACAGGACTGAAGAAAATAAAATGATCACCTCCGACCAACGGCATCCAGTCGGGCCAGTCTGTCTCAATCAGTGGGAAATAGAACATGTCCACCACCTTTCCCATCAGGAAGGGGGCATAGCCGGTTCCGAAAGGCACGAAATATGAGGTATAGAATTCCGACGAGCCTGCAAAGCAAAGTCCATAGAACATACAGTCGATCAGGTTGCCTATGGCCCCTGCCAGAATCATCGACAGACATAGCACATAACTCGTACGTGCATGTTTCTTCACCTGTAACCAGATATAATAGGCAAGGATGGCAATCGCTACCACACGGAAGAGTGAGAGAATAATCTTACTGCCAATCTGCATGCCGAAGGCCATGCCCATGTTCTCAATATAGTTGATGTAGAACCAACTGGTGATACGGATGGACTCATGCAGGCACATGGAAGTCTTCACCCAAATCTTGATAACTTGGTCAATCAACAGAATAACAGTCACCAAAATGACTGCCAGTCTGCCATCTGTGAAGACCTTCCGTGACAGGCTCACTTACTTCTCTTTCTTTTGATTCATCTTCGACTGGACGCTCAGAGTGGCATGAGGTACAGCGCGAAGACGTTCCTTCGGAATCAGTTCACCCGTGATACGGTCAATACCGTAGGTTTTATTTTCAATACGGACAAGTGCAGCCTTCAGTCCCTGAATGAATTTCTGCTGTCGGGCAGCCATACTGATGATCTCCTCTTTCGACTGGGTGGTACTCCCCTCCTCCAGTGCCTTATAGGTAGGTGAGGTGTCGTCCACATCGTTGGAGTCCTCATTCATCAGAACGCGCATCATCTGGTCGTAGTCGCGCTTGGCCAAGGCCATTTTCTCATTGATGATCTGACGGAACTCTTCCAGTTCCTCGTCAGAATAACGTGTCTTTTCTGCCATAATTGTAATGTTATTGATAGTTATACTTTTTCTACTTTGATGTTCAGTTTGAAGTCGTCGAAGTCTGTCTCCTGACCGTCATTCGGTTGTACAGTGATCTTGTCTGCCAAGACCTGCGTCTTGATATAGTCAGCGAAACTGGCAAGACTCTTCTCCACCTCTTCGTTGGGAGCGATACTGACGGTGATGCGGTCTGTGATCTCCAAGCCGCTCTCCTTACGGATGTTCTGAATACGGTTGATGAGTTCACGAGCCATACCTTCATTCTTCAGTTCATCGGTCAGTTCCACTTCAAGGGCGACAGTCAGATTGCCTTCATTCGCCACGAGCCAGCCGGGGATGTCCTCGGAGATGATCTCCACGTCAACGGCTTCTACTGTCAACTGCTGTCCCTCGACCTCGATGCCGATGGTACCTTGTTGCTCCAGTGCTGCAATCTGCTCCTGTGAGAGTTGATCCATGGCTGCAGCCACACCCTTCATCAGTTTACCGAACTTCTTACCCATCGTACGGAAGTTGCACTTCACCTTCTTCACGAGTACGCCAGCACCCTCCACGAAACGCAGTTCCTTTACGTTCACCTCGTTCATGATGAGGTCCTTCACAGCCTCGATGTGTTTCTTCTGTTCCTCGTCGACGGCGGGAATCATGATGGCCTGCAGTGGCTGACGCACCTTGATGTTCACCTTACGGCGCAGGGCAAGTACCATCGAGGTAATCTTCTGGGCCATCTGCATACGGGCCTCCAGATCCTTGTCGATCTGACTCTCATCTGCCACAGGGAACTTGTCGAGGTGTACAGAGTCGAGCGCACCGCCTAAGTCCTTATACAACTGATCGGCATAGAAGGGTGCAAACGGTGCCAACAGTTTGGCGACGGTCATCAGACAAGTATAGAGCGTCTGATAGGCCGACAGTTTATCGGCACCCATCTCCTTACCCCAGAAACGTTTGCGGTTCAGACGGACGAACCAGTTGGACAGGTCGTCATTGACAAAGGCATCAATGAGTCGACCGGCACGGGTCGGGTCGTAGTTCTCGAGTTCTGCCTCCACACCCTTGATGAGCGTGTTCAGGCAGGAGAGGATCCATCGGTCAATCTCCGGTCTTTCCGAAATCTCCGGTGTTCCCGGATAGTCCGGTGTCCAGCCGTCGACATTGGCATATAGCGCAAAGAAACTATACGTGTTATACAAGGTGCCGAAGAACTTACGGCGTACCTCGTCCACACCCTCCGGGTCAAACTTCAGGTTGTCCCAGGGCTCTGAGTTGGTCATCATATACAGGCGCACGGCATCACTACCGTACTTGCCGATCATATCGAACGGGTTCACCACGTTACCCACATGCTTCGACATCTTGTTGCCTTTCGCATCAAGCACGAGACCGGAAGAGATCACATTCTTGAAGGCCACGGAGTCGAAGATCATTGTGGCGATGGCATGCAGCGTGAAGAACCATCCACGGGTCTGGTCCACCCCCTCGTTGATAAAGTCGCAAGGGAAGGCAGTCCCCTTGTCAATCAGGTCCTTATTCTCGAACGGATAGTGGATCTGGGCGTAAGGCATCGAACCGGAGTCAAACCACACGTCAATCAGGTCGGTCTCACGCTTCATGGGCTTCCCGCTCTCACTGACCAATACGATATGGTCTACGTATGGACGATGGAGGTCGATCTTATCGTAGTTCTCCTTGCTCATATCGCCAGGCACGAAACCATTATCCTTCAGCGGATTGCTCTTCATGAAACCAGCCTTCACAGCCTTCTCAATCTCGTTGTAGAGTTCCTCTACTGAACCGATACAGATTTCCTTACCGTCCTCGTCGCGCCAGATAGGCAATGGGGTACCCCAGAAACGACTACGCGACAGGTTCCAGTCGTTCAGGTTCTCCAACCAGTTGCCGAAGCGGCCTGTACCAGTACTCTCCGGCTGCCAGTTGATGGTCTTGTTCAATTCGAACATCCGGTCTTTCTTGGCCGTGCTCTTGATAAACCATGAGTCGAGCGGATAGTAAAGCACCGGTTTGTCCGTACGCCAACAGTGGGGATAGTTGTGTACGTGTTTCTCGATACGGAAAGCCTTGTTCTGGGCCTTCAGATCCATACAGATGGAGATATCGAGTGTCTCGTCCTTATCCGTCAGTGTGTCGTCGTAGGCATTCTTCACGTAGCGGCCTGCGAACTTGTTCCACTCGTCGACGTTCACATATTTCTTCACGAAGTCGGGATCGAGGTCCTCTATGACAAAGTACTTACCCTGCAGATCCACCACCGGACGCTCTGCGCCCTTCTTGTCAATCAGCACGATCGGACAGATACCGGCCTTCTTGGCGACGAAGGCATCATCGGCACCGAAGTTCGGTGCGATATGCACGATACCGGTACCATCCTCTGTGGTCACATAGTCACCGGGAATCACCTTGAAGGCATCACCCATCGGTTTGATGGCGGGCATCAACTGCTCGTATTCCATGCCGACGAGATCCGGACCCTTGTAACGGCCTACGATACGATAGGGGATGAACTTCTCACCCTTATTATATTCAGGCATCTCACCGCCGTCGGTGATCTGACCTTCCGGAGCCAGATAGGCATTCAGACGGGCCTCGGCCATCACCACGGTGATCTTCTCGGCGGTATAGGGGTTATAGGTCTGCACGGCCACATAGTCGATCTTCGGACCGACGCAGAGGGCCGAGTTGGCGGCAAGTGTCCAGGGGGTTGTTGTCCATGCCAGGAAGTAGGGCGTCCCCCACTCTGCCATCTCCGGCTTCGGGTTCTTGATTTTAAACTGTGCCGTACAGGTGGTGTCCTTGACATCCCTGTAACAGCCGGGCTGGTTCAACTCATGCGAACTCAGTCCTGTTCCTGCTGCGGGAGAATACGGCTGGATGGTATAGCCCTTATAGAGCAGTCCCTTGTTGTAGAACTGCTTCAGCAACCACCACAGCGTCTCGATGTATTTGTTATCATAGGTGATATACGGATTGTCGAGGTCTACAAAGTAGCCCATCTTCTCGGTGAGGTCACGCCATTCCTGGGTGAACATCATCACGTTCTCACGACACTTCTTGTTGTAGTCCTCCGTCGAGATGTATTTCTCACTCTCCTTGTTGTCGATGTCGGCCTTGGTGATGCCGAGTTCTTTCTCCACGCCCAGTTCCACAGGCAGTCCGTGGGTATCCCATCCGGCCTTACGTTTCACCTGATAGCCCTTCATCGTCTTATAGCGGTTGAAGGTGTCTTTGATGGTACGTGCCAACACATGGTGGATACCCGGATGACCGTTGGCAGAGGGAGGTCCCTCATAGAAGACAAACTGCGGACAGCCTTCCCGTTCCTCTATCGAGCGCCAGAAGATATTGTTTTCCTGCCACATCTTCAGGATATCATCATTCACCTGGGTCAGATTCAACCCGTTATGTTCAGCAAATTTCTTAGCCATATATTTATCTTGATTACTACCTTTTCTTATTTAGCGTGCAAAGGTAGTAAAATTATCCGAGCCGACAAAGGAAATAAGCAATTTTAAGATTTTCATTTTAATTTCCTCTCAAAAAGTTCGTTTTATCAAAAAAAAAGTGTATCTTTGCAGCCTAGTGGCAATTTATGAATATTCAATAACTAATAAATAATATTGTATGGTATTAATGATTATTCAACTCCTTATTGTTTTAGGAGCGTTGTGGGTGGGTTCACGTTACGGTTCACTTGCCCTTGGTGCGATTTCCGGCATCGGTCTCGCCATTCTCGTGTTCGGTTTTGGTTTACAGCCTGGTACGCCTCCGACGGATGTGATTTATATCATCATCGCAGCCGTCACCTGTGCCGGTATCATGCAGGCTTCTGGTGGTATGGACTGGCTCATCCAGATTGCGGAGAAGTTGCTGCGCAAGCATCCGGATCGCATCACTTTCCTGGCACCGATAACCACTTTCTTCCTGACGGTTTTGGTTGGAACAGGCCATGTCGTATATACCTTGATGCCAATTATTTGCGATATCGCATTAAAGAAGGGCATCCGTCCTGAGCGCCCCTGTGGTGTGGCCTCTATCGCCTCTCAGGTCGGTATCACCTGCTCCCCTATCGCTGCTGCCGTGGTGGCCTTCGTTTCCATCTCAAACGCCAATAACTTTGACATCACCATCCCACGTGTGCTGATGATTTCCATTCCGGCCTGTCTGTGTGGTCTGATGGCTGCTGCTGCCGCTTCTTACCGTCGTGGCCTCGACCTTGACAAGGATCCTGAATTCCAGAAGAAGATTGCAGACCCCGTACAGCGTGATTATATCTACGGCTCTGGCGCCACAACCCTTGACAGGGAGATTCCACAGTCGGCCAAGAATGCCGTCTTTATCTTCCTCGCTGCACTGGCTGTCATCGTGCTGTTTGCAGCCCTGCCCGACCTGCTCCCCTCCTATCCTACCATCAAAGCAGTGAAGGGTGCTGGTGATGTCATGATTGCCGGCGGTACAAAGGTCTCTGCCGCTGCACTCGCCAAAGCCGGTGTTGTTGCCACAGGTTTGACAGAAAAGGGTACAATTGTTCTGAAGATGAACCTCGTTATTCAGATTGTGATGATCTCTGCTGCCGCCCTGATGATTATTTTCTGTAAGGCTCAGCCGAAGAAGGCCGTCGCAGGACCCGTCTGGCAGTCTGGTATGGTGGCTGTGGTAGCCATCTACGGTATTGCCTGGCTGGCAGACACCTATTTCTCAAACTACATGGACGAGATGCAGTCGATGCTGACCGGCATTGTAGCCCAGTATCCCTGGAGTATCGCCCTGGTGTTCTTCTTGGTTTCTGTGCTCATCAACTCTCAGGGCGCTGTGGTGGTGGCCATGTTGCCGTTGGCCTATAACTTAGGCATCCCTGGTCCTGTGCTGCTGGGTGTGCTGCCTTCCGTCTACGGCTACTTCTTCATCCCCAACTACCCCTCGGATATCGCCACGGTGAACTTCGACCGCTCCGGTACGACAGTCATCGGTAAGTACCTGTTGAACCACTCGTTCATGATGCCGGGTCTCATCTGTGTGTTCACTTCTACGATAGTGGCATATCTGCTGAGCACCATTTTCTTCTAAACACGTTCATACGGTTAAAGAACTAAATAAATGCCTGTCATAGAACTGCACGACCTTAACCACCCTGGTGCGGCAGTCTTCAGTCGTCTGACTGAAAGTCAACTGCGCTCCAGGGTTGATCCTGAGAAGGGCATCTTCATTGCTGAGAGTCCCAAGGTCATCCGTGTAGCACTCCAGGCAGGCTATGTACCCACGGCTCTTCTCTGTGAGAAGAAGCACATCAATGGGGATGCCGCCGACATCATTTTTCAATGCGGCGACATCCCCGTATTCACAGGCGAGCGTCAGTTGTTGGCCGGTCTGACGGGCTATACCCTCACCCGTGGCGTCCTTTGTGCCATGCGTCGTCCCATCCCCAAGAGTGTCAGTGAGATCTGTGAGGGAGCCCATCGTATTGTGGTCATCGACGGCGTCGTCGATACCACCAATATCGGCGCTATCTTCCGTAGTGCCGCAGCCTTGGGCATTGATGCGGTCCTGTTGACGCGCAACTCCTGCGATCCCCTCAACCGTCGCGCCATCCGTGTGTCTATGGGTTCTGTCTTTCTGGTGCCTTGGACGTGGCTCGACGATCCCCTTACCAGTCTCCATGATTTCGGCTTCCGTACGGCGGCCATGGCGCTCACATCCAAGAGTATTCCCCTTGATGCACCTGTCCTGAAGACCATCAGTCGACTGGCCATCATCATGGGCACAGAAGGTGACGGTCTTCCACAGGAAACGATTTCCGCAGCCGATTATGTGGTACGCATCCCTATGTCGCACGATGTCGATTCCCTCAATGTGGCTGCTGCCGCCGCTGTGGCATTCTGGGAACTCCGTCAATAGAAATGACAAAAAACGCACTTTTTTCAAGGCGAAATAGTTAAATAATATTAATGTCAAGGCATTCGTCTATAAAAAACGGGATTTCGTCGATATGGCCTTAAAAAAAATTTGGAGGTTTCAGATATTCGACGTAAATTTGCAACGTCAAAAGGTTAATAGATTGTTTTATTGTTTGGGGTTCGCAGTGATTGCGAGCCCTAAATGATTTTTTTGGTTTAGAAATAGGTCTCGACAGCGAAACGGAACTGATCGATGAATATCTGCTTGAAGGCATAAAGGTTGTTTTGCTCATAGAAGATAAGCATCGCCTTCTTATAGTCGATAGAATCAACAGAGCGGAAACTCAACGGGCAGTATCCATTGGCTATCAAGATGGCATTGCTGGTGATACGGGCTGTGCGCTTGTTGCCATCAGAAAAAGCCTGAATATACGACAGGAGCACAAGTGTGAGCAGAGCCTTTTCAAAGATGTTCTCCTTACGGTTTATCAAGTCGCAAGTATCTTGCAAAGCCTCTCGGATCTGGAATTCATTATCCAGCGGATGATAGTTGGTACCCGTAATACCCACACGACGATGACGGATGCCTTTATCAACCGATAATTCCTTAGTAAGCAACTGATGAATATCCTCAATGTGGCTGATCGTCAGGTTCTGCAGATAATCAGGATTGTCAAGGATAAAACGCAAAGCATCCTTGTGGTTGAGCAACATCACTGCCTCTTCTTTAGTCTTGCCATCGGCAGTCTTACTCTCACGAAGCAGACGCTCTGTTTCCAACAGCGAATAGGTGTTGCCCTCAATCTGCGATGATTTCCAACTGAGGTCAATACCCAGCCGTTCCATCTCCTTACGGTATTCGTTTTCTGTCATCTCGCTAATGTGCTGACGGAACTCAGCCTGAAGTTCTTGCAATAGCGCAGATTCTTCGTCTGTGAAAAGTGTAACAGTAGGTAGTTGCTGACGAATGAGATCGAAATTGAAACATGTCTGTACCTGTCGTTCGTCAATATCCTGCGCAAAATAGGTGTCCAAATTGAGCGGCATCATGATAAAGGCTTGGTCGGAAAGACGGTAGCGGGTAGCCCGGGCCTTACCCTCAGCCACAATATCGCCTTTCCGAATGCCTGCTGCTATCAGCCTTTTCATGGTGGCATCGCTACCTTCGAAGGATGTTCCCTTGACTATTTCATCGCGCGAAGACCGTGGATGATAATGCAGATACTGTAGTACTTCTCTTGAAATATCCATAACAAAAACCGTTAATCGGCGCAAATATAGCGAATATTTCTGGATTATCGGCTCATTATGAACTTAAAAAAGCCTAAATTAGCCTTTTTTTGAGCCGATCACGTTACACACGGTTCTGAAGTGAACCCCAAAGTTTGGACGGATTAAACACTATTGCTTATTAGGAATTGATTCCGGTATTGTACTGGGCTCATTCCTTTTAGTCTGAGTTTTATTCTCTCATTGTTATAATATTCAATGTAT
>Ga0310697_10000254_pt1 | contig 76107 bp, 52 predicted proteins | sample 172DNAGHGlowgp2_FD_203883 | JGI IMG/M metagenome (GOLD analysis project Ga0310697, IMG submission 203883) | Sheep rumen microbial communities from Palmerston North, Manawatu-Wanganui, New Zealand - 1728 DNA GHGlow gp2 (v2) (version 2) | ecosystem: Host-associated > Mammals > Digestive system >...
TCAGCCCCTATTTACCACTATAAATCCCTATAGTTACTATAGCCACTATAGTTCCTATAAAAAAGAAAGAAGAAATGATTACCTACAACTGCGAAAACGTCAAGATGCCGGCCATAAAAAAGCGCGAAACCACGAAGTGGATCCGCGCCGTAGCTGACACATATCATAAAAAGGTGGGCGAGGTAGGCTACCTCTTCTGCGATGATGAGAAGATTCTAGAAGTCAACCGCGAATACCTGCAACATGACTACTACACCGACATCATCACCTTCGACTATTGCGAAGACGATGTGCTCAACGGCGACCTCGTCATCTCGCTCGACACCGTACGCTCGAATGCCGAACTCTTCAACAAGCCTTATGAAGAAGAGTTGCATCGCGTCATTATACACGGCATCCTCCATCTCTGCGGCCAGAACGACAAAGGTCCAGGGGAGCGCGAACAGATGGAGGATGCAGAAAACCGTGCCTTGGCACTGCGTCAGTCGTTAATAAAAGACTGACGGGTCGGGCACGTTGATAGGAATGGTCTTACTACGTCCGGAGACCTGTACTGAGAAGTCGGGGGTCTTCAGCTTGGCCTTGTTCTTCGCTTTCACGGCAAAGACATGCATGCCTGGTGTCAACTGACCACTCCAGGGGGCCCAACCCACATCGACACCATCAATAACAACCATCGCCTTGGGGATATTTGTCGTAACAGTGACCATCGTCACTGACGGCTGTTGCTGCACAGGAGTAGGAACGGTCATACGATTGGTCGGCTGCGGCTGTTCTTCCACCGTCTCCTTAGCGTTCTGAGCCGGATGTTCCTGACGCGGAGCGGATTTCTCAGTGGCTTTCTCCTGCTGACGCACTTCCTTCAGAGGCTGGGGCTCAACCTCACGCGGATGAGACGTCTCTCGCACTGTCTCAGCAGGTTGCTCTGTCTCAGCAGACTCTTCCTCTTCGTTAGGCTCGCTTTCATCGACAGACTCTTCGTCCTCATTGACAGCCTCATCGTCAGCCTCCTCTTCATCGTAGTCTTCGTCATCCTCATCGTCATCGTCCTTGTCAACCTGTTCCTTATTACTCTTGATGTTCAACAGGTCGTCGAGCATGCCTTCAGTATAGAGATAATACCCCACACCGCCTACGGCTGCAAGGAGCAGCAGAAGGACGATGGTCCAAATAAGACCTTTCTTGCTCTTTTTGCCGGACTTCTCTTTTTGGGCTTTCGATTCTTTCTTTACTGTTTCTTCAGCAACATGTTCCATCTCGGGCACTGGTACTGGTTCCGGTGCTGGTTCCACAGCAGGCTCTTGCACTGGTTCCGGTGTTTCTCCCATTGGAAGAAGCTGATCATCGTTCAGATTGTCGTTATTCATACCTTATTATATTATATATAAATCAATTCAATGTCTCAAGTGCCTTTTGCACGATGTCGTTGGTCTCGTTGATGATACTGTAGTATTCACTCATATCCCACAAGTCACGGGCTACAAGGGCTTTCAGTTGAGCCTTCAACATGGGCAACGACTGCTCACGCTCATCCTCATCCTTGGGTTTCACACCTTGTTTCTCACCATCGGCGATGACCGCATCAAGAAGTATCTGCGGCACCTCATACTGTTGTTTGAACACTGCAAAGTCTGGATAGGCCTTCTTCAGTTTCTTGCGGTTATTATCCACATACCGCAGGTTCTGCTGTATGATAATACCTTTTGCAGCCAGTTCACGATGGTACTTAGTGAAGCGTGTGGTATCGAGCGGTACGAAATAGTCGGGCATGATACCGCCGCCACCATATACCGTGCGATGCTCGTGCAGGGTCTCGTACTTCAGGGAATCTACGAAATGAATGCTATCGGGATTGGTCAGTTCGCCGTTCTTGAAACGGTTGATGAGATCCATCGCATAGTCTTTCTTGTCGCCCTTCACATAGGGTTTCTGGATGCAACGGCCGGAAGGGGTATAGTAATGGGCAATGGTCAGGCGTATCATAGAGCCGTCGGGCAAGTCGATGGGACGCTGTACCAGTCCCTTGCCAAAGGTGCGACGGCCTACCACGGTGCCACGGTCCTGATCTTGAATAGCGCCAGTGACAATCTCAGAGGCAGAGGCTGAATACTCGTTGACCAAGACGATAACCTTGCCTGTCTTGAAACTGCCATCGCCGGGGGCATGGTATTCATGACGATTGACGCACCGCCCCTCTGTATAGACTATCATGTCGCCTTTGTTCAAGAACTCTCCTGCAATGTCGGCAGCAGCCTGTAGGTAGCCGCCCCCATTGTCCTGGAGGTCGAGAATCAGATCACGCATGCCCTGTGTCTTCAGCTTTTCCATACTTTCCAGGAACTCCGTATAGGTGGTGGCACTGAAGTTACCGATGCGGATATAACCTATGTCGGGACGTATCATATATGTGGCATCGATAGAATGCACGGGAATCTTATCACGCTTCACATCGAAGTTGAGAAGGTCTTTGATACCCTGTCGCACAATCTTCAGATGGGCGATGGTTCCTTTAGGACCACGCAGACGACGCATGATCTCCTCTTTCGACATCTTCACACCGGCAATGGCAGTATCGTTGACCATGACTATACGGTCGCCAGCGAGGATGCCCACCTTCTCAGAGGGACCGTTGGTCACCGGTTGGATGACAATCAGCGTGTCTTCCACCATATTAAACTGTACGCCGATACCCTCGAAAGAGCCGTTCAGCGGTTCGGTCATCTCCTTGGTTTCCTTCGGTGTGGAGTAACTGGAGTGAGGGTCGAGTTTCTCGAGCATGCCACGGATGGCATCCTCCACTAGTTTTTCCTCGTCTACATTTTCCACATAAAGGCTCTTGATAGCCATCTCAGCGATATTCAACTTGCGAAGATGGCTTTCGCTCTGAGCGAAGGTATCATTTACTGTGAGTGAGAGTAGGCATATCAGTGCCAGATATAGTCTTTGCTTCATCAATGATCGTTTCACTAGAAATAAAGAATCATATACATACCGACACGGTCGTTGTCGATATCTTTGTCTATATAGCGGTTACCATCGCCATGATGGAAGCCCTGGAAATAGTGCTTGTAACTGATACCCCAGTCGAACTTCTCCCAGTTGTAGCCAAAACAAGGTTCAATGGCTATACTGTTATCATCTACGTGATAGTCTCCCGAATGGTCTATACAGAAACCATAGATACCCGACACGCCGAGATACCAGTTGCTGTCACGGAAACCATCGGCGAAGTTGAACTTCATCGTCAACGGCACTTCCACAAACCCTGCTATATAGTCGGTCGAGATATCAGGCGTATTGTAATCGCTATTGTAACTGTAACTTGTGCCATTACTACTAAAAGCATAATGCCATACGTAGTCGGCACCGATACTGATATTAAACACATCTTCTGAGGTACCCAGACGGTAGCGCAGTCCTGCCTTCCATGAGAGGGTATTGGCCAGCATGTTGTAGTCGATACCGATACCGAAGAGCGAATTACGTTTCCACCACTCCTGATGAGCATAGCGCAAATAGCGTCGGCGATCACGTTTCTTCTGATCCTTGAGATAATCGATGCGCGCCTCTACCTGCTTTTGCGTGTATGAATTGGTGGCATAGGAAAGAACCTGTCTGTAGTCATATTCCGATGATTTGGTGGTCAACTGCTGTGCCTTGAGTGTGGCAATACGGTTGGAGATGGTATTACGATAGGTGGTTTGGCTATAAGGAATCTCTTTCAGGAATGCTATCAGAGCCTCCACATCATTAGAATTCTTCATAACTTCGTATTCAGAATAGAGTTTCGCCTCTTTATAGTGGGTCGCAGCACTCCCAGTGAGGGAAAACAACTGACGCGCCTTATTGTATAGGTTGAGTGCCTGAGTCATACGGTTCTGAGAGAAGTACTGCTCTGCTTGCAACACGTACTTCCTGTATTTCGCCGCATTCAGATACTCAGACTCGGGAAACTCTGCCATAAAACTGTCTAACTCTGCAATCGACGTGGTGCCCTTGATGCGCTGCCATCTCTCTATCGACACGAAGTTGTTGATGGCTTTCTCGGCATCTGCCTTATAGCTCTTGAGCGTCGACTGTCGCAGGTAGTTCTCATAAGCAGTCTTTGTGTTCTGGCGCTTCGCTACCATCCACCGGTCATAGTCGCTGATGCGTCCTTCTGCCTGCTTCACGTATTCGCTGTTGGGATAGCGTGAAATGAAGTTCTTCAAGGCTGTCACGCCCTCCTGACTGCATGCTTCCTCATAGGCACGCTGCTCTCTCTGACGCTGCTCCTGAATGTGCTGTTTACAGGTTTCCATCAGCGACAAAGCCTCACTGTTGTTTGGATTTATCTTGAGAACGCGTTCCAGACATTTCATAGCACCGACGTAGTCTCCCTTTTGCGTCATCAAGAAACGGGCTTGTTTCAGATTGGCAGCCACTCGGCTATCGTTCACGACAGGCAGTTCCTCCGTCTCTAAGACAGGCATTGAGTAACTGGAAAGCGTTAATGACAAAAGTCCCAACAAGACAACATACTTCTTCATAACTTTCATTTTTTAGGTGTAATCATCTTCAGCAGATTGCTGCATTTTTCCTCAGTCAGGGTCGACGGACTCTTGAGCATTGCCTCAAGTTCTTCTATGACACCATCCAGATAGAGAATAGACTCCCACGGGTCTTGGTTGCGGTTCCTAAAGTATTTATAATACTCCCAACGCATGAGTTCGTCAAGGGAACCCTTCGCCACGACGTCATTGATCTGCCACTTCTTGAACTGGAACGAGCGAATCTGCCTGTTGATATAATCTATCAACTGCTGATTATACTTGCCGTAGTCCTTCAAGAGATGGGTATATACCTGACTGTTCTTCTTATACTGAGGTTGCGAAGAGATGCCCATCACCTCTAGGCTCTCCAGTGACTCAGCGATGAGAAGGGAGTCATAACGAGCTTCCAGCGGGTAAAGCATGCACTGCTTATAAACGACATCGGTCATCTTTGCCGTTGCCGCAATGCGTTTCTGCAAATTCTCATTATCAGCCTTGAGCCGCACTATCTCTTTATCTCGAAGGATAAGAGAATCTTTCCACTCCTTATCCTTCTTACCTATTATATTATTTAAAAAGGTGGCAGAATCGCTCCACTGTCGCACCTCCTTTTCTCTCTCCTGATGAAGAGTGGCGATGCTGTCGTTGAACTTTTGTATCTTTGCCTGTTGCTCGGCTATCACCTGTGTCAGCGCCCCTACTGCATCCGCCTTGGTAGAATCGGTCTGAGCATTGGCCCAAACAGCCATTGACAGGCATATGCCTACGATGATATTCTTTTTCATATCTTTAATTAGAATAATACGACATAGCATTCTGATCGGCAGAGTTCAAGCGACTGCGGGCACTTGAGAACCAACCATCATTACCATATTTATTCACAAAACTACTTATCGAAGACGACACACTGGTATAGGCATCATAGAAATTCTCATAACTGCCATAATTACGATAGTTGTTGGCGAGGTTGTTACACGTAGCAATCAACCTGTCAGCATAACCGCGCTTAGCGTTACCTTCAGCCTGATTCAGAGCGTTCACCAACGAGGTATTGTTCTTCAACGGATCCTTCTGCCGATAAGTGCGCACCTGAGAGATATAACTTTCCAAGGCACTCAACGAACTCGCTGAGGATCCGTTGGCCAACCTACGTGCGGTGTTATAATCCTTAACCACCTGAATGGTTCTCTGCAAATCAGTATAGGCACTCGTATTTCTCTCAGCTATCTCCAGTGCGATGAGTGTTTCAGAGATATCCTGGAAATCTTCCAGGTCAGAGTCACTCCAACTAGACCGCTGGAAATAAGACTTGGTATAGTTGTTGAAGATAGGATGGAACTCATAGAAGGCGCGTTTCACGGTGTTTGACTTTTCATTCTCCGTAATAGAAGGTTGGCCATCGCTGGTGGTTATCTTACTCTCGGTCAGTATCTCTGAGATGATATCACCAAAGCCATCTAATGCCTCCTCGTAATCTTTACCCACAATCTCATTGGTCACACGAGCATCGATATGTTTCTCAAACTCGGTAACCTTCACTTCTCCCACCTTGGTATCACTGATACCACCAATAAACTTCACCACCAAAAAGGCGATGCCGCCAATCATCAAAAGGATCAGCAATATCTTAAATGCAAGTTTCATAAGCTATTCATTTTTTATGAGCGGCATCTCTACCTTTTTTATTTGGATCATCATTGACAGTACCACTTCCTTTCTTTTTGGCAGCATTTTTTATATTATCATAAATACCAACTGGCTCTTGTGAAGTATTAGGAGTTTGTGGTTTAGTCTCTTCTTGTTTTGGTTTGAGAATTAACGAAAGAGAGTTTTTCAGATTCATCAGAATGATAGAATCACCTTTGACTGACTTTTTTAATTCCTCAATCGCCTTATCCCTCATCTCTGAATTATCCTTGATAGAATCGAGACTATTGACAATCTCTTTCCATAGCGTGTTGATATCATCTTTTCTGACAGAATACTTCCACTCGATAACTTTCTCAATCTCACCTTTCTGCAAGAAGTCGAATATTTCCTCATAATCAGGCAGGGCTTTCAAAGAATCTTTTTCCCAGATATCCTTCTTACCCTTTCGTTTCAGATAAACAATGATAGCATTTTCCTTTTGGACATTTTCCTTTGGGGGATCTACAGTCCCCTCTTTTTTACGTCCTGTCGATGTAGTGTCAGGATTAACAGTCTCCTGAGAAATAATGGTTGACCCTTCAGTTTCCTCCTCGCACGACCTATAGATAAAGATACCGCCGATAATCAAGCCCAGTGCCGCCACAGCCCATAGGATCTTGTTAAGCAGGGTATTGTTATTATTTCCTTTACCGCCCTTGATTTCGAAGTGGTAGTCCCTGTTCTTGAAATAGGGATACAATGGGTCGTCGGCCTTCACCATCACCTTGCCACGAATATCCCTTCCATGATAGTTCATCGTGACGGGCATATCCATCTCCAACGGTTGCAGGCGGATTTTCAGCGTGTTGGTCATCTCGCTGGCACGCTTGGTCATGGAGAAGGTCTCATAGCCATTTGCCTTCACTATGAACGAGTACTCACGGGCATCGTCCATCTTGACCTTTTCGCCATACTTATGCAACTGGTTGTTCACATAGAACTCCTTGACCCGAACACCAGAGACAGAGCAGACATCGAGTGTAAAGCCACGCATAAACACGATACCGGCCTCGGCAGCAGGTGCGATATGAATGGTGTTGCCCTCTATACGATAAACATTATTAGGTGTACGCTGAACGGTGACACTGCGCTTCTCCTGTTCGAAGCCAGTCTTAGAATAGGTGATCTCCAAGGTCTCACCATCCTTTACCATCCGCCTGTTGACCTGCGTACCGTCGGCAGGGAGCATTACATTATAGAGATGGCGGATGACGTTCTTCAACTCCACATAGTCGGTAGTCAACTGTGAAGGCACTGAAGCACGTGGCACGAGCATCACTCGCTTATAGCCGTTGTATTCCTCCTGGTTGATGTTCTGTAGCAGGTCGAAGAGCTCATCCTCACTGGCATAAGCGCGGAAGGCCTTCTGAGGGCTCTTCTGAGCTGTCGATGCCGGTACGTTATCCGCCTCGAAAGCGTCAGCCACCTTATCCAGATAAGCAGCCACGCGCTCTTTGTCGCGAACCTCCTGTTCTACAATCATCTGAATCAAGTCAGTCAGGATAGATTCCAGACGCTTTCCCGACTTGGGCTGCATCTTCCCGACGAAGAGGGTCAGAATAAGATAGCCGTTGCGCGAGTCTTTCTTATTGGGGAAGATAGAGGCATAGTAGTTGCCGTGCTCGTTCTTCCATATCGTATAAATAGGATCATCGGTCTTGAACACACGGGCATCACGCGGTTCGCTGATAGAGCGCAACCAGTCATCCTTTGGTGTCACGTTGATGGGATTGAAGCTATCTGGATAGGTAAATCCAAACTTCGTATCGTTGTCTATCTGTCCGTAAAGGGCAATCTTAAAATCTATCATATCTCTTTTCTTTTTTTAAGTCTCACTTTTCTTTATTGTTGGTAGGTTATCCCTTCAGCCAATCGAACATTCCTCCCTCGGCTTCGGTCTTGCTGATAAGACGGTTGATGACCTTCTCAGTATCATGCGGATCGAAGTGGCACAACTTCTGTGCAAACACATCACCCACTGAATAGGACAAAACGCTGAGGTCTTTCACGCCAGCTCGCTTACAAGTATCTTGCAACACGTTCCAGAACGATGGCATCTTCTCACAGATATAGTCATAGGCAGACTTCGGTCTGTCGTCACGACTGCATGGTATCATGTCGCATTTCGTCACTAAGACATAGACACCCACGGTAGACTTGCGGAAGATTTCATGTTCTTTGAGGAAGCCAACCATATCATCCAGATAGTCCTTCATTGTCAGTCCCTCCCATTGTCTGTCATGAGCGCCATATTCTACGACGAAGAAATGGATCTTCTTGTTGCGATTGTCTTTCAGGTAACTGATGGTCTTGTTGAGCGTATCTTCCTTAGCCTCATCGAGTACGAGGTTATGACGCTTGAAATACACCGAACGGAACAACTCACCTGCCAGGTCAATCAGCGTCAGACGGTGGAACTTGTCTTTCTCGTCCTTCAGGCTGATCATCATCTCCTGGATAGAACCTATCGACGTACTGTCGGGGAAGGTGCAGATATTCTCTTGTCCGAAGATATTCGACAGGCGCACCATATAGTTATAGCCTCCACAGGTAAGTTTCTCCAAGATACCTTTGCTATCCATGCGACTGATGAGTGCTCCCAGTGCACACGTCTTGCCCGACGAGGGCGTTCCCCAGAAGTAGACCTCCGTGGTGTTCTTTTGCAGTTCATCAGGTGGCAGACTGTCAGGCAGTTCAGCCGGTTGGATAAACGACCGGATAGCAGCCATCTTATCTGAACCGAAGATAGCACTCAGGTCGTCCCAACTGATAGCACCGTTATTTACGAAATCCTGAATCTGCTGAGCCGAGAAAGCATTGGCATTGAACTTCAGGGTATTGAGAACGCCAGCCGCCTGTTCTCTGTATGACACCTGCTCGATTCTTCTTTGAGCCTCAGCAGCATACTTTCCTTGAGGGTATCTGCTCAGATAGAGCTGATAAGACTCTGTAGTATCCTTCGTACAGCTGCCTGTCCACAGCTCATCTTCTTTCAGCTCTTCTAACTTAGCGGCTATCTCTGCCGTATGCTTACCGGGATATTCATGGGCGTAAGTCTCGTAGCCCTCACGGGTATTCATCTGTAAGGTCTGCACCCAAGGGCCATCTTCAATAGCCATCTTGATGTTTCTCACATCCTCAGCATGGAGTCCGAAAGGATAGGTCTTCAGATATTCATCGCAAGCCTTGATGGAGTTGAGTTCCACCGCCTTTTGATAGAGTGCATTCTCCAATGCAGCCAGATTATCTTGAATATACTTTGCTTTCTCGGGTTGCAAGCCGGCATCATTCAGTTCCTCCAAGGTCACAGTACCATTGGCCACGAATTGAAGCAACTGTTGTGCCCCCACTCTTTGACAGTTTTGTAGGATTTTTTCTTTCATTTGTTTGTAGTTTATTCGTAAAGCTTACCTGATTCATTGCCTGCCACATCACCCGTGGTCATCCAGTAAGGCAACAACATGATGAAGAAGCATATCAATGAAACGATAATAGCCAGGATAGATGGCATGTGGAGTTTCACGTAGTTGTCAGTCAACTTCTTCAGCGAAGTATTGAATTGTGGATAGTTGAATGACTCTGCTTCCTCACCCCTATAGAAGGTCGTCGACAGACCTGTGTAGTTGTTGACCCACTTACCTACCTCCTTGTTGATCTTATCGATATTCGAAGGCATCATCACGTTCCATACGCTCATGTTGCTGGCGCTAAGCAACCAGTTCTCACGTTCTATCTTAATGCTAGCCAGGCTGTCAGGCAACAGTTTGCGCTCCAGACTACTTGCCAGACGATCTATCTTCTCGTCGTCATCGTCACCGATGGCAATGCCCAACAGTTCCTCGTACTCGCTGGGACGGATATCCTTGCCACGGCTCACCAGATTCAGACGAGCCTTGTAGTCGTCCAGTCGTTTGTTGGCATAGGACGTGTATTTCTCATCCAGATCCTTTGCGCTCTCCATGACGGTATTGATTTCCTTCGTCACTTCGTCCTCATGGCCCAGCACATACAGGAAATTAGTAAAGGGAGCAGCCGAGAAGATAAAGGTCGCCAGGATGATACAACCGAAAATGATCTGTCCGATGAGTCCGATACGTTTCCAACGCGTCGCCTTCGCCTTACACATCACTACTACACAAAAGCTGACCAACAAGAAGATGCCTAACGCCAAGATGATAGGTAACACGATCTTTCCGTTCTGCCAATAAACCATTCCCAGGAAGGTGATGAAGGTATATACCAAAAGCACCAGGAGGGAGAAAACCATCGCGAAATTAAACTTCGACTTTTCCATCAGTAAATATTTTTGTACGTGAACAATATATTAAAATATAAATTATTTGGCAAAGATACAAATAATTGTTATTAATAAAAAAATACGGCCTGACAATTCAAGCCGTATTAAGATTTTTTAAGTATATAAGTTATTGTTCGTATCCACCGAAGCTATTGGTGTCTTCATCCATTCCGCCCTGCATGTCATCGCGGTTAGGACGTTTCTTCTGCGTCATATTACCGAAGTTCCATGTCAACTGGATATTGATGCGCGGGTCACGATGATTCTTCTGATGACGCCAGAATGTGGGACCTTCGGTATAGTTCTCCCACTGTTGGCTGTTGAACACATCACGCCAGTTGACAGCCAGGGCGAGTCTTTTGTCGAAGAACGTCTTGCGCAGACCTAAGTCGAGTGAACCGTTAGCCTTTCTGTAACCCTGAGTGATGACCGAGCGCGAACGGTAGTTGCCCGTAGCCTGAATGCTGATGTTGTAGGGCAGGATGACCGATGCCAGCACGCGGGCGTCCCAGGCGAAGTTCTCATCGCTCTGTCCGCTGACCTCCTGCCCTTCTACGATGGTCGAGAAACCGTCGAGTTTATAGTAATAGGCATTGACGGTAGTGGTGAGGTCGAGGATGCGCCATAGCTTATCCTTCAGGATGAGTTCGGCACCTGCACTTTGGCTCTTTGCCACGTTGAGGTTGGTCATGAACATGGTGGGCTGTCCGTTGTATTCTCCCTGATAGCGGATACGCTGCATTACATCGGTCGTGGGGCGATAGTAAGTGCCGATAGAGAGTGTATGGTCAGTCCAAGTCTTCAGATAGTTGAGTGAGAACGAATTGGTATACTCTGGCGTCAGTTGCGGGTTACCAAACTCTATCATCGAAGCATCGCGGGTGTTCTTGAACGAGTTGAGCTGTCCACCCCACGGACGGCGCAGACGACGTGTATAGTTCAGTTGGATTTGCGAGGTGGGCGTCAACTCATAGTTCAGGAAGAGTGAGGGGAACAGTTGGAAATAGTCTTTCTTGAACGGTGTCTCCGTCTGACCGAAGTCGATGCTCTTTGTGTCTACCTTCCAATATTCGCCACGCAGTCCAGCCATCACGCCCAACTTACCAAACTTCATGTTGCCTGTGGCATACAGTGCGTGGACGTCCATGTCGTAGATGAAGCGGTTGTTGAAGTAGGGGTCCTCCTGCAGGCGCTGGTCGCCGGGCGACAGCCGCTGGCCAGCGCCCTTGGCAGCATATTCGAAGCTCGACTGGGGCGTGTTCTCATGCGAGAAGCGGCCCTGATAGCCTGCCTCGAGCTTGAAGTCCTTTGTGATTTGGTTCTCATAGTCCAGCTTCGTCTCCCAGTTGCGATTGTTGATGTTCATGGGGCGGTACTGGTAGCTGAAGAAGTGGGGACCCGGCGAATTGATGGCATAATCCGTCGTGTCGTTGAGGTACTCGTTGGAGCCGTCGCTGGCCCAGCGGTTGAGCGAGAGCGAGGCGTCGAGCTTGTGGGTGCCCTGCTCGTTGAACTTGTGGGTATAGCTCAGCTCGCCGTTGTACATGTGGTTGTCGCCGTCGCCCCATGTCTGTCGTTTTAGCAATCGTTCGTCAAAAGCCACTACGCCTGCAATGCCCATGACATAAGAGCCATATCTGTACGTCGTCAGGTTGTCGGCCTCGTGCTTGCCCTGCATGGTCATGCCTGTGAGCGACAGGTCGTCGTTGGCCGACAGGTGGAAGGTCAGTCCTGCACGTGCGAAGAGTCCGCCACCGTTGTTATTATTATCGCCTTCGCTGTTCTGGTAAGTACTGAAGTCGGCAGTTTCCGAGTCACGGTATTTCTGCTGTGCCTCGTTGCCACCCTTGCCCTTACGCTTTCGATAGCCCACATTAGCGAAGGCATCAACCCATTTCGATGAGTAGTTGATATTACCACCTACATTCCAACCGCCTTGTTGGTTGGCACCTGTCTGCACGCTACCGTAATAGCCCGCCTTGCGGTCGCGTTTCAGCACGATATTGATGATACCGGCAGTACCTTCAGGCGAATACTTTGCCGATGGATTGTCGATGACTTCGATGCGCTCGATGCTCTCAGCCGGTATCTGCTGTAGGATTTCCGCACGGTTGTCGCTGGTCAGTCCACTGGCCTTACCGTTGATCCATACCTCTACGCTCGAACTGCCACGCAGTGATATCTCACCGTCGGTAGTCACCTCGACCGAAGGGATATTCTCCAACAGGTCCGTCACACTGCCACCTGCGGCTGCCAGGACCTGATCGACGGTAAACGTCTTACGGTCTACCTCGAGTTTCATCTGTGAACGCTGACCTGTCACCTGTACCTCCTTCAGCGTATGGGCATCCTCCGACATGTAGATGGCATTGAAGTGTACGTTGCGTTTCTGCGGTGTTATCTGGAAAGAGCGCGTCACCGTCTTATAACCGACAAACGACAGTTCCAATTTATAACTGCCTTCTTTCACTTTGACAGAAAACAGTCCTTTTACATCGGTGATGCCGCCAGCCACCATCTTACCGGTGGCATCGCTTACCTTGACATTCACAAACTGAAGTGATTCGTCGCTCTGCTTGTCAATCACATGACCACGAACCACGCCCTGGGCCTGCACTCCTGCGGCCATCATCATCAAAATAAATAATAAAAACAGTCGATTCATTTTTAAGTACTATAAGTTTTGTGTGTTATATCGAAATCCATCATTTAACATCGCGTCAAATAATAAAGTACTGCTGCGACGATGATAAGCAGATAGGTGCATCCTTTCCAAATCTTTCCGAAGACATAACAGGCCAACACTATGCCTACCAAGATGAGGACATCCGAGAAATCAATATGGATGGGCATATTTTCAATTTCCATCATATCATCCATCTCAAGGCTGTCATCCTGTTTTGCTTTAGTGGTGTAATTATCTTCATCATACTGTGCATAGGTTGTCAATGACAAAGCAAGCATTGACAACAAAGCATAGACTCTAATGATGATAAAATGAAAGTGCTTCACAATCTTTTTTTCAAAATGCGGTGCAAAGGTAACAAAAAAAAGGGATTTTACTTCATAATTCATAAATAATTCGTAACTTTGCACGCAAGAATAACAAAAATTAAATAAAAACTCCTTAAAAAACAAACGACGATGAAAAAGCATTTTATGTTTCTGATGGCCGTCTTGTTCGGCATTTTGATTTCTTTCACAGGGTGTAAGAACTTCAAGTTTGGTGGTGATAATGACGACGAAAAGTCGGAAAAGGTTGATAAAAAACATAAGAAAAACAAGAAGCACAAGAAGTCTTACAAAGACTACGACGAAGACGAGGATGAAGACTATGACGACGAGGACGAGGACGATGACGACGATGACGATATAGACCTTTCAGACCTTGACCTCGATGACTTCAGGGACGTCACACCTAAACAGATTGACAACCTGTCGACCGACGACGCTGAGGACCTGCTGGCCCAGGCTCTTGCAGAGGTCAACAAGGAATTCCCACAGGATCTGGGCGATGGTCTGTCCATGGACGGTTTGAGAATGTCTGGCAAGAACGTGATAGCAACCATCAGGGCAGACTTTGCTTCTCAGGGGCTCACCATGGAGATGCTTCAGACCGCTCTGGCAGATCAAAGCGTAAAGCAAGAGATGATCAAGAACATGATGGAAGGCATTGACAACGATACTCGCGTGGCCTATAAACTGATTAGCAAGGCTAAGAAGAATTTCGTCGTAAAATTTGTAGACGAGGGCACTGGAGATGATGCCTCAATCAGTCTGACACCTGCTGAGATGGCCCGCTTAGGAATGTAACAACTAAATTTTTATAAAATTATAAATGGCTTACACACGTATGACCGCTGCCGAGGCTGCAGCGTTGATTAAGAATGGTGAAAACCTGGCTATGAGCGGCTTTACGCCCGCTGGCGTGGCCAAGGCTGTGACAAAGGAGTTGGCTAAGATTGCCGTGAAAGAGCATGAGGCCGGACGCGAATTCAAGGTAGGTATCTTCACAGGTGCCTCAACAGGTCAGTCGACCGATGGTGACTTGGCAGCAGCCGGTGCCATTAAGTATCGCGCCCCTTACACCACCAACCCCGATTTCCGCAAGCATGTCAATATGGGCGAGATTCCCTATAACGACCTGCACCTGAGCCACATGGCACAAGAGTTGCGCTATGGCTTCTATGGAGATATCGACTGGGCTATCCTCGAAGTCTGCGACATTGAAGACTGTGGAGATGAATATCATGTCTACCTGACAGCTGCCGGTGGTATCTCGCCCACCGCTGCCCGTCTGGCTAAGCATATCATTCTGGAACTGAACTCGTTCCACAATCCCAATGCGAAGTTCATCCACGACGTCTACGAGCCCCTGGATCCTCCTTACCGCAAGCCCATTCCCATTGTCAACGTCAGCGACCGCATCGGCGTGCCCTATGTTGTGATTCCCAAGGACAAACTGGTTGGCGTGGTGGAATGTAACATCCCCGATGAGGCACGCGCCTTCAAGGACAGCGACCCTGTCACCGACAAGATCGGCTTCCTCACCGCCGAGTTCCTCGTAGAGGAGATGCACAAAGGCCGCATCCCCAAGGAGTTTCTGCCCCTGCAGAGTGGCGTAGGCTCTACTGCTAATGCCATCCTCGGCGCTTTGGGTAAAGACAAACACGTGCCCGACTTCAACGTCTATACCGAGGTGATTCAAGACGCTGTGGTCGAGATGCTGATCAATGGCCGTGTGAAAGACGCCTCAGCATGTTCGCTGACCGTTTCCAACGACTGTCTGATGCAGGTGTACGACAACATGGACTACCTGAAGAACCACCTGACACTGCGCCAGAGTGAGATTTCCAACAGCCCTGAAGTCATTCGTCGCTTAGGCGTTATCGCTATCAACACCGCTATCGAGGTTGACATCTACGGCAATGCCAACTCCACTCATATCAGTGGTACGAAGATGATGAACGGCATCGGTGGATCAGGCGACTTTGAGCGCAATGCTTACCTGTCGATCTTCACCTGTCCCAGCGTGGCCAAGGGCGGTCTCATCTCGTCTATCGTTCCTTTCGTCAGCCATCAGGACCACTCGGAGCACGATGTCAACATCATCGTCACCGAACAGGGTATCGCCGACCTGCGCGGCAAGAGTCCCGCTCAGCGTGCAGAGTGCATCATCGAGAACTGTGCTCACCCCGACTACAAGCCGCTGCTGCGTGAATACCTGAAGATAGCCCGTGGCGGTCACACCCACCATAACCTGCCGGCAGCCTTTGCTATGCACGACTCACTGGCTCGCAAGGGTGACATGCATCTCACTGACTTCTCGGAGTACGTGAAGTAGGAGTTGCAGTAGTTAAGACGATAGCTAAACATGTTATATCAAGCTGATGAGAAACGCTACGATGATAGCGTCATGAAGTATGAGAGATGTGGAAGGAGCGGCGTGCTTCTCCCACGTCTCTCTCTTGGTTTCTGGCATAACTTCGGAAGCGTAGACCCCTACGAACGGTCACGCGAGATTACCCGCTATGCCTTTGACCACGGCGTGACCCATTTCGACCTGGCCAACAACTACGGTCCCGTCTATGGTTCAGCCGAGGAGACCATGGGTCGACTGATGGACGACACGTTCCGTCCGTATCGCGACGAGTTATTCATTGCCACGAAGGCAGGTTACGACATGTGGCCGGGTCCTTATGGTAATTGGGGCTCACGTAAGTACCTGATGGCATCGCTCGACCAGTCGCTGCGCCGCATGCACCTCGACTACGTAGACCTCTTCTACAGTCACCGCTACGACCCCAACACACCGTTGGAGGAGACGCTGCAGGCACTGGTCGACATCGTGCGACAGGGCAAGGCACTCTATGTCGGTATCTCGCGCTGGCCCTTAGAAGCCACAAAGTGTGCCTTCGAGTATCTGAAACAGCACGACGTACCCTTGCTCATCTATCAAGGTCGACTCAACATGATCGACCGTGCACCACAAGAAGAGGGTATCATGGACTTCTGTGCCGACAATGGCGTGGGCTTCATCTCCTTCTCGCCTCTGGCACAGGGATTGCTTACCGACCGCTATCTCAATGGTATTCCCAAGGAGAGCCGCATGGCAAAAGGAAAGTTCCTCAAGGAGAGCATGCTCACCGACGAACTGCTGGCAAAAATCCGTCAGTGGAACGCCGAGGCACAGGCCAAGGAGATGACCCTTGCAGAGTATGCCCTTCGCTGGATCTTAGAGCAGCGCGGAGTCACCTCGGTACTCGTTGGAGCCAGTTCGACGGCTCAACTGGAGAAAAACCTGCACTGCGTACTATAAATTACTATAGTCCCTATAGTTACTATAGTTCCTATAGCTACTATAAAAAAAAATGAAACAAGTTCTTCTCATTAACGATATTGCCGGATACGGAAAGGTGGGTATGGCAGCCATGCTCCCCATTCTTTCCTATATGGGTCTGCCTGCTTTCAACCTGCCCACGATGCTGGTGTCGAATACGCTCAACTATGGTGACTATGCACAGCTCGACACGACGGAGTATATGCGTCAGACCATTCCCGTGTGGCAACGCTTAGGCTTCCACTTCGATGCCATCTGTACCGGTCTGATGTTCAATGAGGTGCAGGCACGCCTCGTGGCGAATTTCTGTCGCCGTCAGGCAGCGACAGGATGCACCATCTTCGTCGACCCTGTCATGGGCGATGAAGGCTCACTCTATCATGGTATCGGCGAACAGCAGGTAGCACTGATGCGCGAGATGGTCAGCGTGGCACATCTGGCGAAGCCCAACTACACCGAGGCCTGCTATCTGACCGGTCGTGGCTACCAGGCATGGGGCATCACGCGTGAGGAGGCGCAGCAGATGCTGCAAGACATCATCAAGATTGGGGCGCACTCTGCTATCATCACCAGTTGCATTATCGACGGCAAGGCTCAAGTATGCGGCTACGACCACACGGACGACAGTTACTTCTTCCACGACTACGAAGTCATTCCCGGACAGTTCCACGGCACCGGCGACATCTTCTCGGCAGTCCTCATCGGTCACATGATGAAGGGCGAGCCTCTTGCTCAGAGCACGCGCCAGGCGATGGACGTGGTCAGTCGGATGATCGACCGCAACCGCAACGTGGAAGACCATCTCTGCGGCATCTTCATAGAGCGCTGCCTCGACCTCCTGTAGACTTAAAATAAAAAGGATATCCACTTAGCGTGGGGGGAAAGGTTAACCAGAGGTGACGTAGCAGCCCATGCCGTGTTTGTTGTAGATGATATTAGTGCGGGCATTGCCTAAGATGCCACATCGTCGGGCGAGAAGTGCCAGATCGTCGGGCGAGAAGTGCCAGATCGTGACCTGTTAGACCCGGGTCTAACATAACATTACACCCCGGTCTAACGAGGTGTTAGACCGGGGTGTAACTTATGGGTGTGAAAACACCGATGAAATCATTGTTTTTCGTTTGCAAAGATACAAAATCTGCACAGCGAAAGCAAGCTTTCGCCCGTTTTTAACACTTAAAAAACGATTAGTCATCAAGGCGCTTCAGTTCTGTCTCAACCTTTTTGGTATAAGCTTGCCCCCTTGCTACGAGATACTGAAAACACACCACGTCGTCAACAATTTCAACATGGAAGGTGAAGAATGCGCGATAACTACCAATACGGATGCGATATACCGAATGATAGCCCACCATTCTTATACAATTTGTAATCTCTTCCAGACTCTGCGCTTCCTTTACCTCCTTAACTGCATTAAGAATACTATCAAGTTGTTTGCCTGATAGTCTTTCAATAGCTTTCACAAAGCTTTTCGAATATGCTACTCTCATAGACCATACTTCTTTTCGAAGGCTACCTTTTCCTCTTCACTAATCATTTGAAGACCTTCGGGGTCAGTCTGGCGCAGATAACGGTAAACGGCAGCATCATCATATGCCTCAACGATCTCATCAAGACTGGTCTCAATAAAGTGTTTCAGATTGGTGCCACGGCTAGCAGCAATAACAGACAAGCCACGGAATGTATCAGGCTTGATCTCAATAATCTTCCGACGCATAGCTGGCTTTGATGCAGACTTTCCTACTGTTGCTTCCATAATTCTCAAATTTTAGTGCAAAGATACAATATATATATGATATATACAAATTTTGATATGTTTTTTTATCCTACACTGCCTTGATAGGCGGTATTTCATTCATAATTCTCTCACTTTGTTAACTCCTGGTACAACTTAAACAGTTCTGCCACGCACATGCTTTCCGTGAAGTCCCTACAGGCTCTCGCCTTTCTCATACCCACGGTCTTTCCAGCGCTTGGCAAAAGCCGCAGCGGCGGCGGCCATCTGTTTATCTGTATTCATATTTTCGTCTTAGGTTTGTTTCTTTGGTGCAAAAGTAAACAATTATTTCGACACAACCAAATGGTGTAGAAAAAAGGAAGAGGCATCATGGGAGTTTGCAAGAAGAAAACTCGGAGTTTGCAACAAGGAAAGTGGGAGTTTGCAAGAAGGAAAGTACCCCGACCGAGAATCGAACTCGGAACTAAGCTTTAGGAGAGCCTTGTTATATCCATTTAACTATCAGGGCATCACAATGAATGTGGGTGCAAAGGTACAATAAAAAAATGAGAGACGGAAATTTTCGCCTCTCATTTTTATTATATGAAGTGAGATAGTCATCAGAAAGCGACATTCATACCCAAGTTGATACTTGCCTTTGAACTGAGAGGTATACCTTCCTTGGTCTGTTTACCCAGGATATGGTCCATACCGATGAAGAAGTTGAAGACCTTGGGGTGGATGTTGAGCACCCATCCTGTGCTGACTCCGAAGGTGTTGTATGCTGCTGTGACACCACCATTGAGCCACTTCAGCGGCGTCCAGTTGGCACTCAGTCGGGCTTCAGTCCATGAGAAGGGACCATTGAAGCGATGCTGTGCGAGCAAACCGAATGACAGGGGCTTATACATAGGCAACTGGTATTCAGCGCCCAACTTCACGGTAGCTGCAAGAGCCTTGGAAACCGAGCCTTGATCACCATCGTCCTGTAGGTTGGCGAAGTCGGCCAACTGGTCGGCATAGTCGTCGGTCACGTAGTCGAAGGTTTTGGGGTCGCGCTCCTTCTTCACCGATACATCATGGAATCCGTTGAAGGTAAAGGTGGTCTGATGGTTGGTGGCCTGCACGTTGTTACTCCAGTTAATAAAACCAAGGTCGGTAACGGCAGCATTCACGGTAAGCTCGTCCATGACTTTATACGTGGCACCGAGGTCGACACCGAGGCCGAAACCGCCGAGGCCAGCTCCATCGATGTCAATGTTGTTGACATAGTCGTAGGTACCAGGACGGTTTTTGTATTCTTTCTGTTCGGTCTCATACTTAAAGCCCTTCATCATGACGTTGGCTTGTGCTTGTGCGCTAATCAGCCACTGCTGTGCACCGGCGGGCATCTCTGCCTTCACATTCTTCATGGCCACATCGGCACGGGCAGCGCCTAAGAGCAGTTTTACCTTAGCACCAACGCGCAACTTGTCGTTGATATTACGCGAGTGTCCGAAGGCGAGTTCTACAAACGACTGTGCCCTGACATCGATATCGCCGATGTTGTAAGTGTCATTACCCAGTTCTTTAGCAAAGCGGAAGAGTTCATAGGGTAATGAAACGCCTACTGAGGTACGTGAGTTGATCTCGATGGTATTGTAGCCTCCAAAGCCTTTGAAACCAGCAGAGAGCAGTGTGATGCCTATATCGGTCATCAACTTGTTGTCGCCGCTATTGAATCCGCTCAGTGCTTCATCGACCGACACGCTGGGGTGCATGAAGGTACGGTTGTACTTGCCAGTTGCAGGATTTTGGAAGAGGAGATCTCCCACGCCGAAGTTACCTTGCATCTTCACGCCTAAGTTACCCAAGACCGGTATCGAGATATAGTTCTGCTCGTTGCCATAGGCGGGGTTCATGTCGTGTCGGAACTTATAGTCCTGTGTGAAGTAGGCTGAATTGAGTTCCTGTGCCGTGACGGTAGCTGTAGCCATCAACATGGCTGTAGCTAAAAGAAATCTATTGTATTTCATAGGTCTTTTCTTTTAATTAGGGTGATTAATTGAGGTCGGCAATGACGCGTCCGTGAATAGTCACCTTGACATCGTGCACAACCAGTTTGTTCTGGGTGGCATTAAGAGGTTTACCGATGATGGGACTCTGTCCGTTCTCATCCTTTGAAGAGGCCTCGAGAGTGAAGTTGACACCGTCAACCTGCTTGAGGGCTCCCTTCTGGTTCTTCTCCTTGAGAATTACTCTCATCGGAGTGGCTACGAGGCTACCGTCTGCAGAGGCCTTTATGACATTGTCGACATCGACGGTCACATTGTCTATCTCATCCTTATTGGCATTGATAGCCTTTGCCGAGACGGTAAGATAAGCCGGTACATTGCTTTCTACGATAGCAGTCATCTCGATATAGCCATCCTTTTCGAAGTCCAGATCCTCGGGCATGTCCTCTGCCCAGCCATCCTCGGTATCGCTATACACTATCTTGGCGTTTTCACCAAAGGCGAGTGGAGCCAGTATGCTGTAGTTGATACCTGTGAGGCTGTAGTTATGACCCAGTTCGAAGGTGTAGGCCTGATCCTTGTCGGCGCGTGCGTCAATCTCAAGCTTAATCACATCGGGCACCTGACTGATAATCTCTGACAGTTCGGGCACAATGACTTTCTCGGTGATATCGCTGGGGATAGCCTCATCGCGACGTGAGATGCATACTTTATTAATACCCGGTTTAATAGAGAACTCGGGGATGACAACGGTCTTAATGGTCTGATTATTCTTGACTGCAATGAGTTTGGCATTGACAAAGCCCTTCAACGGCAGGTCGCTGTTGGCATTGAGGATAATCTGTGGGTTATAGAGGTCGACCACCACTTTCTCGTTGGTGAGGAAGTCGGGCAGGTCGTTGAGTTCTATCTCACTGTCAGTGACATCGATGCTTGGGTTGAACTTACCGGTAGCAGCATTAATCACTATGTCGCTGATGGCAGTGGTACTGTTGATGGTCAGTTTATCCAGGTCAACATCACCCTTGTTGAAAGCCACGGTCTTGTAGGAAGCCTCGATCTTCACGCCACCTTCCATAATAACCTTTCCGTTCTCAACGGCCAACTTATTATTACCCTCTGGTGCAACGTTGAAGTTTGCTTTCTTTAATTTCGCCGTGACAACGAGGTTCTGGTTGGTAGGCACATCAGTGAATATCAGTTTGTTGCCCTGCTGTGTGTAATTGGATTCTATCTCCAGATAGGCAGGGAACTCGATAGCCAGCTGGTCGAATTTCTGAATCAGTTTGGGCAGATCGCTGCTCTGCCCTACGAGGGTACCGTCGAAGTTCACCGTCAGATTCACTGTGCCATCGATATCCGTCGACTGCAACTCAAACACCTCCTGAGGCTGGTCACCATTGTAGTTGAAGGTGTTGATGCTATGGGTCAAGGTACTTTCAAAGATTTGAGTGATAGGCGTGCCATTGGGGAGCGCGTCAAATCCGGCTGGCGTGGTGATCTCAATCTTGGCAGGGATATCCTGTGAGCTCTCTTTAGCCACGGTGATTTTCTCAATCTTAATTTCACTCACATCATCGATAGTGGAGTTCTGGCCATAATGGTAATAGCCGTCAGCATCCTTGGTGACACTCTCTGTATCGTCAAGATTCAGAATATCATCGAGCAGGATATCCTTCAGAGAGTTGTTCACAGGCAGTTGGAGCGTTCCACTACCCAAAGCCAGGGTCTTGTCGAGATCACCTAAGTCGTAATTGCTGTCCATACAGCCCGACAGAGTCATTCCTCCGGTTATCAACAGAGACAGGAGGATGATGGGATTCTTCTGTTTCTTTTTCATAATATCAATCGTTAAAATTAGTAATAATGGCTTTTGATTGTTTTAAATTCTTTTGCAAAGATAAGTATTTTTTTTAAAAGACAAACAATTAAACATATTTTTTTGTACCTTTGCACGCAGAATAAAAATAAATAATAAAAAAATGGAATCAAAACTGGTTATCTACAACACCCTGACGCGACAGAAAGAACGTTTCGAACCTCTTCATGCACCCAACGTGGGCATGTATGTCTGCGGTCCTACCGTCTATGGCGATCCCCATCTGGGACATGCCCGTCCCGCCATCACCTTCGACTTGGTGTTCCGTTACCTGAAACACCTGGGCTATAAAGTACGCTATGTACGCAATATCACTGACGTGGGCCATCTGGAACACGATGCCGACGAGGGCGAAGACAAGATTGCCAAGAAAGCACGACTGGAACAGTTGGAGCCAATGGAGATAGCACAGTATTATACCAACCGCTATCATCAGTATATGGATGCGCTCAACGTGTTGCGGCCCTCTATCGAACCCCATGCTACCGGACATATCATCGAGCAGCAGCAACTGGTTCAGCAGATACTGGATAATGGCTTTGCCTACGAGAGCAATGGCTCCATTTACTTCGACATCGAGGCTTATAACAAGAAATTTAAATACGGTATCCTCTCTGGTCGCTCACTGGAAAACATCAAGGACGAGAGCCGTGAACTGGCTGGTGTCGGTGAGAAGCACCATCAGGCTGACTTCGCCCTGTGGAAGAAAGCACAGCCAGAGCATATCATGCGATGGCCATCGCCATGGAGCGACGGTTTCCCTGGCTGGCACTGTGAGTGCACCGCCATGGGACGCAAATACCTGGGCGAGATGTTCGACATCCACGGTGGCGGCATGGACCTCGTATTCCCCCATCATGAGTGTGAGATAGCACAGGCACAGGCCGCTATGGGGCATCCCGCCGTGAAGTACTGGATGCACAACAATATGCTGACCATCAACGGACAGAAGATGGGTAAGTCGTACAACAACTTCATCACGCTGGAACAGTTCTTCACCGGCAACCATCCGCTGTTGGAAAAGGCTTATTCGCCCATGACCATCCGCTTCTTTGTGCTCTCAGCCCATTACCGCGGCACGGTGGACTTCTCTAACGAGGCTCTTGTTGCTGCCGAGAAGGGATTGGAGAAACTGATGAATGCTATCAGCGACCTGGAGCGCGTACAGGTGAGCGACAAGTGTGATGCCGAGACGGAGAAGGTTGTCAAGGCTTTGCGCCAGAAGTGCTATGATGCGATGAATGACGACCTTGCCACACCTCAGGTAATCAGTAACCTGTTTGAGGCTTGCACCGTTATCAATAAACTGATTGACCACAAGGCTACCATCTGTGCTGACTGTCTGAAGGAACTCAAGGAGACGATGCATCTCTTTACTGAGGATATCCTGGGCTTGAAGGCTGAGAAGAGTGGCTCAAATGATAGTCGTGAGGAGGCCTTCGGCAAAGTGGTCGACATGGTGCTCGACCTGCGTGCCAAGGCAAAGGCCAATAAAGACTGGGCCACCAGCGACCAGATACGCGACGCACTGGCTGCTGCCGGCTTTGAGGTAAAGGATACCAAGGACGGTGCCACCTGGCGACTGAATAAGTAGGAGAAAAGAAAGGAGGAATATCTTATGAGACGTGTTGCATTTGTTCTGGTTACTGTTATAACCAGTGTTGCTGCTTATGCACAACTGGAAGTCAAGGAACTGAAACTGAGTAACGGCATGACCGTTTGGCTGAATGAGGATCACTCTCAGCCAAAGGTCTTTGGTGCCGTTGTGGTGAAGGCGGGTGCCAAGGATTGTCCCAACACGGGTATTGCCCATTATTTCGAACATATCATGTTCAAGGGCACCGACCGTATCGGCACCACCGACTATGCTGCAGAGAAGCCTTGGCTTGACAGTATCTCCGCGCAATACGATCTTCTCAGTCAGACGAAGGATGAGACTACTCGTACACGTATTCAGAAACATATTAATGAACTGAGTATCAAGGCGGCCGACTATGTCATTCCGAATGAGTACAGCCGTTTGATTTCAAAATATGGTGGCAGTTCGCTGAATGCTGGTACTGGTCAGGACCTGACCTATTATCATAACTCGTTCCTGCCACAGTTTATGGAACAGTGGTGCTGGCTTAACTCAGAACGTCTCATGACACCCGTATTCCGTGGTTTTCAGGGTGAACTGGAGAATGTGTATGAAGAGAAAAACCGTGCCGCCGATGACATGGGCGATGTGCAGGATAAGATTTTCAAGGCTGTGTTTAAGACACAACCCTATGCGTATCCTGTCCTGGGCTCTACGGAGAACCTGAAGAATCCACGCCTGTCGGATATGGCGGCATTCTTCAAAAAATATTATGTGGCTTCGAATATGTGTCTGATTCTTTGTGGTGATATCAGACCTGACGCAGCGTTGGTGACGTTACTGGAAAAGACCTTTGGACGCATACAGACGGGTCCTGTGCCAGAGCGTCGTAAGAGTCCGATGCCTGCGATTGAGGCAGGCGACCGTCAGCAGATAAAACTGCCCATTCCGCTTATAGGTGCTGAGGCTTTGGTGTTTAAGGCTCCCACGGAATATGAGGCTGATGCCAACGCCCTGGATTTGGCTAATATGCTGTTATATAATGGCAAGGCAGGACTCCTTGATTCCTTGACCAATGAGCATAAGGTGCTGGTGTCTGCGGCAATGACCGCAGGACTGGATGATGCGGCAGGTTCGGCTATTATCGTCATTCCCAATCTCTTTGGCAAGATGAAGAAGGCTGAGGGACGTGTGTTGGAACAGGTTCAGCAGGTGATGGACGGTAACTTCAGTGAAGAGCAGGTGGAAATCCTGAAACAGCAGATGCTGATGGATGCACAGCGGGAGCTGGAGACCATCAGCAGCAGGTCTCAGCGCATGGTGATGACTTTCTCAAAGGGACGCTCCTGGCAGGATGTGCTGGATAAGATAGAGGGCATACGCCGACTGACGAAGGCTGATGTGGTGGCTGCGGCAAGGAAATACTATGGTGGCAACTATATCACATTGTCCAAGAAATACGGTACGCCCCAAAAGGAGACTCTGAAACAGCCAGGCTATAAGCCGGTCAGTCCGAAAAACCTGGATGCGAAGTCGGCTTTCGCTCTACAGTTGGAACAGATACCTGTCAAGGATATGGCTGTGCGCACGGTTGATTTTGGACAGGATATAGTGATAAAGCCACTCAATAATCATGTGACGCTATATTACAAGGATAACCCCGTCAATGATGTGTTCACATTCACTTTACGTTATAAGGATGGTGAACTCCATACCCCAGCGCTTAGCGTGTTGGGCTCCTGTCTGTCACAGTTGGGCACAGATTCCTTGAACAGACAGCAGCTGGGTCAGGCCTGGCAGCGTATCGGTGCCACGATGGAGGTGGTGCCTGGCGATGTGGCCTTCAGTATCAACCTTACTGGTCCTGATAAGCAACTGGTGCCTGCCCTGCGGTTATTGGCTCATTTCCTGTGTTCAGCAAAGGGAGATCAAAAGGCCCTCAAAGATGCGAAGGATGAGGATAGGATAGACCGTAAGAGTTTTGGTAAACAGAAAGACGACGTGTTGCGACCAGCAGTACATCGTATCGCTTACGGAGAAAGGTCGTCTTACCTCAAGCAGTTGAGCAGGAAAGAGGTGAAGGCTCTGAAGAACGAGGACCTGATGGCCCTTTTCCGTGAGTTGCAGCAGTATGACTGTGAGCTCTTTTACTGCGGACGCCAGCCTATTGAGTATGTTGCTGCTCAGGCACAACAGGCGCTTCCCTTGAGTCAGTGCACGAAACCCCAGGCTGACACCTTCCGTCCTTTCCTGCAGTATGACGAGCCTGTGGTCTATTTCTATCATGTCCCAAAGTCGCGCCAGAACTATATTGTCAGCTATGATGCCATCGGGGCGTTGCCTACACAGGAAGAACGCGTGAAGTTCAAGCTGTGGGATGAGTATTTCGGAGGTGGCATGTCGTCTGTGCTTTTCCAGAATGTGCGTGAGTTCCGCTCGTTGGCTTATGCTACAGGAGGAAGTGCTTTTACTACAAGTCTTGCGCAGCATTCCGATGCGTCTCAAGGTTATGTCACCGTTACTGGCACGCAGGCCGACAAGACGCTGGAGGCTCTCTCTACCGTTGACTCCCTGCTGCGTCAGTTGCCCATGAAGGAGAACAATCTTGAGGCGGCGCGTCAGAGTGTGCTGAATGATATCCAGAATAACTATCCCACCTTCCGTACATTGGGCAAATATGTGGCCAACCAACTAAGGGATGGGTATGTGTCGGATCCCAATACCGGTATTGCCCGTGGGATTCCTTCTGTCACGTCACAGGATATCATGCAGTTCCATCAAAAGCATGTCACTTCAAATAAGAACCGGATATGGATTGTTATCGGTGACAGGAAAATTACTGATATGAAGGCTCTTGCCCGATATGGCAAAGTGGTGGAACTGAGGAAAGAGGATGTGTATCGGTAAGGATTATTCTAGGTTAAGAAATGACTTGTCATACAAAGAAAGATATTCTTTCTTTTTGCTATTCGCTGACTTATTCGTACCTTTGCAGGCAGAATGAATGAGACATTAAAGGATTTTGAAATCATGGCGCCCGTGGGGAGCCGCGATTCTTTGGCTGCAGCCCTGAAGGCTGGAGCTGATTCGGTATATTTTGGCGTGGAGCAGTTGAACATGCGCTCGCATTCTGCCAACCACTTTACGATTGATGATTTACGTGAAATCGCTGCCACTTGTAATGAGGCTGGCGTGAAGACTTATCTCACCGTGAATACGATTATCTATGGTGAGGATATCGAGACGATGCATCAGATCGTGAATGCGGCCGTTGAGGCAAAGATATCTGCCGTCATTGCCTGCGATATCGCCGTGATGACCTACTGCCGGAAGGTGGGCATGGAGGTACACCTCTCCACCCAACTAAACATCTCAAACGTCGAGGCACTGAAGTTCTACGCACAGTTTGCCGATGTGGTGGTATTGGCGCGCGAACTGAATATCGAACAGGTGGCAGAGATATACCGCCATATCGAGGAAGAACAGATCTGCGGTCCGTCGGGCCATCTCGTCCGCATAGAGATGTTCTGTCATGGTGCGCTCTGCATGGCCATCAGCGGCAAGTGCTATATGTCGCTACATAATGCCAACCGCTCGGCCAACCGTGGTGAGTGTATACAGATATGTCGTCGCTCGTACACCGTGACCGACAATGAGACGGGCAACGCGCTCGAGATTGACAATAAATACATCATGAGTCCTAAGGACCTGAAGACCGTGCGCTTCATAGACCGGCTGATGCGTGCCGGTGTGCGTGTCTTCAAAATTGAGGGGCGCGCCCGCGGACCAGAATATGTATATACGGTAGTGAAATGCTATAAGGAGGCCATTCAGAGCGTAATTGATGGTACTTTCACCGAAGAGAAGAAGGACCAGTGGGACGAGCGACTGGCTACAGTCTTCAACCGCGGCTTCTGGGATGGCTACTACCAAGGGCAACTCCTTGGCGAATGGAACAAGAACTACGGCTCTAATGCCACCGAGCGCAAGGTATACATCGGCAAGGGCGTGAAATACTTCTCAAAACTCGGCGTGGCTGAGTTCTCAGTAGAGGCCAACACATTCCGACTGGGTGACAAGCTACTGGTCACCGGTCCTACCACTGGTGTGATGTATCTCACCGCCACCGAGATTCACGACAACGACGGCAACCCCGTCACAGAAGCACCGCAGGGACAGCGCGTCGCCATACCCGTGACCGACAAGATCCGTCCCTCAGACAAACTCTTCAAGTTGGTCAAAGACCAATAACATGTACATCTGTCAGAAAATCTGTACCATCTGTTACTCTGTCTTAAAAATATAAGTTACTATGTCTATAAACGAACGACAAGATGAAATCATCGCCGAGTTTCAGGACTTCGACGACTGGATGGATAAGTATCAACTGCTCATTGACCTAGGCACCGATCAAGAGCCGCTGCCCGAGAAATACAAGACGGAACAAAACCTGATTGACGGTTGCCAGAGCCGCGTGTGGCTTCAGGCCGATTACGTCGACGGTCATATCCACTTCCAAGCAGAGAGCGATGCCCTCATCGTGAAAGGCATCGTGACGCTACTCATCCGCGTGCTCAACGATGCCACACCACAGGAAATCCTCGATGCTGACCTCTACTTCATCGAGAAGATTGGTCTGCGCGAGCACCTCTCTCCCACCCGCTCCAATGGCCTGCTCGCCATGATAAAGCAGATGCGTGCCTATGCCCTGGCCTTCTCGGTGAAATAAGACAAGATGAGGACAGCAGTCATTGGTGGCGGAGCAGCTGGTTTCTTCCTAGCTATCAACCTGAAGGAGATGTGTCCCCACATGGAGGTTACTATCTTTGAGGCCGCCAAGCGTGTGCTGGCTAAAGTAGAGGTCTCTGGCGGCGGACGCTGCAACTGCACCAACTCGTTTGAGGGTGTAAGAGACCTGCAACAGGTATATCCGCGCGGTCACCGACTGATGAAACGCCTCTTTAAGACGTTTGACTATCGCGATGCCTACAGCTGGTTTGAAGAGCGCGGCGTTGCCCTCGTCACGCAAGACGACCACTGCGTATTTCCCCGCTCGCAAGATTCCCACACAATTATCAATCTCTTTCTCAGCGAAGCCCATCGCCTTGGCATTCGCGTCGTAACGAGCAGAAAGATTCAAAGCCTCGATGAAATCGCCGATTTTGACTTCATCGCCCTTACCACTGGCGGACTATTCCCTCACCACTCAACCTCCCCTCTCCTCTCTACCACACCCCCTGTGCCCTCGCTTTTCACGTTCAGCATCGATGATGATCGCTTGCATGCATTGATGGGAACAGTGGTAGAGACTGCAACTGCAATGATTCCCGGCACAAAGATGCGAGCCGACGGCCCGCTGCTCATCACCCACTGGGGCATGAGCGGACCCTGCATCCTGCGACTGTCGAGCTATGCAGCGCGGGCGCTCCACGATGCCGATTACCGCATGCCATTGGTGGTCAACTGGCTGAGCATGAGAGATCAGGAAATAGCCGATGAAATCGAAGATATTGCACGTCGCAATCCACAGAAGCTACTATCCAGCGTGAGCCCCTGCGGTCTGCAACAGCGCCTGTGGCATTACCTCTTGGAAAAGGCCTTGGGAGGCAGGGCGCATGCGCCGTGGTGCAGCCTGAACAAGAAAGAGGTGAACCGCCTGGTGACGGTGCTCACCAACGACAACTATCAGATTAGCGGGCGCGCGCCATTTAAGGATGAGTTTGTGACCTGCGGCGGCATTTCGCTCGATTCCATCGATTCCGTCACCCTTGAGAGCAAGGAGCAGCCCCGCCTGTATTTCGCCGGTGAGGTGCTCGACATCGATGGCGTCACGGGCGGTTTCAACTTCCAGTGCGCCTGGACCACCGCCTACACCGTGGCAAAGGCCATCTCGCAAGTAGCGCAATAATCATTTTTTCAGACAATATATCCCGTTAATTAGTTAGCCAAAGACTCGTAGCGGCGGCTCGTTATTAACACGCTGCCTTCGCGTTATTAACGTGAAGGCTTCTTGTTATTAACAGGAAGCATGCAAATATTGAGTTGTGAGTTTTATCGTTTTCGTCTTATGTTGCTTTGGCTCTGCCGCAGTTCTTGGACAAGCCAAGCAAACGAGTTCGAGTCCTAGCACTCGGAAATGAAAAGAAAAGTTCACTTTCTTTTCGCATTTCGCTCGACTTTTAGTAACATTTCCTTCGGAGAAGTTACTTCGTCTCGGAAAAACTCAAATAAATTTGGCTTTTCGCTCGACTTTTTGTAACTTTGCACCCGAATTCAAGGGGTGCCCGATAGTTCGGGCTGAGATGATACCCTCCATACCTGATCCGGATTATACCGGCGTAGGGATGAATGACGGACATTTTCGACCCCCTATTTTTTATTAAAAACTAAAAAGGGATGAAAAAGATTCTTTTGGGGATGATGGCCCTAACCATCACCATGACAGCGGGCGCTGAGGAGGCTGATTCGCTGAAGACAGTAGAGCTACAGGATGTGCAGGTAACGGCAGTACGTGCGACAAAGAAAACGCCTGTAGCATTTACCAACATGAACCGTGATCAACTAAAGGCAGTGAACTACGGACAAGACGTGCCTTATCTGCTTTCACTGACACCCTCGGTGACGATGACCAGTGATGCCGGCAACGGTATCGGCTATACCTCACTGCGCGTGCGTGGTACTTCGCCCGACCGTATCAACATCACCGCTAACGGTATCCCTATGAACGATGCCGAGAGCTCTACCGTGTTCTGGGTGAACATGGGCGACTTCGCCTCGTCGGTACAGTCGATGCAGATACAGCGCGGCGTGGGTACGTCGACCAATGGTGCCGGTGCCTTCGGTGCTACGCTCAATATGCAGACGGAGAACATCGGTACAACACCCTTTGTGGGGTTAGACTTCAGCGGTGGCTCCTATTACAGTCATAAGGAAACACTGCGTTTCGGCACAGGACTGCTTCACAATCACTGGGGCATACAGGGGCGACTGTCGAACATCGGATCAAAGGGCTACCTGGACCGTGCATCAACCAAGCTCAATAGCTATTTGCTGCAAGCAGGATACTTCGGTGACAATACTGCTGTGAAACTTATCACATGGAACGGCACCGAACAGACATACCACGCCTGGAACTATACATCGAAATACGAGCAGAGCCTCTACGGACGACGCTATAACTCGTGTGGCGTGATGGGGTTCGACGCCAACGGCAATCCCACCGCTTATTATAATGACCAGACCGACAACTACCACCAACAGAACTACCAACTCATCTGGAACCAAAACTACAGTCGCGTGCTGAGTTCGAACGTAGGACTGCACTACACCAAGGGACAGGGATACTATCAACAGTATCAGAGTGCTGACACACAGATGATGTATGGTAAGTCGTGGGTTAACTTCGGACTGAGCACCGATCCCAACGTGGTGGCCGACCTTGCCGACCAGCAGAAGATGGACAATGACTTCTATGGTATGGTAGCATCGCTGAACTACAACAACCATGAGGACCTGCAGGTCATCGTGGGCGGCGGATGGAACCGCTATTCAGGCGATCAGTTCGGACATATCGTATGGGCAATGCCTGGCGTGGTGACGACACCACCATCAACAGCATCGCTCTCGCCTGACTTCGAATACTATCGCAACCATGCCGTGAAGACTGACTTCAACGTCTACGGCAAGGCTACCTACGACTTCATAGAAGGTGCCAACGCTTTCGTCGATCTGCAATACCGTAGAGTGGGCTACAAACTACAAGACCCCACGGTGACCTACGGTGTGAACCAGGACAAGAGCTATGTGGTAGACAACACCTACAACTTCTTCAACCCGAAGTTTGGTGTCAACTACGACATCACCCGACAACATAAGGTATATGCTTCATATGCCATCGGTCATAAGGAGCCAGTGCGCAACAACTTCATGCAGCAGATTGCCAACCCCGACCGTACCGACACAAAGGCAAAAGCCGAGAAGCTGGGTGACCTGGAAGCCGGTTATAAGTTCCAGAGTCCTACCTTCACTGCAGGCATGAACCTCTACTGGATGGACTACAAAGACCAACTGGTACTGACCGGAGAACTCAATGCCATCGGTGAGGCACTGACCAAGAACCTGGCGAAGAGTTATCGCCTGGGTGTGGAGATAGAGGCAGCATGGAAGCCCATCGAATGGTTCCGATGGGATGCTAACGCCACCTTCTCGAAAAACAAGGTAAAAGACATGGTGGTGACACTCAATGACGGTACCAACGTGAATCTCGGTGACCAACCACTGGCTTTCTCGCCTGACCTCATCTTCAACAATATCTTCACCTTCACTTGGAAAGGACTGAAGGCTGCCGTGCAGAGTCAGTATATTGGCGACCAGTATCTGACCAATACCGGTTTCAAAGAGATGGAGTGCCAGGATGACAACGGGAACACCACCCACGAGACATTGCTGCTGAAGAAACATTTCAACACCAATGTCGACCTGAGCTACAACTTCACACTGGAGCAATTGGGCATAAAGGACGTCACCGTAGGATTGACGCTCTACAATATCTTCTCAGCTAAATACGACAACAACGGATGGGCTGCACCACAGTTCGTCAACGACGGTGGCACCATCAAAGCCATCAATGAATGGGGCGTACGCGACAGCGGTGCTGCCGGCTTCGCACCCTCGGCACCGTTTAACATGATGGCTCATCTCTCAGTCAACTTCTAAATGGATTTCATAGTAACACACTGGCTTGACATACTGACCACCGTACTCGGACTGGCTTATATCTGGCTCGAGTACAGGGCCAGCATCTGGCTGTGGCTATTCGGTATTCTGATGCCCCTACTCGACATCTATCTCTACTGGAGCCATGGTCTGTATGGTGATGCGGGCATGGCGTGCTACTATACCCTGGCGGCTGTCTATGGACTGATTATCTGGAAGTTCAAGAAGACCAAAACGGAACAACGCGAGTTGCCCATCATCCGCATGCCGAGCCGTTTCTATCTGCCTGCCACACTCTTCTTCCTCGCAGCATGGGGTGCCACCTATTATATATTAGTGACATGGACCAACTCTACCGTACCTGTTCTCGATGCCTTCACCAATGCCCTCAGCTTTGTGGGCATGTGGGCACTGGCACGTAAGTTCCTAGAGCAGTGGTGGTTCTGGGTGGTTGTCGATGTCGTCTGCTGTGTGCTCTATGTTCAAAAGGGTATTCCCTTCAAGGCTGGACTCTATATGCTCTACGTTGGCATTGCTATAGCAGGCTACTTCAAATGGAAGAAGATGATGAAGGTGTAGAGGAGAGAAGAGAAAGATGAATATGGAATTTGATGTAGTGATAGTGGCCAACGGTGAGTTTCCTACACACCCAGTGCCTTTAGACATTCTGAACAGTGCCAAGCATATCGTGGCATGCGATGGCGCCATCATGCAACTGTCAACGCTCCTCATGGAAGGCGATAGGGACATCATTGTCATCGGCGATGGCGACAGTGTGCCCGACATGTATCGTCATCTGCTTATTCAGGTAGACGAGCAAGAAGACAATGACCTGACAAAAGCTACGCGCTACTGCATAGAACAGGGATGGCAACGCATAGCCTATATTGGTTGTACTGGCCGACGAGAGGACCACACCCTTGGCAATATCGCCCTTCTCATGCGCTACTATCAGAGCATGCAGGTGGAAGCAATGATGTTCACCGACCAAGGTTTCTTCACACCTGCTAAGGGCGACACCTCATTCACCTCGCACAAGGGCCAACAGGTGAGCATCTTCAATTTCGGATGTTCACGTCTGGAGTCTACACAACTGAAATGGTCTTCATACGCCTACCAAGAATGGTGGCAAGGCACCTTAAACGAAGCACTGTCGTCATGCTTTTCATTGCATGGCGACAGTGCTTATCTTATTTTTCAAACTTACCGCTGACTTAATCGTTCCAACGGTGATCCTTCGGGAAGGGCTGCCCGCTCCAGGCCTTGACCTGTGTCCAAGGCTCTGCCTCGCATGTCCAGAACGGATGATTGGCAGGCAGGCCCAACGGCATCAGTGAGAGCGATGTCATATAGAGCGACCCATTATTGGTGTACCAGTCGGCTGTGTCAGGCTGACTGCCACAGAAACCGATGGTCAGGAAACCACCTTCATTATAATTGTTCTGCTGATCGTACATGCGATGCATCACAGCAGTAAGGGCTGCACGTACCTGTCCGTTGCTCAGTTCCTTGGGCAACGTCTGATACCATGCCATCAGTGCCAACGGCTGCATGGCTGCCATACGATAAGGTGTAGAACGTCCGATGACGGGAAAGGTTCCTTCAGGGGAGATGAAACGCTCCAGTATGATGCTGAACTTCTGCGCACGTTTCAATTCATGCTCACGGAAGGTCTTGTAGTTGATTCCCCATCCGCTGCGTCTTGCGTCAATCATGTTCTGCAATGTCTCTAAGTACATGGCATGGAAGACGTAGCTGGTATAGTAGTCGAAGGCAAAGGTGCCCTCGCCGTCGGAATACCAACCGTCACCCACATACCACTCCTCTACCTTACGGATGGCCATGTTCACGCGGAAGTTATCACACTGAGCGCCCACTTTAGCCAGGAAACTCTCAATCACCGATGAGAAAAGCAGCCAGTTGGTATAGGGTGGATCCACTCGGCGCAGGTTGGTAAACTCTTCAATATAGCGCTGCTTTGTCAGATCATCGAGGGGCACCCACAAGGCATTATAGCCACGGATGAAACTCTCAGCCAGATAAGCAGCATCCACGAGTGTCTGTCCCTCCTTGCGCCATAGCAGATAGTCGGGGCTGTTGGGATCGACGGCATTCTTATACGATGCCAGTGCCCACTCACGGAGTTGCTTGCGCATGGTTAGCTCCTTCTGGTCGGCAGCAGAACTGCCGACAGCGCTGTCTGGAAGAGCGAGCCACGGGGCGATGCCTGCCATCAGTCGACCGAAGGTCTCCATATAGACCACTCTGCGATCGCGCTTGTCAAATGATGGCGAGAACTCGGTCTGCATATTTTTCTGCAACTCACCCTTCGCCATATTCTCCAACACAGGCTGTGCCATCTTGTAGGCCTGCTCACACCAGTACTCACGGTCAGTCTGAGGTTGAGCCTGCTTCTTCTTGGCAGCCGCCAAGGGTGCCACTATGAGGCAACCGACAACCAGGGTAATCAGTATTCTTTTCATTGTTTTTAGTTTTTATTATTATAGGTACTATAGCCACTATAATGGTTTAGTATTCTCAAAAGTCACTTGATAAGGCCACTGTTCTTCATTCTGTGACCAATCAGCCGATGCCTTCCCAACGGTCCAAGGGTGAGGCCAGTGCTCAGTGGGAGCACCCATTGCCACGAAGAAGAGATGGTTGCACGCACCATGCCCCGTGGGGATGGTCAGTTCGGCAGTGCCTTCAGCATCTGCCTTTACCTCACCATAGACACGTGTTCCATCGGTCATCAAAGCCACGAAAGCATAGCGCCAACCAGCACGCTCAGGATAGACATAATGGTAACCCTCAGCATTAGTAAGTCCGACGAAAGAGGCTTTCACCGTAGTGCCTGCGGCTGGGCGCTGCATATTAGTGATATGATAACCGTAGTTCTGGATACATTTAGCAGGAGTGGTGGAATAGATGCCTTGAGCAGCATTTACCGCGGTCAGGAAGTTCTTATGTTGTCCGATGCGGTGCTTGGCACGGTCGCGCACTCCATCGATATCCCATGTTGCCATGCGCATATAGCCCTCCATCAGTTCGTCGCAGAACTGTTGTTGTGTCATGCCCAGCATGCGTTTGTAAGTCTGAATGGGGTCTTCATAAGGGATGGTCTCACGCCACATACGTCCTATGAAGTCACGTCCGTTCTTCATCGTCCACCAATCTTGAATAAAACAACAGGCATAGCGCCAGTCATCGTGCAGCATGTTCTTGAAGTGGTTGTCCAGATGTTGCTCAAAGTATTCGCCATCGGTAAACTGACGCTCGGGGAAGATCTGGTAGGCTTGCCAGTCGGCACAACTCTCCCACCAGCTATTGTCATTGCCTCCGCCCCAGCCCCATCGCCAGCCACGGTCATAGTGCCAGGCAGCATCGGTACCCAGGTCGGCTGAGACGAGGTATTGGAACGTATGACCTACCTCGTGAGCAATGGTATGGCCACCGCGGGCATTGGCAGCCCAAGGATTGAAGTGTCCTATACCAGTCATACCGCCATTGACGCCATTGGTGCCTGAGGCATCGGCACGCCAATCCTTCTGATAGGGGATATACAGTTGTATCTTGTACTTATCGGTAATAGACTGTCCCTCTACGAGGAAACCCAGTTCACCTGCATACATCTGCCAGCACTTCTCTGCTACGTTGAGCACATTATAGGCATTGGCTACATTACCGTCACCTGGATACTGGATATGTGTGGGGTCATTGCCGAAACGCACATCCCAGAACACGACAAAATGTTCGCTCTCCAGGCTATGGCTGAAGTTATACCCTTCCTTTGCATTCGCATTCATGTAATCGGTGCCGGAATAGGTATCAGGTTTCAGCAGGATGCGTCCCGGATTGTCAAACATGATAGCAGCCTGATTAGCAGGAACACTTATCGACTGGGTACCTATTTTCAGTCGAGAGTTCAGTATTTCCAACTCATCAACATCGCCTATGTGGAATGAAACATTGTCGTTGAAACGGTTTTCGTATCGAATCCATAGGGAGTCCTGTGCCATGACAGCAGTCCATGACAACAAGGTGATGATAACTGATAAAGCAAGGCGTTTCCTCATTTGACAATAACCTTTTTACCGTTAATAATATAGAGACCTGTCTTCAAGGTGGAAGTAGAGTTTGACACTCGACGCCCCTGCAAGTCGAAGACACAGTCAGGCCGATTGTCATCCTGCAGGATGCCGTTCAGCGAAGAAGTGCCGGTGATGTCTTCTTCTACACCGCAGATATAGAAATGGATATCCAGTCCTTTGTCATTCTTGACCTGTTGCAACCAACTCCTAAAAGCCTGCAACTGAATGCTGTTGCCATAATTGGCAAAGCGGCCGTTGTCATCGACAGCATAGAACAACATACTGGAAGTAGATGGTTCCTTCTGGTTCTGGTAGCTACCCCTTACCGCAAAGAACAACTGGTTGTCCGTTGACTGTAAACGCTGGATAGCTGGTCCCTTCTGATTTCCATCCAACGAGACATTGGGGATGATATACACAGGACCGGCTATACGTTTTCCTGCATATAAAATGGAAGTCAACGCGCCAACAGCTACATCAGGTTCTCGTGTGGGTTTGATGAGATAATGCTGTCCGGCACTAACCACTTCCTCATCAGTATTGATGGCAATGGTTTCAAACTCCACAGTAGCCACATCACCTGTTGTGATGCCACGAGGCTTAGCCAACAGAGTGCCTTCGCCAAAAGCATCCTGCACCTGTCTTCCCGTCAGGGAGAATGGAACAACAAGCGTGTTCCACTGTCCTATGGTCAGCGTTCTGCGGAAAGCCAATAGTCCGTGGTCAATATTATAGTTGGTAGAGAAGGCAGTGCTGTCTTCATCGAGCGAGAACCGCGACAATTTCACGAAGCGCATCTCCTTGATATCAGCCACATCAAAATCATCGCCTGCGATAGTCACCTTACCATCGTGCTTTTGCATCTTATAGGACTGTTGACTATGCACCAGATAATGATAGGCCACTCCACTCTTAGTATAGATGACGAAGTTTTGTGCAGACTCTAAAACCTGCATGCGACTGGACTGGGCATGCAGCCCACCAGTCGCCATGCATAAGGATAGAAGAACTAAGAGTTTTTTCATCTAACGATTACTTTTTTACCACTCTTGATGTAGAGTCCCTTCCTCAACTCGTTATTGATCATCTTGCGACCTCCCAGATCGTAGACAGCATCCACATCAGCCGGTGTGATGGTAATCTGCTCGATGCCGTTGGTCAGTGAAGAAGCATCAAATACACGGTTGATCATCTGGTTCAGAGCCAATACCTCAGACGACTTCAGCTCACGGTCGTAGATCATCACGTCGTCAAAACGCGCGTCAGCCGAGCCCCAGAACGAACCGTTGCCCAGATAGAGCTCCGGACATGCTGCCAGCATGTTGATCAGCAGGTTATAGTCGTAAGCCGTCTTGGTAGTCTTGCTCACGCCATCCAGCTGACCGTTGAAGCGGTCGCCCTTCTTCTTAGAGCCATTTACATAGATGGTTACGCCACCTGCTGTCGATGTCACACTACGCGAGAATGTGATAGTCACCAGGCTCCAGCGTCCCACCTTGAGGTCGGTTGGTTGTACTGTGTTCGGATGGTTGATGTCGAGCCAGTTCTTGTCATCACCAGCATTATAGCCCATATACAGATTACCTGTCAGGAACAGTTTACCCGTACCGTCGGACATGCCAAGGAGTGCATCCCAGAGGTTATCATCAGTGCGCTTTACCCAGAACGAGATGGTAGCGCCGTTCTCCAGCGACTTGCCGAAGAGCGGGTTGGGCATGCTCACGTAGCTCTCCTTTCCATTAGCGCCAAAGTTGGTATGTACCACATTGCCGTTGCGCAGTGGGTCACCCTCTTCAGTCTTTGGCACAGCGGTGGTACTCTTTCTGAGCAGTTGGGCTTTCTCGCCGCTATTCAACGTATTGGTCAGGTCGGCATCGTCAAAGCCATAATGTGCCAATAGACCTTCCTTCCAGTTGGCAGTAGACGTCGCATTGGCTTCCGAGAGTGCTTTCACGCTATAGTTCTGTGTCCAATAATAATTTTTGGACGACACACGCACCGTGAGGTCCACGTTCTTATCCTCAGCAACACCCGTGGGGTTGTAACGACCGTATTCAGAGATGATTTCTGGCTCAGAACTGGTCCATGCCACATCGACGTTATCCAATCCTTGATCCATGCTCATCAAGTCGATAGACTTAGAGACATTCTGGTCAGCAATGACGGGAATCTGCTGGTTGTTCAACTGCCAAGCCACTGCATACTTAGGCTGGTACTTATAACCCCAGATGTTGACACCACTGTTGGCCATTGCTGTGAACGAGATGGTCTTGATGCTCATCTGGTCCATCTGCTGTTCGTAGATGACGCCATTATATGCTACGCCATTCATCGTCAGTTTCAGATAACTGGTACCCTCTTCTACCGACCACGTGCCGGTGTACTTTCCGCTGACCTTGCCATCCTCTGAGAGTGTGAGTTTCACGGGCGTCACCTCCTCGAAGTTGGCATAGTCCATTCTGTACTTATGCATCAGCAGTTCGTAGGTGCCCGGAATCTCGTCGCGTACAGCCAGTTCCTTGGTGGCCACATCACCGCTTACTGCCTCGTCGCCATTATATTCAAAAGGCGCTGCCACCAGCCAACCGTTGCTGTTTTGGAACACCTGATGCACACGTACCTGATGACCGATAGTACCATTATTGAACTTCGTATGATACACCAGATAGGTGCGTCCGTCCTCGGCAGCGATGATAGAGTTATGGCCCTGTGCACACTCGCCCACGGTCTGGAAGCCCCAGTTGTTGTAGGCACCCAGTATCTTCTCACCTCGCAGATCACTGCTGCCCGTTCCGTAGTTCATCGCATAACTGTTATAAATAGCCGAACGGTTAGAGGCATCTTTATAAGGACCATTAGGATTCTCCGAACGGAAGACACGCATCTCGTAACCGCCGTCAGGAGCAAAACCGCCGTAGCTCACAAACAGGTAGTAGTAGTCGCCGATATGCTCAATATACGGACCTTCGCCCGATACGTAGTAGCCACCGGCAATCTTCGTTCCAAAATAGGGGTCGCTGGTTACACCGTCTGACGTACCGTTAGTTGAAGGATAGGTCACGTCATAGTCGCGCAGACCGTTCTGCTCGTTGAGTTCCAGCATCCAGATGCCACCGCTCCATGAACCGTAGACCATCCATAGTTTGCCCTTTTCATCATAGAAGACAGCCGGGTCGATGGTATGGGGCCAGCGGCGACCCCATCCATTGCCTACGTTATAGCGAGCAGGCAGCGATGACTGTGTACCGATCACCAGTTCAAGGTCAGTGCCTTTGTAGCTATGGCCACTATCCTGGAAACCACAGATGACCACTGGACCCTGGTATTCATAAGGCCCCGTTATATTGTCGGCTGTCAACAGGATGATGCTTGAGTGCCAGGCATCGCCGTTGATACTCAAGTACATGCACCACTTCTGCATCGTGGGGTTCCAGATGACATCGGGTGCCCACATGTTGCCATCCACATTGTAGTTGTCATCAGTACGATGCGACCATTCCTCGGCATCAAACTGCGGGAGGTCTACCTCCACGCCGCCCTTGGGAACTTTCTTCACCACCGGTGTTTTGAAGGCCATGTTATTGGCGACATTCGTCGACGTTCCTACCTTCCAGGTGGGATTAGCCTGATACCAGTTCTGCAGATCGGTCGTATAGGCACCAGCCTTATGTGAGCCGAAGATATAGTAACGCTTCGACGTAGGTTCATAGACCACCGACGGGTCGTGGATACTTATCGCTCTCTTCGATGTTTTCTTGTAAAGCGTCTTCGCCTCTTGAAGTGTCACCTCCGTTTGCGCGTAGCTGAACGAGAGATAACAAATGATAAATGATAAACTTAAAAATAGTCTTTTCATAATAGGTGAATTGTTTATCTCATAGCAAAGCAGTTCTCATGGAGCACTGCGTCGCGTACCTGCTGAAGTCCAGCCTCATCGTTGCCAACCACCAGGCGTTCTCCATTCTGCAACGTAGCCTGGATAGTACCATCGGCATTGAAGCGGAAGAGTTCCTTGGTCACACCATTCTGGGTCATGCTCCATGAGTCGTCCTTCTCGTTATGAGTGAAGATGGTGACCTCGCCGGTGGGAGCCTTGATCTCATAACCAGTCTTCGTAGTCTTCACGGCATAGTAGCGACCATCTTGTCCCTTCACCTGCTGGATGGTGTTCTCAGCCACAGGACTATGGCCACTCCAGAACTCGATGGTGTTGAGCACCAAGGCATCAGCCACCAGACATACTGTTCCTACGATAGGTTGCAGGATGAGACCCACGATACCATTGACTATCTTACTGCTGGTCATGCTGCACTGCCATTTCTCGTACTTATTAAACAGACCAAAAGAACCTATGCAAGAACTGCACATTACTGAACTTGCGAGCAATACTACTGCTACTTTCAAACTATTCTTTTTCATAATCCGTAAGTTTTAGGTGAATATTTTTACTCTACAAAAGTACACTTTTTCTTTTAAAAGACCTAAAAGTTTCCTCAAAAACCCTCAATATTATAATTATTTATCAATTCACGGAACAACGGATTGACGGAAAGCACCTCTGGATTACCCGTCATCAGCATCTGCTTGCGTGCCCTTGTCAGCGCCACGTTGAGTTTGCGGTCTATGGACTGATGGTCTTCCTCAAAGGTGTTCGATGTCAGGAAATCGAGTTGGTATCGTCGGCTCACCGTAAACGAATAGATGATGACATCTCGCTGCGAACCCTGATAGCGTTCCACAGTATCGATGCTCACCTCCATCAATTCGGGCATGTCAAGTTCTTGGATGACACGCCGTATCATCGCAATCTGGTTGCGATAGGGCACGATGACCCCTACCGTTTTCTGACTGTCGAACTGCTCTCCATAGAAGCGGTAGATGCGTCGCAACAGGTCTGCCACCACGGCAGCCTCTGCCTCGTTTGCCTTGTCGCTGCCGCCTGTCGTCTGTGGTCTTACGGGGATGAAGAGCATGCGATGGTGCTTCAGTTGTTCGTCGAGTTCATCCTCCGATGTACAGCTATAGTCGAGTGCTGCTGCACGCTGATGTTGCAAGGGCACCACGTCAAGATGCTCCTGCTGGTAGAACAGTCGGCTGGGGAAGGAGGCAACGTCGGGATGCATGCGTCCCTGTTTCTGCAGCGTACCTATGAACTGTGTCCTGCCGCATTGTTGTTCCCAACGTATCAGGCGTTCGAAGAGCGACTGTCTGCAGTCGGTCACTCCGATGTTCTTCAGCTCTGCCTCCTCCACCGCTGTCTGTTGCTCATGTTGCTGAACGACAGCCGGCAGTTGTTTATAGTCGCCGATGAGAATAAAACGGTCTATCTGTTCGCTGGCCAACAGTCCGATGATGCCAGGCTCCAGTATCTGCGACGCCTCGTCGACGATAGCCAGTGAGAAGTGTTTCAGATGGAATATCTCCGTTCGTGACTGCAACATCGAGGTGGTGCCCACGATGATGGAGGTATCGTCTATACGACGACGGATGTCATCGAGACTCGTCGTAGCTTCTAAGCTCGCCTCCAACAGATGGTCGCGATAGCGGGGGTCGCACGAGGCTTCGTTGCCGATGCGCAGGAAGTCGAAGCCGGCATCACAGAGCATTTCGCAGATCTCGTCCACCGCCCTATTGGTATAGGCGGTGAGGAGGCATTGCCCATTCTTGCTTCCCTTCGGTATCAAGCGAGCAGAGCTCGAGCGGACCATTGTCAATTCTTCAGTGACCAGGAAACGGAGCGCCATAGAAGTTTTGCCCGTTCCTGGCGGCCCTACCAGGAGGAAGTAGTCGCAGGCTTGTTTCGCCCGTAGCAAGATGTCGTCGTAGTTGGGATGATAGGCTTTTGAGAGTATGAGCGTCGTATCAGCTTGTGGGTCACGCTGACCTAACAACAGGTCGCGACGGTCCTTGCGGGTGGTCATCAACTGGAAGAGACCCTTCACCTGATTGGTCGAGGTGATGTCGCTACTGCCGTGCTCCACCGCCCAGTGCTCCTTATCACTGATCTTGAAGACATCCTCCTGCTGCTGTCCATCGTTCAGGGCGATGAGCAGTTCATCGGGTTTTATCTCCTGCAGCGTACCTTTATAGAGGATGCTATGACGCACATCAGGCATCTCATCGTAGCGATAGAGATACACCATATCGCCCCGACGGAAGTTGGGCAGGAAGTCATCGCCCTGCACTGGCACGTTGAGTGTGATGAGGTCGAAGCCGCCGTCGGCTATCGTCCGTTCCCGATGGGTGATGGTCAGGTTGGTAAAGATATTACCCGTCTCGCGCTTCTCAGCCAACGGCATCTGCCACAGGTCGGCTGTACTGCCGCCGATGCCCTCTTCCACACCCAGTTTCTGACAGAGTTGCTCGCGGTAGACGAATGTCATCATACGGGTGAAATAGGCGCGCTCAGTGGGTGTAAGTTGCGAGAAGATAGATGCAAGATGATTCAGGTCGGGTTCTACGTAGTGATGGAAGAAGCCATCGCGCGCAATACCTTTATATATAGTATCCGCATTGAGCAGAGGCAGTATGCGTCCGAAGCCCTCGCGGGCAATGAGAAAATCGGTAGCCACTATCTGGTTGCGCAACTTGATAGCCTCACGAAACAGCGTGCGGTAGTAGTTCACGCGCAACAGTCCCTGTTCAGCAGGATAGCGCGAGTAGAGCAGTCGGGTGTCTACCTGTTGTTCCGACACTCCGAAGTTATAGCGCAGTATGCCGTAGTAGAGCAACAGCTGCACGTAGTGGTCTTCGCGCTGCATGCCGTGACTGTCGTGGCTCTGGTATTCTATCTTCATGTTCTTGCCCGACTTCTGTTCCACCAACAGTGACATGTCGGCAGTCATCAGGTCGACACGTCCCTGCAGTCCCAGCCGTTCACAGACGAACGAAGGCTCCAGGAGCATTGAACATGGAGCATTAAGCATTGAACAATGACCATTGGACATGGAGGATTCACTATCACTCTTTAGGACTTTCACTACCTCGCAGATGTTTTTCACCTGGTCGGCAGCGGCGAGTTTAAACTGCTCAGCATCGAAGTCCTCGCAAGCACAGAAGCGCAGGGCCTGTTCACTGAACGAGCGGCGCAAGGCACGCTGATAGATGCCGGCGAAGTTGGAAGCGCCCTCCCTGATGGCCTCATCGAGAGCAGTGCCGGCGAAGTTACCCAACAGGATAGCTTGTGTATTGGCGCGTGGTTTCAGTTTGGCGAGTGTATAGAGCAGTGGGTGATGGCCGTAGCTTGTGAAGCAGCCAGCCAGTGACGACACGTCGATGAGGTAGTCGGGCTCCACCACGATTAGCGCAGGACGCAGTTTAATTGAACATTGAACATTGAACATTGAACATTCTTGCGCCCCACTGTTAATTGTTCGCTCGTCAATAAATTGTTCATTGTCAATTAAAATAAGCTGCATGCCCTCGCGCAGAATCTTTTGCAGATATCTGAAGTCGCGTCCCCGCTCCGTATTGCCATAGTCCACGATGACGGGTCCGTCCTCCGTATCAGCCCAGATGGTTTCCAGGTCAAAGCGGCGCACGATGCAGCGGATATAAGGGATTCGGGGCGGGGCATCGTTATTCCGGGATTTGAGGATTCCGGGATTTCGAGGTTTAGAGGTTTCGAAATTTCGAGCCCCTCTCACCTCTCTCCTTTCACCTCTCACCTCTCTCCTCTCACCTCTCTCCTCTAAAATAAGGCCTTCCACTGCCCTGAGGTCGGTGAGCCACTCCTCATGCGTCAGCGTGTCGTGCCCGTTGGAGTGTCGTCGCGCCGTCTGTATGGCAATCTTGTCACGCATGCCGATGCCCAACTTCTCGCAGAGCCAATCCACTTGCGAGAACAGATTACCAAACGTACCACCCTGCTGACGACCTGCCTCACTACAACAGAGCACCAGTAGCTCGTGCATACGTCGCACGGCTACTGGCGTCGGTTCCTGTTGTGCCAGTTCCTGGCAGATATCTAAAAGTTCACTCGATTTGTCGTTCACTTATTCACAACCTTACGGCCATTGATGATATAGATACCCTTTTGCATACGCTCTACCTTCTGTCCCTGCATGTTGTATACACCTTCCACATTGCGGTTCAGTTCCAGAGCACGAATCTCTGTTGTAGTGCCACCCTCATCAGTGAATACGAGATGAGCGGATGCGGTACCTTCAGGCAGGGTGAAGTAGGCACGGAAGCCATCCATCGTCGACTCAGCAGTAGCCTTGATCACCCCAGCCTCGTTCGTCATGCTCCAATTACCGGTCAACTCGCCTGCTGCCATAGGAGCATAAGTGCCCTTGAAATAAGCCGTATTAGGCGATGTCCCCTTATAGTAAGAACCTGGTGTCTTGTTCGCAAAGTCGATGGTGAGATTATTCACGATGATGTCCTCAGTGATAGCAGCAGGCACATTGACAATATACGGATAGCTGGCTGCCATCGAAGTGGTTTCCACGAAGTTCAGGGCACCATCGGTATAGCTGTCGAAGGTATAGGCCTTAGCGCCGGTGCCGAAGAATGCCTCGATGTCATCAATAGCATTGGGCAGGCAGACGGTGTTCCATCCTGCCTCGAAGGTGCGCTTCAAGGTGACTACGTCGAAGGTGCCTTCCTCCAGAGTCTCAGCAGCAGAAGTCTCGTCGAGCGTGATGCGGCTGAGGTCAGCTATGGTGCGCGATACGCCTCCGGTCACCAGTGTGCCGCCTGCGTACTCCACTTCGAAATGCATCATCTTCGTACCAAACGAGGTAGGTGTGGCCGTGATGGTCACTGTCTTTGAAGCTCCAGCTTCTATTGTACCTGCTGTGGTGCCGATGATGTCTTCGCCCATGTAGAGCTTGGCGGTGAAGTCTTCAGCCACGCCACGGCTCTCCTTGATAGTGACGGTGGCGTCAAAGCTCTGCCCAATCTTCATCGTGGGATTGCTTACCATACTGCTTGGGATAGATGAAGAGGTGATTGTCATGATGTGATCGGCGAGATGCAGTTTGAATCCGCAGAAGTTGTCTACGCCATTCTGGTAGGTAGAGGTGAAGCGCAGATAGTAATCACCATCGGCGGGAGCTGTAAACGACATCTCCTTATGCGCATAGCGGGTGCTGCCGAAATCGGTTTCCGACTTATAGGCATCGTAGATCTTGGTCCATGAGGACTTGTCGGTAGAGTATTCAACGGTCATGGGCTCATCCGACCAATTGAAATAGGCATCCCATGTCAGCACCTCGTCCTTCTTGGCTATCAGACATGGTGTGATAATCATTCCTGCGGTAGAACTGGATGGGGCAAGTGCCATCTTACTCGTATTGTCATAGTTTGCGAAACTGCCGATGGTCCATGTCGTAGTTTCCCAACCGATGGGTAGCACACCGCCTTCGAAGTCTTCCGTCCATGCCTCAGGATCTAATGTTGAAGCGGTGGCGTTGATGACGACGTCAGCCAGACCTGCCACTGTGGGATGAATGGTGATAGTAGCGGCCTTGTCACCGTAAGTGGTGTTGAAGACCAGTGACACATCAAAGGTTGTGCTCTCGCTGGCAGCCAGACTGAACGAAGTCTTAGAAACCGTGAACTGCGTCTCATCGCTGGTGGCGATAGTACCTGTCAGCGTGCCAGTGCCAGTATTGGTGATGGTATAGGTCTTGGCAGCAGGAGCGGCCTTGAGCTTTGTACCAAAGTCGGCTGCATCGCCAGTGGCTACAGCGGCTCCACCCAGTGTGACGCCCATCGCAGGAGCATCGGCTGCGAGGTCGGTACCAGTGACGTTGATGACAAATACACCTTCTGTAGTGGTCACAGTGACTGTAGCATTTTGAGCAGCACCACCGCGAGCGGCATCGTAGGTACGGCTGATGACGAGGTCGAACGGTGTAGCCACGCTCTCGGTCCAGTTGGTAGAATAAGCGTCCTTACCATCGCCTGTGATAGCCACATTCGTGATGTTGATAGTGCCCGTACCCGCATTAGCGAAGTTGTAAGTCACAGTAGCATTGGTGCCGCACTCACCGAAGTCATAGGCAGCAGGGGTATTTACAGTAGCAGCGTCCTTGGTCACTGACAGTACAGGGGCATAAGCCAGACCCGTGATATCATCGATTCTCACATAGTAGCCCTTGAAGCGAATCATATTGACAGTGCCGGGGATACCAGAAACCACCACTGTGGTATAGTCGGCTGATGAGTTGCCGAAGTCGCCGTTGTTATAGGCGAAGGTGGCCAACTCGCTCCAAGAAGTACCGCCATTGGCCGAACCCTCTACCGTAACATAGTCGCCGGAGCCGCTATCAGATGCTTTCACATTGAACACGAAATAGTCGGTATCGGCAAACGACAGTTTTGGAGAAGTCATATAAACTGCCGAATAACCTGTGGTCTCTGCATAGCCGTTAGCAAACGACCATGAGGTGGCAGTCCATCCAGCGGGCAAGGCATTGTCATTGAAGTCAATCACGAAGGCATTCTCTGGCATGACGACACCCGTCACAGTGAACACCACATCATCCATACCTGTAGCACTGACCGTTATCGTAGACGACTGAGCACCTGTTGTCGCAGCCGACATCGTGATGGTCACGTCCTGACTCTCTCCTGCTGCCAATGAGGTAGGAGCGCCACTGATGGCGAAGACAGAACTGTTAGACGAGGTGACGGTGATACCCTCCAATGGGGCAAGACCGGTATTGGCTATCGTGAAGGTCTTAGTAGTAGCCTCACTAATGATGCCATAGCTCAGGCTGGTAGGCTGAGTCACCGTCAACTTAGGCTCTACAGGCAGATTGCCGCCATAGAACATGCGGATATCGGCCTGAGAAGCATTGATGGCTATATAGTACTTACCTACTGGAACGCCAGTGAAGGAGAAAATCTTCCATTCCGATGGGTCAAGGGCAGGCTCCGAGTCGAAGTTGGTCCACGTCGTGCCGTCAGCAGAATACTGCATCTGCAGATGCTGATAACTGGTGTTGCTGGTGCTGTAGCCCTTAGCCTCCACGAAGAAGGTCTCGCCCTCAGAGATGTTGAGCAGAGGGGTTATCAGACGGGCATTACTTGAGAGATACCATACGGTGGTATATGCGCCGTTGTCAGCCGAGAATTTCCATGTACCTGCCGTCGTCCAGTCCGTGGGCAGAGCACTGAAGTCATTGACATAGAGCTTGCCGGCATCACGAATGGTACCTTTTGCATTGAGCACGAAAGGTTCCACACCCTCAGAGGTAGAGGAAATGGTAATCGCACTGGTAGCACTTGCAGCCGGCATGGTGATAGTCAGCGTGGCCTCACCGCCCACAGCGATAGATGTGGCCGACAGGGTGGCGTTGAAGTTGCCCGTTTCTGAGACCGAAAGACCCTCAAGCGTCTCTGTGCCGGGGTTAGTCAGCGTAAAGGTATGGGTGGTGCCCTCGACAGCAAGGCCGAAATCGAACATATAGGAGCTGTGAATGCGTGATGCGCCATCCTTCACCACCAATTTCGCACCTTCTGAAGCAGAAGGCGTCGTGATGCCATTGGCTGCCGTGAAATCATCAAGGGCTACACGGTCGAGCAGGATAGCGACATAGGAATCATCGTCCAAATTAAAGGAATACTCGGTAAACGTATTCGTCAACTTCGTGCCAGTCTTCTCCCAACTGATGATAGGTTCTTCTACGCTGAAGCTCTCACCGTCAAACGATGCCTTGAAGATCTTGAGATGGTAGGTAGACTGGGCATAGCGTGCATAGAACGAGACGTTACCTGCTGCCAAGAAAGGTGTTACAGCATAGATACTCGTATTCTCGTTAGCAGCATTATGCGTTAAACTTTGGCTACCACTTCTCTTATATGTACTGCCCTCGGAAACATTATAGTACTGCAACTTCTCGTGTCCGATAACGCTCCAACCCTCTCCAGGAGTGGTGTACTGTACGTAACTGATTTTCTCTGTGCTCCACCCCTCGGCAGCCTCAAACCCGCACGTATAGGCCTGTGACCATGCCTGCGAAGCTGTTAACCAACTAAGTATAAACGCGAAAAGAAAAGTAGTCTTTCTCATCATAATGATTGTATTTTATAGTTATTGATATTTCTCCTCGCTTACAAAAATACGAAGAATTATTCCAATTTAATGCATCGATACTTCAAACCTGTCATTTATTAAGGTTAATTAACGTGAATAGGGTAGAAAAAATCGTTAAAGTACAGGCGTTCAATCTGACCGCATACTCCGTTCCACTTGAACGCATACTCCGTTCATTCGCTTCTGAGCTTACGGACACTTTGTCCGCAGGCTCCAGACACTCTGTCCGAAAAAGCACCTGTTTCAGAACACAATTCAACCTGTTACCAACCCTCACCACTGTCACCCCTACCCTCACCCGTAACTTGCTGATAATCAGCGCTGTGTGACAGAGTGAGGGTGGTGACAGAGAAAAATAAAATAGGTAAGCTCCCATTAGACAATACTCATGCCTGCTTACCACAACAATCAGGGAGCACATCAACCGATGCGCTCCCTGAACTGTTTATAGATAGAGTGGATTAAAATAGATATATCATCTATCTAATCACTAGTATTAGAACTCCCATTGAACGCGTAATGACAGACCATTACAACTAACTTTTTTCTCCTTCATCAGTATATCACCTGCTACGTACTCGACGTCGTAACCATCCATTTTCGCTAAAACCTCATTCCATCGATGTCTTCGACCCTCCCTGCCACAGGTGACAAGCTCGGTCGCTTACAAAAGTAGTGCTTTTTTTGTAAACAACAAAGAAAAAAGTTAAAAAAATGTATTAAAACGAAAAATATCGAGCCGACTATCGTCAGCCCGATATTCTTGTCATTCTTTAGCCTTTTTTACACAAACTCAAGCTCCTGCACGAAAACATCTGCACCAATAGGTACTTCCTTCAAGTCTTTAATGTTAATGACTGCACCATATTGCATAAAGTTTTCTCTGAAACCTTCAACGTTATCACCCCAGTAGATAAGGCAACAAGCCATGGGAGCACCTTTGCCCGTATCAAAGCCGTTCTCAAGGAAACGTAGACGAGTGTCGTAAAGAAAACAGACAGCATCGGCAACACCGAACACGCACTTCTTCCAGTGCGAGGTGTTGGTGGCCACGGGAACAAGGGCGATAACCTCAGAACCGTGTGTGCGATGAGTGTTGGCGCACTTGGCCAACCAATCTTTAATGGTGGTACCGCGCTCACGGTCGGATCCGTACGGGGGATTGACATAAACGGTGGGATAGTCCCAGCTTTCTTTTAGTCCATCATGTTCGGGCAGACGATATTCCACTTCGGCGTTCACAACAGAATATTCGTTTGAGCATGGGTCAAGGTCAATTTTCCCATTCCAGAAGCGTTTGATGGCGTTGACATACTTTGGTGGTGTGCACCAAGTCTGGCTAAGCGGATTGACGTGTCTTCCTGCTGTCATAGTATGGTCCTCCAGTTTTTGTTCTTAAGAGTAACGAGAATATGTTTCAAATCGTGCAGGGTTCCTACTTCCGGTGATATGACGTTGAACCAACGCTCTATCTTGTCGATGTTAGCAGCGAAGTAAGCATCGAGTGCCTTGTGTGCGGCTTGTTCCATGTACTTCTTGGTAAAGACATTTGCCGCTTTGGGACCACCTGCAGGAGAGTAACTAGCAATGAATGCTTCTTTGACGGACTTATATTCACGTCTTGGAGAGCGCAACAGGTCGATGATGAACTCGGCCAGTCCCTCATCAGTGAGGAATAGCAGCCAGTCATAGCTCTGGGCAAGGACTTTCATTTCCTTGTTCTGGTTGCCAGCTGTGAACCAGTTGCCGTGGTTGCTGACCACGCCAATAGAAAGTGTGAAGTCACGGAGTTGCTGTGCATCGCCATTCTCAATAATCTCATTAAGCAACTGAGAGTATGGGCCGACGTGGGCTTCACCATTGACGTAGTAGATACCATCGAGTCCACCATGGTCATTCCGCACTTTCTGAAGCGAAGAAGTCGTTTTGGCCACATATGCGCCCTGCTTGGCCTTCTCAATTGTCTGTGGACCTTTGGCATCACCCTCTTTACCAACACGCTTGCACTCTATCATGGCATAGGCGTGCTTGTCAAGAACAAAAGCGTGCATGTTTGTGCCAGAAGATGTAATTCTATCTGGCGTTGCGATAGCAACCGCATTTTCTGTTGTGCCTATCACGCAAGCATTTTGGATAATGCCCTTATTAATAAGTTTGTTTGACGTAAGCGCAAACTCATCCGACAGTTCAATTATGTCAGCTATTCGTCTAGCGGTAATGGGAACGTTTGCTGCTATCTCAACTTGATTGTAGATTTTACGGATGGGATGTAGCGTAAACTCTACATTGTGAGTAATCTCTGCCCTTCCGTACTCAGCAAGGGGGCGCTCGATTGCTGTAGAATCGCTCTCTCCCCATTGACGCAAGAGATAGTAAACGATGGTCTCGATGAACGTTCCCAAAGCCCTTCCTGCTGCCTTTTTACTGTCCTGCCTGTCGCCGAAAACCTCTTGGCTTAGCAGATTCTGTAGTTCGTCTATTGATTGGTATGGCATAATTCTATTTATAATAACTGGCCACAAAGATACGCATTTTCTTTCAATTATTCCTCATTTTTCCCGTTAAAGATGAAAAAGCGGGCGAAGATGTGTCTTTTTATCATCTTAGCCCGCTAATATCCTTTGTAAGCTCCCATTAGACAATACTCATGCCTGCTTACCACAACAATCAGGGAGCACATCATCCGATGCGCTCCCTGAACCGTTTCTATAGATACTATGGATTAATAATCCTCCTCGTCCTCGGCCCAGATGTCGTTGTGGCGACGAGCGCCAAACTCATTGCTGGTTCCCTCCTTGATAATGATTTCCTGATTTCCTTCTGCATTCTTATCAAACTGTGATGCAGCGATGAAGGCCTGCGTCTCCACCAGGCAGACAGTCATTTCAGGAGCTATATAGTTTTTCTTTGTCATAATCAAAATCCTTTTTTATATTTAATGTATGTCTTGTCGCTCACTTACGTACAACCTTGAGCCTTGGCTCGAGCTTGTTCTCGTTCGGACAAACTCGAGCAAGACTCAGTTTGTCACTCACTTACGCACAACCTTTTTGCCATTCACGATATAGAGACCCTTATGAGCCTTGTTCACTTTCTGACCATGCAGATTATAAACATTCTCCATCTCGAATTCCTTAGAAGATAGCACTGTGGTGATGCCCGTTGTAGTATCCTCAATGAAGATACTGATATGAGCACTAGGATCAGAAGTAGTAAGATAACCGCGCATAGCCTTCAGCGTAGCAGAAGCACTACCCTTCATGATATAACCGTCAGGAGTTACGCCCCACTTATCTTCCATACCGCCTTCTGCGATAGGTTCATAGGTAGCTTGGAACTTAAGAGTACTACCATCATAGTTAGCAGATGTGGCAGTAAAGTTCACACCAAAGAAGCGTGCGCCGTCAAGAGCATCATCAGAATAGATAATATAAGCATAGCCAGCAGCCAACGTTGTTGCTTCTCCGAAGGTCATTGAGTTTTCAGTTGAACTCTTATATTCATAAACCTTAATCTCCTTGCCAAAAGCAGTTTGCAAGTTAGCAACTGTTGTTAGGAACGGCAGAACGATCGTACCCCACTTACCAGCAGCCTTCGTGTAGTTGAATGATACAGAAGCTTTGGTACCAGAAGTAAATACATTAGCGGCATTCTCATCGATCACCGTAGCAGCGGCGATAGTTAAATCTATCTCTTCAGTGGTTAATTCAACATCCTCATAGGTCACCTTAATATAAGCCTTCTTAGCATCGATAGCTGCATCGGGCGTAAAGGTCATGGTGAATGTTGCAGTACCATTAGCGGTCAGGTCTTGTGTATCAGAAGCCTTTTCTACGCCATCAACATAGAGCTTAGCCACGACACCCGACTCAGCCTTGCCTGCCATTTCCTTTACAGTAACAGTAGCGGTGTAGTCTACGTACTGGTTACCTGTTGTAGGAATACTCTGATCAGTAATAGCTGCATCGTGAGCGAGAGGAGCAAGTTTGAAGCCAAGGATATTGTCTACAGAAGTGTACTTACCCTGGAAGCTCAAGTAATAGTAACCTGTTTCAGGAGCAGTAAACTCTTGTGTACCTTCACTCGTGAATTCACCAATAAGCGTCCAATCGCCCTCAGCTGCGTTACGGTCGTGAGACCATTTTACAGTCTGGAAGTCAGTTGCATCAGCACCACCGACATAGAACGAAAGGACCTGATCCTTCTCTGCATACAAGCGGGGGCTATAAGCTGCCTTTGTATTGCTGCTTCCGGCAGCAAACATAAAGGTGCCATTGTTTTTATAATTTGATTTCGTGACAGACCAACCATTCGCAGTCCAACCATCAGGAACAACTCCTCCTTCGAAATCCTCTTCCCAAATATTCGGGTCAGCAGTGGTAGCGGTAGCGTTGATAACAACATCGTCCAAACCGTCATTGGTGGGATGTACGGTGATGGTAGCAGCCTTCGCGCCATAGTTTGCATCGAATACGAGATTAACATCGAAGGTCATGTTTTCGCCTGCACCGAGGCTGAAGCTGCTCTCAGAAACCGTAAACTTATCGGTATCGGAAGAAGTAATCGTACCTGTCAGCGTGCCCGTACCACTGTTGGTGATGGTATAGGTCTTGGCAGCAGGCTGAGCCTTAACCTTGCCGAAGTCGGCTGCTGTTGTAGGATCGACAGTGAGTGCGGGAGCATCAGCATTCAGCTTGAAGCCCTCAAAGTTGTCGAGATTGTAGTCGTCATTACCAAAACGGAATACATAGTTACCTGCCTCAAGACCTGTGATAGTGAAAGTACCACTGACGCCATTAGCAAGAGATGTAGGAGTACCAGGGTATGCTGTATATTCACCACCATCCCTAGAATAATAGATAGGAATACTTACAGAACCGGCAGTTGTCGCATAGTTGAAAGTTAATGATTCAGAGGCATCATTGACAATCAGCAGCGGAGTAAACAAATAATTGTTCCTATTCCAGGTGTTATACTTACCCTTTACTACTCCATCAGCGAACGTCCAATAATTGTTATCTGCTATCCAACCATTAGGCAGTGTACCACCGCTGAAGTCCTCGCTCCACTGCTCAATGCGAGTACCAGTTACGGTGAATTGTTTAGCCTCAATGCCCTCATTGCTTGCAGTAACGGTAATGGTAGCTGTCTTCTCTGCGTCAAGAGCTTCAGCATCATAGACAAATGTCACGGTGAAGGTCTCGCTGGAGTGTCCGGCAACTTCGAGAGTTGCAGGGGCAACCGTGAAGTCGGTGGTGTTATTCGATGCAATGCTGGTGATGTGCAGCGTCTGGTCACCACCATTAGTTACTGTAAAGGTCTTCTGAGCCTGCTTGCCTACGCTGCCGAAAGCAACACTGGCACCAACAGCTTCCTCGTTTAACGTTACTGCCATAGTAGCAGGAGAGTTAGAATAGGTTGCAGTAACTGTGACGTTGATGGGGTCGCAGTCATCAGCAGCAACACGGAATGTTCCAGTGTAGTCTTTTAAAGAAGAACCTGAGAATGTAGCCTGCACATCCATTGACTCATCGACTGCCAACGTAGTCTTTGGCAGAGCAGCGTATGCAAATACGTTGTCCTCATCGGCAGTCTCTGTCAGTGTGATGTTTTCCATTGCCACCTTACCGATATTAGTGATGGTAATGGTCTTGTTTGTCGTTTCGGCAACACTACCGAAAGCAAGTGTAGTACCTGTTACGTCGCCACCAAGCTCAAGGACAGGGGCAGCACCAAGAATCTTGAAGTTGTCGATAGCTGCAGGGGTGTTACCTCCTGAATAGTCGTTTCGCCAAGCAAATACAACTTGATAATCGCCTGTTTCAGCAATTGTGATATCAACAGACTTTGTTGTCCAGTTAGTACTTCCCCCTAAGTAACTGCCTCCGTCAAGCCACCTGTCCCATCCAGTTGGCAATGTTGAACCAGAACCAAGAGAAGAATAAGAGGTGCTTGCTGTTAGTTCTACATTAGAAGGCACCAAGGCAACACGCAGGAAGTCATAAGTTGACTCACCGTTACATTTCCAATCATAAGAGACCGTATAGTCTCCAGCTTCAAAGTGGAAGAGTTTAGAAGCATAAACTAAAGAGCTTGAACCGTAACTGCTTGATGCATAAGAAGTACCGTCTTTAGAAATATACAGAGATTTAGTGCCTCCATTGTTAGTACCTGTGCCTATAACCCATTTGTTAGGGCATGTTCCATTAATTAATTCCCAACCCTTGTCGGTTTCAAAGTTATCAGTAAATCCTGTGGCGGGAGTAGCAACTTTAGCTGTTTTAAAAGTTGTAGTCTTCCATGCACTCTCTTCTGTACCATAAATAGCTTTAACACGAACATCGTAGTTCGTATTGTCATTGAGTCCAGAAATTTCTTGGCTCAGAGTACCTGCTGCAATTCCGTGAACTTCACTCCAGACGTCATCACTTGACTTTTTGTACTCAAGATTCCAGGCTGTCACCGTTTCTTCTGTAGCACCTGCTGTCCAAGTTATGATGGCAGAATTTCCTGAGGGAACAACTGAGATAGAAGCAGGTGCCACGTAAGGCGTAGAAACATATACTTCATACTCAACCTCGTCTATGGCAGAACCTTGGAGAAGGAAAGCAACCATTGAATGATCATCACCAAGTTCAACTTCCTGTTTGTTCGCTAACCAGTTGGGAGCTGTACTACTAGAGCCTCTTGCATTCGGCCAAGCTGTAGAACCAATTTGAGCGCCTATTGAATAGGTTTTGTTTCCTGAATCATAAGTAACTCGATACACTTTAACATATCTTGTTCCTGATGTTCGAGTTCCACCAGCATAGTATTTAATCTTTCCCGTTACTTCTACAGGAATGATAAGATATTTATTGGTGTTAGAACTCATATGACTACATATGGAGGTGTTTGTGCCATTTGCTCCCTTAGAAATCATTGCATAGTCGCTGTCGGCAGCGTTATCCCAACTGCTACTACTTGTTATAGAAGTAACAGTACTTTTTAATGTACCACCTTGCACAAACCAACCGTTTGACAGAGTCGTTCCATCGACAGTTAAGGACTCAAAGCCCTCCGTTAAGGCATCCGCCCACGCTTGCGTCCCCCCAAACAAACTGAGGAGAAACGCGAATAGAAAAGTAATTTTTTTCATAAGCATTTTAGTTTTTATTGTTAATGTTGATTTAATTTTGTTTTTTCCGTTTGATAGTGTGCTTTAGTTTTAAGACAGCAAAGTTCAGTTCTATTTCCGTTTCGGTATCGGTAGTACTGAAATCGTCTCCAAACAAATCCATCTACGATTTCTCCACTTCTTTGCATAAGTGATTTTTGTTTGTATTCATCAGGACTCTTTGTCATCTCACCAATAGTACGCGACAATTCTCGTAGCTTGGCAAATGTCTCGATAATGGCAATAGTTGTATCAATCGCCCTGTCACCCTTTAATATGGTGGCCAGCATATAGAGACCTTTCTCGGTAAATGCCTTTGGAAGCACACGGCTTTTGGGGCTAATTGTGGTCAAAAATTTTGACTGCAAATTTGTAAGTTCCTCACGGTCAGTCTCTAAGACATATCCTTCAGGGAACTTCCTAGGGTTGTTTTTAACAGCCTGATTTATCTCTTTGGTCTGTACGCCATAGAGGGCAGCTACCTCAAAGTCAAGAATCACATCTTGTCCTTTGATTTTCACTATTTTGTTATTTATTTCTTCAAATCTAACAATATTACCCATAACGTTGAGTTAACAGTTCATTTTAGTTTTTATTGTTATTATTGATTTAGTTTTATTTCACTCTATCTATGAGTTCCGTGGCAGTAAGACCTCAGGAAACGCTTGTTCGACACTTAATCATTTTCTTCAGATGAACCAAAAGAACAATTATTGTTTCATAAGCGTTTAGGCTTTTTTTATTTATATCGTGCAAAAGTAATAGTTTTATTTGAAATATGCAAATAATATTAAAAAATATTGAGTAATTTGCTGTATAATCTTACAAATTTTCAATTTGAAGGGCTTTCGTCTGTCATTTCCTCATCCAATCGTTTCTCCCAAAGGTAGTGGCGTGTCTCCTTAGCAGCCACTCCACTGAGCAGGAGCAGTGCCACGAGGTTGGGGAATGCCATGAGCGCATTCATGCAGTCGGCAACATTCCAGATGACATCGAGGCTGATGATACTTCCAAAGAACAGGAAGACGATGAAGATGATGCGGTAGAAGCGGTTGGCAACGCGCTTCTCGATATAGTTGACGGCACTCTCGCCATAGTAGCTCCAACCGAGTATGGTGCTGAAGGCGAAGGTGAGGATACCAAAGGTGAGCAGACACACCAGGATGCCCACCACCCATGTGGGTACGCCAAAGGTTTCGTTGGCCAGCCCCAGAGGACGGAGCTCAGCATCAAGAAGAAGTCGTTGATAGTATCCATGTTGGCGGTCTTTTTTAGTTCACAGTTAAGAGTTCATAGTTCAGAGTTATTCTTTCAATGCCTGGATGTATTGCCAAAGCTTGCGATAGAAGGGGTGGCGCGTCAGTGTGACGCTGTCGCCCAGTATGATGACCTTCATGCGGGCCCGTGTGATAGCCACGTTCATGCGCCGCAAGTCACGAAGGAAACCAATCTGTCCCTCATCGTTGGAGCGCACCAGTGAGATGACGATGATGTCACGTTCCTGTCCTTGAAAGCCATCGACAGTATTCACAGAGATAGAACGACGATAAGGCTTGAAGAACTCGCTCTTGCGCAAGAGCTGTCGCAGGAGCTGCACCTGCGCTCTATAGGGTGAGATGATGCCCACGTCGAGTCGCTCGTTGATGATGCGCTCGCGCCCTATCAGTTCGAAATAGGCCTGAAGGGTGAGAAGAGTCAAACGTGCTTCGGTGGGATTGCTGATGGAAGTGCCCCCTGCTGTCCCCTCGGGGGATAAAGGGGGCGTCTCAATCCACGTCATGGGTAAGTCGAGATCGAGTATGCTGCGATGCTGCACTTCCGGCGCTGCTATCATCTGGTTATGATAGAACCAGTCGGAGGAGAAGCGCATGATATCCTCGTGCATACGATATTGTATGCGGAGTAGCGTGACCACCTCGGGTTTATTGTTGGCTATGCGCTCCATGAGTGTGCGTCCCAGTCCACCCTTCATCGCCTCATAGCATTTCACGGTGGGTGGCAACTGACAGTGGTCGCCCGCGAAGATGACGCGATGGGCGCGCCGGATAGGAATCCAACAAGCCGCCTCCATCGCCTGTGCAGCCTCATCGATAAAGAGGGTGCCAAACTTCATGCCATCGAGCAATCGGTTGGCAGAGCCCACCAGCGTACTGGCGATGACACGTGCCTCGCCAAAGAGTTCGGCATTGATACGTATCTCCAGTTCTGTGGCACGGCTTTTCAGTCGGTCGAGTTTCTGGTGATAGCCGTCGGAGCGTCGTCCACGACTGCTGCGCAGTTCACGTATAGCCTTGCGTATGGCCCATAGCTGGGGATAGTCGGGATGCGCCTCAAACCGTCGCTCGTAGGTGAACGAGAGCATCTTATCGTCGACACGTGTGGGGTTACCCAGACGTAGCACATTGAGTCCGCGGTCTACCAGTTTCTCGCTAATCCAGTCGACCGCCATATTACTCTGTGCACATACCAGCACCTGACTCTCACGGCGCAGTGTCTCGTAAATAGCCTCCACCAACGTGGTCGTCTTCCCCGTACCCGGAGGTCCGTGCACGATGGCTACATCCTTGGCGCGGAGCACCTCATTGACGGCATGCGCCTGCGTCTTGTTCAGATAATCGAAGCCGATGTCAGGGAAGGTGAAGGTCTCAGCCTTCTGTCGGGAATAGAAGAGGTCGCGCAGATAGCCCAGTCGTCCCTTGGCACGCATGGTGCGGTCGAGGGCATCGAACATCATACGGTAGCTGGTCTCATCGAAGGAGAGCTGAATGCCGAGCAGGGCGTCGTCGCTCCCGTTGCCTGCGACTAAATCGCCGGATACACCAACAGCGGCGCCATCGGGCAGAGCAACCACCATGCGGTCGCCATCGACGAAAGAGACGGTAGCGGGGCTTCCTATAGGGGAGATAGTGCCTATAGGGGGAATAGTGCCTATAGTACCTATAGTATCTATAGTACCTATAGGCTTAAAAAAGCGCACCTGTTTGCCAAACTCGAAGTTATGGTCCAGGTCCTCGTCGTCATCGCTTCTCTTTATGCGGACAACCTCTACACAAAACTGGTTGAGCGAGTTGTAATAACTTCGCCCGATGCGTACCGGCCACCATGCGTCACCCCGTCTCAGCAGCCTTTCAAGTCCTGTGGCCTCTGAGAGCTGCTCAAACGCTTTCTTCTCTTCGTCGTACTCCATCTGCAACAAGGTGCGCTGCTGCTGGAGTTCTAAGAGGGGTGATGAGGTGGTGGGCATTATCTTATCTTAGAAGTCATCTCACTACGAACGCCCTTGAAGGCACGCACGTAAGCCTTTGCGGTACCGAAACTGAGGTTCATGTCGAGGCGCATTGGCAGATGGTTGGCATCATCGGTAACATAGAAGCGTATGAGCTCATGCTTCTTGCCTTTCTCCATCTCCATGAATGAGAATACCAGGCAACGGTACTTCTCATTAGTACCCTCTACCTTGAAGTTCTCCTTTCCTTTGTATACCAGCCATGAGTTGGTCAGGTTCTCAGCATCCATGATAGGCATCGGGATCACGTCGCCCTTCTTCATCTTCGAGGCGTCGAAGTTGCGTGCACGCAAGAAGATGCTCATCATATCGTAGACACACTCCGAGAAGTCCTGCTCGTCCCATTTATGTTCGCCCTTGGCAGTGATGGCATGCATCTTCACGTGATTCTTGCCATTGGGATAGGTGTACCACAGCTCATCGACATAATAACGTTTCCCTTCGCGCGCGCCTTTGCGATAATAAAGAGGTGAGAGGTCGCTGAAGTTGCAATAGCTGGTCAGCGTGTCGCGCAGCGTGAACATCTTCTCCAGTCGGCTGTTGCCGCCCGTTGTCAGGTTGGTGCGATAGGAAGGCTTGCCCTGATACGTTGACATCACGGTCGACATGGTGGCTGTTCCCACTTTCACCCATACGAACTGCCAGTTGAAGTAGAGGTCGTAGACCAGATACTCACCCGATCGGAACGCGGTGTTCTCGATACCACAGGACGACTGTGCCCTTGCCGGGCTGATGGACAATGGTAAAAGGAATAATGACAAGCCGATTACCATCAAGACTCGGTTGCGCAGGAAAGCGCACCAGTTGTTATGATCTTTTGTATTCATAAGCATTTTATATTATATTTGCGGGTAAACCGCTGAATAAACTATTTTTCCGCTGAACGCACTATTTACTGAGGGATGCCTGCTTCTTTGAGATACTGCTTACCCAACTGCTTGGCACGCTCTATATTACGGTTCTTCAGTTGTTTCTCCTTGTCGGGCTTCTGTTTGATGATAGCCACTGGTTTCTGTCGGTAGCGAGGTATGGTTGTGAGATTCCACGTACGGTTGACATCCCATTTCTCCTTACATTCCAGTTCCTCGTTGTAGTAGTATACCGGCTCTGCCTGCAGGTCGTCGTCATATCTTCCGGTGTCCCACTGTCCGTTTCCGTTTCTGTCGATATACGCCCGCATGTAGTACTTGCCAGGTTTCAGATAGAGGAACTCCGCCGTATCGTCATCTCCTACTGTTGTCTCACGCAGTGGTTTGTCGTTGCTGTCAATCAGTTGTACGATGACCTTAGCCACTGAGTCGCCCGCCACCGGATTAGGTGATACGGTGACGAAGAGGGCACTGTAGTCATCCTCCTTTCTCACCTTGATACCCTGTTTCATCTCCTTCGACACAATGCCGTAGATATTCTCGAAAGCAGCCGAGTCGACCTCCAGACTATACTCCGTTCCCAGTCGCCATTCCGCTATCAGTTCGTAATGTCGCACATCCTTTTGCTGGAACACATGCGGCACATTATACCACACGGAGTCTATCTCACAATAGAGTTTTACTGCCGCCGTGTCACAGCGTTGCAGTGGCTCCGGCATCTCGAAGACGATATTCTGGTTAGGATCCATCTGTGACGTCACGTTGAGTTTTGGAACCAAGAACTTCTGTGGCATGACGGAGTCGTAGGGCTGGCCTCGCTTACGTTTCTTCTCCTGTTCCTTCTCCCATTTCTCGCGCTCACGTTCCTGTTCCTTCAGACGTTTCTCATAAGGCACCTTCGACAGCGCCTCGATGGTATCGGTTTGTGAGACGAGCACGCCCGTGGAGTCGGTCATCTGATAGCGCATCTCGAAGCGCAGCGTGTCCTGGTTGATGAGTGTTGTGTCGCGCAACCAGTAGTAGATGGTATCCTTGTGGATTGACGGTTCCAAGACGAAAGCGTCGCGCTCGTCGAAGTTGAGTCCGCGAATTTCAGGCAGCGTGTCGTGCCCATAAGTAAAGAACAGTCCCATCTTCTCAGGCGTCAGTCGTTCCTGTTTCAGGAAGAAGCGGTCGGTCTGTGGTTCCTGGAAGCATAACATCGTGACGTCGTCGGGCAAGAAGTGGGTATATCCCACGCGCAGGATATTATCGATATGCAGCGAGTCGCGCCAGATGGTGTCCTGTCGGGTGTCGGGTTTCCACGTTGGCCGTATGCTGTCGTGGTTGAATCCTATCATCTCGTTCTTCTGACTGAACAGGAAGTCGCCATCCATATCCTGCAGGGCATAGATGCGGTAAGTACCTTCTGCCACACCCTTGATGGTGAAGCGTCCGCTGCCGTTGGTACGCGATACACGCATCATCGGCCTTGAGTGGAAGAGCGAGTCCTCAAACTCATCGTATAGTCCTACGAGCAGTCCCTTGACAGGTTCCAGGTTCTCTGCATTGAGGCAATAGCCACTCACTTGCATGGTGTCGATATGGTCGCCTGTAGAGAAACTATAGGTATAGTTGCCCATGGGGTTGCCCTCATTATTGTCTACGATGGCATCACTGAAGTCGATGGTATAGGTTGTATTCTCCTTGAGTGAGTCTTTGAGGTCGATGACGATACGCTTGCCCGATGCCTTTATCTCAGCCTGTTCTATCTGTGGTGGCGATACAATCACCTTGTTCTGTGCATCTTCAATCTTGATAAACTCATCGAAATTGATGGTCACGCGCTTCGACCAGGCATCCACCGCTCCGTCCGCCGGTGATGCCGAGAGTACCCGTGGCGGTGTGTCGTCATACCATCCTCCGTCGGGATTGCCCATGCGGGCACAAGAGGCGAATAGAACGAGAAGGATAAAGCCTCCCCAAGTCTGTTTCCGAAATTCCATACGCTTATTCATCTATATAGACATCCCTCCCTTTAGGAGGGCTTGGGTAGGCTTTTTAATTGTTAAGTCTCATCAGCTCCTCAATATACTCCCTACTGTTGCTCAGGCGAGGCACCTTGTGCTGTCCGCCCAACTTACCCTTCGCCTTGAGCCAGTCATTGAAGAGACCCTGGCGGGCGGGGATAATCTCCAGGTGCTGCAGGGTGATGTCCTTGTAGCGCTTTGCCTCGTAGTCGCTGTTCACCTCCTGGAGCTTACGGTCGAGGAAGTCGGCAAACAGCGTCAGGTCGGCAGGTGCCTTCGAGAACTCGATAAGCCACTGGTGGCGGCACTTCGCGTTGGCATCCATGAAGACCGGTGCCGCTGTGTATTCCAGCACCTGAGCGCCTGTCTGCTCACAGGCATAGGCCAAGCCCTGTTCGGCATTGTCGACGATGAGTTCCTCGCCAAAGGCATTGATGAAGTGCTTGGTACGCCCCGAGATGATAATCTTATAAGGGTTGGTCGAGGTGAACTGCACCGTGTCGCCTATCATATAGCGCCAGAGTCCGCATGAGGTAGAGATAATCATGGCGTAGTTCTTGCCCTTCTCGACGCCCCAGAGGGGGACGATATTATCGGTGCCCATCTCCTGGAACTCGTAGAACACGTCGCCGTCGAGCATCAACAGCATTGCTTTGTCCGTCGGGTCGTTCTGGTTGGCGAAGAAGCCCTCGCTGGCATTATAGGTCTCCATATAATGCATGCGGGGCGAGGTGATGAGCTGCTGGTATTGTTCGCGATAAGGTGTGAATGCCACGCCGCCGTGGAAGAAGACCTCCAGATTGGGCCATACCTCCTCCAGATGGGTCTTGCCTGAGATCTCCATCACACGATGGAGCACGGAGAGCATCCATGAGGGCACGCCCGAGATGTTCGTCACGTTCTTCGTGAGTGCTTCGTGGGCGATGCGGTCACGCTTCTCCTCGAAGTCGCTGAGCAGCGCCGTCTCTTTCTTCGGCACACGCACCAGATTGACTATCGGGTTGATGTTCTCGATGAGAATGGCCGAGAGGTCGCCCACCAGTGAGCCCGGCAGGTTGTAGTTGGGTGCATGACTACCGCCGAGGATGAGTCCGCGTCCGTCGAACATGCGGCTCTCGGGATTGTTGCGCAGATACATCGCCACCGTGTCGGTAGCCCCTTTATAGTGGATGCGCTTCAAGCCTTCAGTCGATACGGGTATGAACTTCGACTTGTCGTTGGTAGTGCCACTCGACTTCGCATACCATTTCACACGTCCGGGCCATAGGATATCAGCCTCGCCCTGGCGCATGCGATCGATGTCGCCTTTCAGTTCCTCGTAGGTGTTCACAGGCACGTTGCGCACGAACTGATCATACGAGTGGATGGCATCGAAGATGTGTTTCCGACCATACTCCGTGTCCTTGGCACGAGCCACCAGATGGGCCAGCACCTGACGCTGCATCTGTTCACCATCGGTATCATAACGGTCAAGTTCTTTCCAGCGTGACTTGAAGAAGTTTCTTGCTATACTTGTTAATGACATCTTACTTGTTCTTTTTTCGTTATTTCGTTATTCTGTCTTGTCGTTATTCCGGTATTACGGTATTACGGTATTACGGTATTCCGCCATTTCGGTATTTCGGCATTCCGACATTATAATATTTAAAATGCAAAGGTAGTGTAAATCTTTGAGATACATGCAGGTTTTACGTTTTTTAGCCTCTTTTTTTTATTATAGATAAAAAATACTCTCGGGACCCATATTAAACAGCAGGTCGAGGATGCTCATATTGGGCAGGAAGCCGTGCTTGCGCTCATAGACCTGATAGTAGCGGCGGGGCTTGAAGTCAGGGTCGTCGGCGGGGTGCTTAGGCGAGATGGCTGTGCGGAAATCTAGAGGAGAGTGAGACTCTCCCCATGCCCCTCCCTGCTGAGGGAGGGGAGTAATTAAAAACTCCGAGTCTCTGTGTCTCTGTGGTGAGGAAAGAGGAAAGAACTCGGTGGTATATTCCACGTGAGGATGGATGTCGAGGAGTTCGCATATCGTCTGACGGATGGCCTCATTGAAATCGATGAGTCGGGTCCAGCGATGCTCGAAGAAGAAGGGTCGCAGGTCGTCGGCATAGTACTCGAAGAAGGGGGAATCACCATAGGCCGACTGAAGGGCTTGCCAGTGGAGGTGTCGCCAGTTGCCGTGGTCGGAGAGGAGGGTATTAGCCGTTGAACATTGAACATTGAACATTGAACATTGAACATTGAACGTTGAACATTGAACATTGAACATTGAACATTGAACATTGAACATTGAACATTCTTGCGTCCCTTTGACTCCTGTTAATTGTTTCGAGTGTGATACGGGCACGGTAAGAGCCTGTGGCCCCTGTGTCGTAGCGATGATACAGCGGTTGCGGTAGGTCTGTTTAGGGAAGCTCTCGTGCTGTTCTATCAGGATATGGTCGTAGCGATAGAGTTTCTGGTACCACTGCACGGGTCCGAAATAAGTGGTAGAGAGAAGGGCTGTGGTCATAACGACATCATGAGACGATTGCGCCAGCCCTTGAAAAGCGACTGCTTCGGGTCGTGGCTATAGACAATAAAGGTGGCACGACCGATAATGCGCTTCTCGGAGATGAAGCCCAACTGTCGGGAGTCTGTCGGATTGCCTTCGCCCAGGGCTTCCAACCAGAAGTAATCAGCATCGGCACAGTCCTTCAGACCAGGCACCACCATCGTCTTGCCGTTCACGTTGACAGTATCGCCGGGCACTGCCTTACAACGGCAGAGGAGCACCTTGGAGCCGTTTTTCTGGCGCGGGTCTTCAAAAGCCACGATATCGCCTTTCTTGATCTGTCGGCGACACAGGCGACCATAATCGAACACACTTTTATCGCCACCCACACGCAAGCCATAGCTCCAGCGGTTCACCAGCACGCGGTCGCCTGCCTTAAACTGCGGCGACAGGCCGTAGCCATCAACGGTGTACACGGTGAAGGCGAGCATACGGAAGGCAAAGACGAGGACAACGAGCAATAGACAATGAACAATGAACAGTAGCACTCTACCTGCTGTCGTCTTAGGCGACAGCCAGCGGCGCAACGCAGTTTGACGAGCCTCAACCCGACCGCCATTCTCCGTTATTATTTCAGGATTGTCCACCGTCAATTGCTAATTGTTAATCACTATTTGATGTTGTCGACAAAGCGGAACAGTCGATTCCATCGAATGCCAGAGAACCAGGAGCGGTCGGGATCGCTCGACCACCAGATGAAGATAGGCTTACCCACGATATGGTCTTCAGGCACGAAGCCCCAGTAGCGTGAGTCGGCTGAGTTATGACGGTTGTCACCCATCATCCAATAGTAGTCCATCTTGAAGGTGTACTTGGTGGTCTGTTTGTCGTTGATATAGATTTGTCCGTTCTTTATCTCGAGTTTATTACCTTCGTAGGTGCGGATAGGACGCTCGTAGATGGCATAGTTCTCGAGTGTGAGATCGATGGTAGCGCCTTTCTTCGGAATCCAGATGGGTCCGTAGTTGTCGCGTGTCCAGTGGGTATTGCCGTTATGCGGATAGAGCTTCACCCAGTCGCCTGGCAGCGGGTCGGTATTCAGTTCAATGCTCTCTACCAGTCCGCTACGTTCCAGAGCAGCCTTGGCCTGCTTGGTGAGGGGCATCGCCGACACCTCGCCCGACACGCGGACGCCGTCTTCGGCACGGTTGGTTCCGTCGCTATAGCCCAGGTCCTCGCAGGTGATGCCATTCTCTTTCATAAATTCATCAGAGAGGAACGCACCCTGCTTGAAACGTACCCGATGGGCATACTGCACATTATCGGGTTCCTTGTTTGGTTTACCATCGAGGTAGATGATATGGTCCTTGATCTCCAACGTTTGTCCGGGCAGACCCACACAACGCTTCACGTAGTTCTCGCGACGGTCGGTGGGACGGGTGGCTATGTCGCCATACTCCAGTTTCTTGCTGTCGACAATCTGTCGACCGGCAGCGTAGACCTGACTGAACCAGCGCAGACGGCGCAGGATCTTCTCATCCTTCGTCATCAGTGTGTCGTCGGGGAAGTCGAGTATCTCGGACATATTGGTGGGGAGCGGTCCGGCCTGCTGGGCATAGGCATTGAGGCCATCTTCGTACACCAGCTCGTAATAGCGGGTCTGGAAGGGCAGTTCGGTGCAGATGGTATCGCCTTCGGGATAGTTGAACACCACGATATCATTGAGTTCCACATGACCCAAACCCTTCACACGACGGTAGTCCCAATGGGGCCACTCGATATACGACTTCATGCCGAAGAAGGGCAGCGTGTGCTGGGTCAGCGGCATGGTAAGCGGTGTCTGCGGGATGCGGGGACCGTAACTCAACTTCGACACGAAGAGGTAGTCGCCACGCAGCAACGATTTCTCAAGGGATGAGGAAGGGATGACGTAGTTCTGGAAGAAGAACTGGTTGATGAAGTAAACGGCGACGAGGGCGAAAACGATGGCATCGACCCACGACATGATGGTGCGCACGGCACCATCGCGCTCCTTCCACCACTGCCACTTGATCTTCTTCGTGATATAAGCATCGTAGATAAACGGCAGCACTATCAGTCCCAGCCAACTGCCTACCCACAACAGGAAGAGCAGATAGAGAATGGTGACAATGGCGAACTTCAGCCACTGTCGCTTCATATTCAGGGGTTTCTTTTCTTTACTTTTCATAATCAAAACTGAAACATATCCTTGATGGTGAGTAGTCCGCTATGCTCTTGAGTGTACTCAGCAGCGAGCACGGCACCCAGTGCGAAGCCCTTACGACTGTGGGCATCGTGGGTAATGGTGATGAGGTCGGCCTCGGAGTCGTAGCGCACGGTGTGAATACCGGGTACCTCGCCACGACGGATATGGTCGATGCGCAACAGCTTGGGATCGGTGGTGTCCTCTGCCCATCCTTCCTTGCGGTCGAGCTCTGCAACAAGTTCCTCACCCAGTGTGATGGCTGTGCCTGAGGGATGGTCGAGCTTATGCACGTGATGGGTCTCTTCCATCTCAACATCATACTGCGGGAAACGGTTCATGATCTTCGCCAGATAACGGTTGACGGCGGAGAAGATAGCCACGCCAACAGAGAAGTTGGAAGCCCAGAACAGGGTCTTACCCTCCTCACTACACATGCGGCGCACATCATCACCATGGTCTTTCATCCATCCTGTAGAACCGGAAACCACCTTCACGCCTTTAGCAAAAGCCTTCAGATAATTGCCATAGGCTGCGGTGGGACTCGTAAACTCAATGGCGACATCGGCAGAAGCAAAAGCCTCCGACTCGAAGTCCTGCTGATTGTCAACATCAATAATACTGACAATCTCATGGCCCCGGCTGAGGGCTATCTCTTCAATCATCTTGCCCATCTTGCCGTAGCCTATCAAAGCTATTTTCATCTTAATTCGAATTAAAAATCGGTGCAAAGGTACGAATATTTTTGAATTTTGAGGGGCGAATTATGAATTTTTCGTAACTTTGCACAAACTTTTAATAATATGGAACAACTTCTTCACTATGTTTGGAAACATAAGATGCTGCCACTGAAACCATTGGAAACGACCGACGGGCGTATGGTGGAGGTCATCGATCCAGGGTTGCACAACCGCAATGCGGGACCCGATTTCTTTAACGCGAAAGTGAAGATCAACGGCACGCTATGGGTGGGCAACGTGGAGATACACGACCAGTCGTCAGATTGGTATCTACACCATCACGACAGCGACAGCCGATATGATAACGTGGTGCTCCACGTGGTGGGACATGCCGACCGTGACGTACAGAATAGTCGGGGGGAGTTTCTGCCACAACTGGAACTGGAGGTGCCGCCGACGGTGAGCGAGAACTACCGACAACTGCTCTCTACCGACCAGTATCCTCCGTGCTACCGCATCATCCCATCGCTCACCCGACTGACAGTACATGCCTGGATGGCTGCCCTACAGACGGAACGACTGGAACAGAAGACGGTGGCCATAGAACGACGAGCGGAGATTCTTAACGGCTCGTGGGAGGATGCCTACTTCGTCACACTGGCACGCAACTACGGCTTTGGCATCAATGGAGAGGCTTTCGAACAATGGGCTCAGCACGTTCCACTGCACGCCGTGGGCAAACATCGTGACGACCTTTTCCAGATAGAGGCTATCTTCATGGGACAGGCAGGACTGCTCGACCCTGACAGCATTCCAGACCGCCACCGTGAGACAGCACTCAACGACGGCTACTTCACCCGACTGCGCAATGAGTATCTCTATCTGGCACATAAGTTCACGCTGCAACCGATGGACTACCACATCTGGCGGTTCTTGAGGCTGCGTCCGCAGAACTTCCCGCACATACGCATCGCACAACTCGCCAACCTCTACTATGAGCGCAAGGCAGGACTGAGCAACCTGTTGGAATGTGAAACCATCGAGAAACTGCGTGAGTTGCTGCAGACGCATGTCACACCCTATTGGGAGACGCACTATGGCTTTGGTTCGGAAAGCACGAAGAATACGAAGAAGCTGTCGGCAACATCACAGGACCTGCTGCTCATCAACACTGCCATACCGATGCTCTTTGCCGTAGGACGACACCGACAGAGAGAAGAACTCTGCGACCGGGCCTTCGACTTCCTGGAACAACTGAAGGCGGAGAAAAACCATATCATCACCATGTGGCAGGCATGCGGACTGGAGGTGCAGACGGCGGGCGACAGTCAGGCGCTCATACAACTGAAGAATGAATACTGCGACCACAAGAACTGCCTGAGATGCCGCATAGGATATGAGTATCTGAAGAAGAGTGAAGAGTGAATAGTGAAAAGTGATATGAAATATATTTTTGAAACGCGTATGGAAGTGCGCGACTACGAGTGTGACATTGAGGGAATAGTCAACAACGCACAGTATATCCACTACTGTGAACATACACGACACTTGTTCCTGAAGGAGTGTGGACTCAGTTTCGCAGAGATGCACCAAAAAGGAGTGGACGCCGTGGTGGCACGTATGCAACTGCAATACAAGGTGCCACTGCGACCCGACGATGAGTTTATCTCACGACTGAACCTGACCAAGGAGGGTATCAAGTATGTGTTCCATCAGGATATCTACCGCGCCAGCGACGAACAGCTCTGCTTCCGCGGGAATATCGAACTGGTATGCCTGGTTAACGGCCGACTGGGCAACAGTGAGGACTACGACCGTGCTTTTGAGAAATATATTCAGCGCTCATAACTCCCATCGTTCCCATGAATGAGCAAGAAGTATACTACACCATCGCACTGACCCGCATGACGGGGTTTAACTTCCAGACGGCCCTCCACCTCTATCAAACAATGGGTGGAGGACAGGCAGTCTATGAACATCGACATGACATCAAAGACGTGATACCCGACTGCACCGACCGACTGGCGGCATCGCTGCAGGACTGGAGCCTCGCCCTGCAACGGGCGGCACAGGAGATGAGTTTCATACAGAAACACCAGATACAACCTCTCTGCCTGGGCGACGAGCGATACCCGCAACGGTTGGCTGAATGTGCTGATGCACCTATCATACTCTTCTATATGGGCAATGCCGACCTCAACCAGCGACGGGTCATCAACATCATCGGGACTCGCCACTGCACGGCCTACGGACAAGACCTTATCCGGCGATTCGTGGCTGACCTAAGACGGTTGTGCCCTGAGGTGCTCATCGTCAGCGGACTGGCCTACGGCGTGGATATCTGTGCGCATCGGCATGCCTTGCAAAACGGTTATGAGACGGTGGGGGTACTGGCACACGGACTGGATGAGTTGTACCCTTCTGCCCATCGCGACACGGCGAAACAGATGCTACAACAGGGTGGACTGCTCACGGAATATATGTCGGAGACACGGGCCGATAAGATGAACTTCGTGAAGCGCAACCGTATCGTGGCTGGCATGACAGATGCTACCATCCTGGTGGAATCGGCTGCCAAGGGCGGAGGCCTCATCACCTCGCACATCGCACAGGACTACGACCGCGCTGTCTTTGCCTTTCCGGGAGCCATAGGGGCACCCTATAGCGAGGGATGCAACCAACTGATTCGCGACAATGGCGCTCAGCTCATCACCTCGGCTGAGGACTTCGTGGAGGCTATGGGATGGCAGACGGATGCACAGCGGCAAGAGGCAATCAACAAAGGCATTGAGCGTAACCTCTTTCCAGAGCTGTCGGATGAGGAACAGGGTATCGTCAAAGCACTTAATGAACTTGGCGACCTGGCCCTGAACCAACTGGCGGCAAAGACGAACACACCCATCAGCCGACTCACTTCCCTACTCTTCCAGATGGAGATGAAGGGCATCGTGAGACCACTGGCTGGAGGCACGTATCATCTGCTGAAATAAACAAATTGAGTTTTTTCTTATAGTTATTTTTGGCTTTTTAATATAAAAAGCGTATTTTTGCAAACATATTATCATCTTCGATGAAGATTGGACAAATAGAACTTGGGGAGCGCCCGGTATTCCTGGCACCCATGGAGGATGTAACGGATATCGGTTTCCGACTGTTGTGCAAACGGTTCGGAGCGGCTATGGTGTACACGGAGTTTGTCAGCGCAGAAGCACTGATACGCGACGTAAAGTCAACCCAACAGAAACTCATCATCAGTGATGAGGAACGGCCTGTGGGCATACAGATCTACGGACGCGACGTGGAGGCAATGGTCGAGGCTGCACGGATAGTGGAACAGGCCGGACCCGACCTCATCGACCTGAACTTCGGATGTCCGGTGAAGAAGGTAGCAGGCAAGGGTGCCGGCGCAGGTATGTTGCAGAACATCCCAAAGATGCTGGAGATTACACGTAAGGTCGTCGATGCCGTGAAACTGCCTGTCACCGTGAAGACCCGACTGGGCTGGAACGACGAGCAACTCATCATCACCGACCTGGCAGAACAACTGCAAGACTGTGGCATTCAGGCACTGACCATTCACGGTCGTACCCGTGCGCAGATGTACACCGGCGAGGCTGACTGGACACTTATCGGTGAGGTAAAGCGCAACCCACGCATCCATATCCCCATCATCGGCAACGGAGATATCAAGTCGCTCGACGATGCCGACCGTGCCTTCGATACTTATGGTGTGGATGCCGTGATGGTGGGACGAGCCACATTCGGATGTCCTTGGCTGTTCAGCCGTAAGCCACTGACCCTCGACGAGAAGATTGATGTGCTCGAGGAACAGTTGCGTATCAACGTGGAGCGCATCGACGAGTATAGGGGCATCCTACATACACGTCGCCACCTGGCTGCCACACCGGTTTTCAAGGCTATCCCCAACTTCCGACAGACACGCATCGCCATGCTACGGGCAGAGAAGATGGACGAACTGCTGGAAATACTGGAAACAACACGAAAACAATTAACTATGAACTCAAAACTATGAACTATGAACTTTAAAAAATACTAACCAATTACTATAATCAATGAAGAAACTATTTTTGCTACTGACAATGGCTTGTCTGGCATTTGCTACGACAGCACAAGCCAAGAAGGTGCACACGCTCGGCGACTCGACGATGGCACCTTATGATGAGCAGACGACCAACACACGCGGTTGGGGTATGTACTTCGGTAACTTCCTTACCAATGGATGGACGTCGGTAAACTATGCCAAGGGCGGACGTGACTCGCGTGGCGGTTACAACGAACTGTGGCAGAATGCCAAGAACAACGTGGAAGCCGGCGACTACGTGCTCATACAGTTTGCTCACAACGATGAGAAGTACAACGGCATGGACAACCTGGAACTGCAGGAGTACTACACCTCTAAGGGCGATGCCACCAATGCGGCTGCCGTGAAGAGCGACGGACGTGGCACCGTGCCATCGACAACCTACAAGGCTTGTCTGACACAGATCATCAACGAGGTGAAGGCCAAAGGCGCTACGCCTGTGCTGGTATCGGCTGTCTGCCGCTGCTATTTCACCAATGGCGCTGCACCCATCACCCGTGCCGGTCGTCACGACCTGGGCGACAAGTATGACGCTATCGTCGACGGACAGATCTTAACGGCACAGAAGGTACCAGCCGATAACCACTCGATGGACTACAGCTACCAGATGATGCAGCTGGCTACCGAACTGGGAGTGACCTTCGTTGACATGACGTCTGCCACCAAGAGTCTCTATGAGAGTTATGGCACCTACGACAAGTGCTATGCAGCTCTCTTTGACAAGGGCGGAGAGAAAGACAACACCCACTACAACACCACGGGTGCGCTGACCGCTGCACGCCTCTGCGCCCAACTGATGAAGGAACAGGGCATCCTGGCGGATAACATCGTGGTGCCTACTGATATGTCATTCAACCCCGCTGCTGCAGAGATAGGCGACATCTACGTGGGACAGTCGGGCATGAAGGAACTGACACTGAGCGGACTGGGACTCGACCCCGCAACAGGCACGGTCACTATCACCGCATCGGAGGGCATCCTCCTCTCTACCGACAAGCAGAACTGGCAGAACAGCCTCTCTGTGAACTATGAAAACGGTACGCTCATCAAGTCTATCTATGCCAAGGTGAACGTGACGGCTGCTGGTGCTTTCAATGGCACCATCACGGCTACTATCGGCTCGAAGTCGGTGGTGGCTAATGTCAGTGTCAACGGCATCGAACTGGGTGGCGGCACACCGTTCACTGCTACATGGGCACTTACTGCCAATGACGACGCTGTCGTTGATGGCAGTGCCAACGCTGCAAGCGCGAAAGTGGAAGGCATGGTGAAGTATGGCAACAACAGTCAGAAGGGTCTCATGGTGAGCACCAGCGAGGGTGGCGCATGGGTAAAGGCCGAGGACGACTCGCCCAATCAGTACGTGCAGTTCGCTGTGACGGCGCCTGACGGACAGAAACTCAATATCAACAGCATCGCCATGAAGGTGGGTGGCCATGGAGGCGGAGGATTGCGCTGCCACGTCTACTACTCTACCGACGGCTTTACCACACGTACCACCATCTACTCGCCGAACTCTATGGCCAGCGGTGTGATGAACGAGGTGGAGGCTACACCCGTCATCAACCTGGAAGATGGCGACCAACTGCTGATTCGCGTCTATCCTTGGTACACCAGCAATGCTACAGGCAAGTGGCTCTGCATCGAGGATGTGGTGGTCAGCGGACAGTCGAAAGACGCTGCCGGTGTGAACATCCAGGGTTCCATCACCTATAAACTCGACAAGGGCGGACTGAATCAAGACGACGACGTGGTGTTCGACCCCAACGAACTGAGCGCCGGCTTTGCAGGCAAGAACTGGACAGCAGGCAGTGCTCTTACTGTAGAGGGTACCAACAGCTATCAGGGTGCTTCGGGTGAAGCCAATATCACCCAGACCAAGATTTACAATGGCACAGGCAGTTCCTTTCCATCAGCTGCCGGTGCTGACAACACACTGACACTGACCCTCACTCCCGAGGATGGTTTCACATTCGTGCCCTCCAAGGTGAGCTTTCAGGCAGCACGCTATGGCACCGACGGCGGTACCATCACTGCAGCAGTAGAGGCTGGCACCACCGAACAGGTGCTGGTGTCAAATGCCGGTGTGAACCGTGGCGGCAAGAGCCTGACCATTAAGTCATTCAGCGAAGAGGTGAACGGCATTACCGCTACCGCTGACAATCCCCTAAAGGTAAAATTCTCATTTCTGGGATTGGGAAACACCAAGAACATGGGACTCTCTAACCTCGTCATCGAGGGTACTCTGGTAGGTGCTGCCGCTCAGGTGACGAAATACACATTGACCACTATTGTAGATCCCGCAGAGGCTGGCTCTATCAGTCGTGAGCCCGAACTGGAGAAATACAAGGAGGGCACCACGGTGAAGTTGAAGGCCACGAAGAACTTCGGTTATAAGTTCAAGGAGTGGCAGGATGGCGAAGGCAAGACCGTAGCCACCGATGCCGAGACCACGGTGACGATGGATGCCGAGAAGACCATGAAAGCTGTCTTTGAGAAGGTGGAGATCTACCAGGTGACCACGAAGACAACAAATGATGCCGACCTCTCGATGGGCAGCATCACACTGACACCCAATGACCATGATGGACAGTACGAGGCCGGCACGGTAATTACTGCCGTTGCCAACGAATCAAAGATCTTGAAGTTCATGCAGTGGACCGACCAGAACGAGAATGCCAACGCACAGGCTGAGCGTCAGTTGACCGTCAATGGCAACATGGAACTGATAGCCAACTACGAGGTGCAGGACTTCATCGCTGTCTTTGACGCCAGCAAGGTGGAGAGCTATGCTTACTCTACCACAGCGGGCTATCCCTTCGCAGCTGACGAGGCATGGGACACGGAACGCAATGCGAAGTCGTGTGTTGTGAAGATGAAGGACGGATCACTGGCCTTCACACAGGATGGGGGCACACCCGTGGTGCGCAATCGTAAGGGCGTGGTGCTGAGTCAGATCAACGGTCTGTATCAGAACGGCTACCGCTCTACCGATATCGCCTTCCAGTATCAGTTCTCTACCAAGGGCTTCACCACTGCTACCTTCACGGGTGACATGGCTGCGAAGAACATGGCCAACAAGGAATGGAAGGCTCTCTACAGCACGGATGGCACGGAATGGAAAGCCCTCGCACAGAACTGGGAGATGACGGCCAACACCGTGACGCCCCTATCGTTTGTATTGCCCGATGACGCCATCGGCGTTGAGCAGGTCATCATCCGCATCACGGGTGAAGGCACGGCAATGCTGTCAGACAAATACGCTTTCGACAAGCAGTTCGATGGACTGGACTATACCAGCAACTCAGAGTGTGGCGTAGGCAATGTCTTCGTACTAGGTACTGCTGAGGTAGTGGCCGACAAGGTGGCTCCCGTGGTCACCGCTACCGTACCGGCTAACAATGCGACCGGTGTCAGCGCATCGGGTAAGATCATCATCTCTTACGACGAACGTATCGAGACGGCACAGAGCAACGAGAAGGTGATGCTCGCCGGTAAGGAACTCACCCCGACATGGAACAGCCGCTCAGTAAGCTTCGACTATAAGAACCTTGATTACAACACGCCTTACACCTTCACGCTGCCTGCCGGCTACGTACAGGACCGCTCGGGCAACAAGAGTGCTGAGGCAGTGACCATCGCATTCACCACGATGAACAAACCCACGGTAGAGAAGGCACTCTACGACTTCATCGTTCCCGATGACGGTACCATCGACGACGCACTGGCTGCCGCAAATGGACGTGAGTCGAAGACCACCCGCTTCCGTGTGTTCATCAAGGATAGTGCCGAGCCTTACGTCTTCCATCCCGCAGGGACAGTGACTGGCGGCGACGGCAACACCTACGACAACGCCACCTCTGTCCTGACAGCAGCCAACACCAGTTTCATCGGTGAGAGCATCGAGGGTGTGGTCATCACCAACGTGACACCTCCTGCTACATGGGACAATGGTTTCGGAACAGCATGTCCACTCGAGGGTATCGGCAAGGGCGACGTGCTGCAGATCAAAGGGCAGAACAGCTACTTCCAGAACCTGACCATCAAGACCTCTATGGGTGATGCACACGGACGTGATATCGCCGTCAACGACCAGTCGAACCGCACCATCTTCAAGGATGCCTGCCTGTGGGGTTATCAGGATACCTACGTGAGCAACAACTCCAATGGTAAGTTCTACTTCGAGGGTGGCGTGCTGCGCGGACGTACCGACTTCCTTTGCGGCAAGGGCGACGTCTACTATAATAAGGTGACACTGCGCCAGGTGGCCAGTGGCTATCTCGCCGTGCCTTCCGTTCCTAAGAAGTATGGCTATATCTTCCAGAGCTGTAAGATTGTAGGGGACAACAGTAAGGTTGACGGCACCTACACCCTCGGACGTCCGTGGGGTAAGGGCACGCCTATCGCA
>Ga0310697_10000255_pt1 | contig 76054 bp, 69 predicted proteins | sample 172DNAGHGlowgp2_FD_203883 | JGI IMG/M metagenome (GOLD analysis project Ga0310697, IMG submission 203883) | Sheep rumen microbial communities from Palmerston North, Manawatu-Wanganui, New Zealand - 1728 DNA GHGlow gp2 (v2) (version 2) | ecosystem: Host-associated > Mammals > Digestive system >...
CCATTGAGCGTCGGTTAAATCTTTGTGGTAAAATGAATTTGACATAAGTTGTTCACTTCTTTCAAACTCATTTTATCAGAGAACTGCTTATGTTTTTCTTTTACTTGAGTTTACCAACAACCCCTAGGTAAACGCGAAACAAGCTAACAAAAAGCCCTTCGGCGAAAGTCGGAGGGTTTTTCGTTGACAGAGGAAAATTTTTTGCTAAAGTGTGTAACGAAATCGGATTTGAAACGTATAAGCTACAGAAAACGAAAGGAGATTGATAAAAATGGCAACACGCGAAGAAAATTTGAAAAAAATCAACGAAGAACTGGAAAAACTCGACGATGAGCAGCTCGAAAAGATCGCGGGCGGGATATTGGTGAGAAAAATACCGATAATTTCCGTTTTTAACTAGGAAAAAGAACCGGAAGACAAGATAATACACGTCAGAGCTTAAACAGAACGACTTTTAATGCTGTAAAAACGTCGCGTCACAAGCAAAAAAGCCCTTCGGCGAAAGTCGGAGGGTTTTTCGTTGACTGCGGAAAATTTTTTTGCTAAAGTGTGTAACGAAATCGGATTTTGAACGTATAAGGTGCAGAAAACAAAATGGAGGCTGATAACAATGGCAAAGGAAATTTTGAAGGACGAAATCTTGAAGGACGCGGAACTCGACAATGTGGCGGGCGGCACTTACCTTGAAAGCTCGGCAGACGCGATAAAATTCAAAGAAAACGGCGTGGATCTCGGAATCCCGATGATTGGCGACACGATTGCGATAATGGGGCATGATGAATTCGTTAAACTGCGCGGCGCGTTCGAGAAATACGGCGTCACGATTAAAGACAACGGCGGATTGCTTAAAGCCAATGAATATTTTATCGACGGCAAGCTGGTCACCCGCGACGACGCTTGGAAACACATTGAAGCGCAATTAAAGAAATAAAATTTCGTACTGAAAGCCAAAAAAGCCCTTCGACGCGAGTTCGGAGGGTTTTTCGTTTGCAAAAAAAAATCCCGCCGCTTTGACGGGAAAAATTGTTTTTACGTTCAAAAAATATCTGCAAGAACAATAGTTTGGTCTCGATTCGCGCCGACGCTGACAATTCCGAGCGAAATGCCGGTAACTTCCGCCATTCGCTCAAGATATTTGCGTGCATTGGCGGGCAAGTCTTTGTAGCGGCGGATTTTGCTGATATCGGTCTTCCAACCGGCAAAAGTTTCGTAAACGGGCTCGACTTGCGCCAAAATTTTTAACGAGGCGGGAATTTCGTTGATAATCTTGCCGTCGACCTTGTAAGCGGTGCACATTTTAATTTCGTCGAAGTCGTCAAGAATATCAAGGCGCGTGACGGCCATAAAATCAGTTCCGGAGAGTTTTCCGGCGTATTTTACGACGCAAGCGTCAAGCCAACCGGTTCTGCGCGGTCTTCCGGTGACGGTACCGAATTCGTGACCTGTCTCGCGGAGTTTTTCGCCTATTTCGTTGAGTTGTTCGGTCGGAAAGGGTCCTTCGCCGACGCGCGTGCAGTAAGCCTTGACGACGCCGACGACAGTATCGATTTTTTTCGGAGCGACGCCCGCGCCAATGCCTACGCCGCCTGAAATCGGGTGACTTGACGTTACATAGGGGTAAGTTCCGTAGTCGATGTCAAGCATTGTGGCCTGCGCGCCCTCGAACAGAATTTTTTTGCCCGCGTCGACTTGATCGTTGAGCAAAGTAATAGTATCGCAGACGAACGGGCGAATTTTATCGGCATAGGCTTGATATTCGCGAATAATTTCATTTTCGTCAAGCGGAGCGTGATTGTAGACGTTTTGCAGAATCAAATTCTTAATACCGACGAGGTTTTTAACTTTTTGGGCGAATTCTTCGCGGTCGATGAGGTCGCAAACGCGAATACCGATTCTGTCTGCCTTATCGATGTAGCAAGGACCGATTCCGCGTTTGGTCGTGCCGATTTTGTTATTTCCGCGCAGATTTTCGCCTAATTCATCGAAAAGTTTGTGCCAAGGCATGACGACATGCGCGCGATTGGAAATTTTGATATTCGACGTGTCGATTCCGCGCTTTTGCATGTTGTCAAGCTCTTCAAGCAGACATTGCGGGTCTAAAACGACGCCGTTGCCGATAACGCAGGTCGTACCCTTGTACAAAATGCCCGACGGCAGGAGGCGGAGCTTATATTCTTCGCCGCCGACGGAGACGGTATGCCCCGCGTTGCTGCCGCCCTGAAATCTGACAACCGTGTCAGCCTGCGCGGCGAGATAATCGACGATTTTGCCTTTACCTTCGTCGCCCCACTGCGCGCCGCTAATAACCACCGTTGACATTTTGCGAATCACTCCTTAACGATTTTCGTTGACGTATTTGCGCATGAACTTAATCGTGTTGTCGCTGATGACGTTGTCCTTTTTCTCGTAGTTGATGATGCGGAACAACATGCCGACGCGTTCGATAATGGGCTTGTTGCGGGTGCGGAAGGTTTCGCCGTTGATTGTCAAGTCAACGCTGTCAACGGAACGCATACGATAGGACACGCCGAGCAAGTCTTTGCCTTCGGAGCCGTCAGGCAAGATCTCTTTGATGATATAGCGATATTCCATGTCGCCGACGGCGGTCGTCCACGTCAATTCGCGATTCAAGGCTTGGTGCGTCAAAACGCCGATGTACTCGCGAATGATTTCATGAGTTCTGGTATTCATAGTAAAGCCTCCTTAAGTTTTTTATCTTTAGCCTCAACCTCCGCCGCAAGCTGGTTGCGGTAGGCGGAAAGTTTTTCGGCAAGTGAATCGTCATGAAGCGCAAGAATTTCCGTTGCGAAGAGCGCGGCATTTTTCGCGCCGTTTACAGCCATAGTCGCGACGGGCACGCCGCCCGGCATTTGCACGGTGCTTAAAAGCGCGTCCAAACCTTTGAACGGTTCGGAATTAATCGGGACGCCGATAACGGGACGCGTTGTGAAGCTCGCCACGACGCCCGCAAGATGAGCCGCCATGCCAGCCGCCGCTATGAAAACCTGCGCGGACGAATTTTTAACGAAGTCGTGAACTTTATCGGGCGTGCGGTGCGCCGAAGCAACAGTCAGCTCCGTTTCGACGTCAAAGTTTTTCAGCGTGTCGACGGCGGCTTTCATGACGCCCCAATCGCTGTCGCTGCCCATGATTATTGCAACTGTCATGTGTTGTTGCCTCCTACTTAATCTTGACCGCAACCTGAGCAATATTGGTGCGGGCGATATATTCAAATTCGAGACCGTTGCACGCGATGAACTCCATAAAAGCTTTGTACTCGCCCTCCTGCCAGCCGGGATAGTTGAAATATTCGTCGAAGGCGATAACCGTGCCTGCGCCGATTTGATTCTTCAGCGTGTCGAGGACGGTTTTGGTCGACGAGTAAAGGTCGCAGTCGATGTGAATGAACGCGCATTGTTCGGGGTGAGCCTTGACGAATTCGGGCAGAGTTTCGTTGAACCAGCCTTTGATGAGCCGAACGTTCGCGTTGACTTGCGGCAAGTTGCCGTTCATATCAAAGCCGCCCTTTTGTAAATCGTAACGCCAATCTTCGGGCAAGCCTTCAAAGCTGTCGAAGCCGTAAATAATTTTGTCGGGCAACGTCGACGCGATAAAATTTATGCTGTCGCCCTTGTAAACGCCGAACTCCAAATAACTGTCCGTCAGTTCAAGCCGCGTCAAGACGTATTTCAAGTACTCGTTTCGATTGTTAAAAGATTTTACTTTGGACATGTTGTCAAGAATAAATTCCGCCGACTGCATTCCCGCCAAGCGATTCAAATATTTATTAAGGTTGTCGTGCACGCAGTTATCGTTTAAAAGCAAGATTATCTTGTTCGTGTTCAGTTGGTGTTGATAAACTTCTTTAAATGCAGAAATGCATTGGGTGCGGAAAGTAAGCAGTGCATTGCTCAAAGTTTCATTCTGTTTGGTAAGCTCGCGGTAGAGTGCAATGTTTTCTTTGCGCAAGGCGTCCAGTTCTTGCCGCAAAGCCTGCAATTCGTTTGCTGCCGTGTCCAAAAAATTTGCCTCCTTAGAGTTCGCCGCGTTCAATCGCAAGTCGTGCCTCGTTCAAATCGTTGAAGACCGCCGCGCAGATTCGCTTAATGTCGTCGGTCGGCTGAACGGTGTCGGGAATCATAATCGCCGCGCCGCCCGAAGCCGCCGCCGCCCGTATGCCGTTGAGGCTGTCCTCGAAAACGTAACAGTCGCTTGCGGGCAGATTCAATCGCTCGGCGGCAAGCAAAAATATATCGGGCGCGGGCTTGCCGTTTGAAACTTGGTCGCCGCCCGTGAGCACTTCAAAGTAGCCGCGCAGATTCGCACGCGTCAAATTCCTTTCGATGACGGCGACGGGCGCAGAGCTCGCGACAGCCATTTTGACGCCCGCCGATTTGAAGAACGCCAAAATTTCTTCGACGCCCGCCATAAGCTCCAAGTTCCGTTCGGCAGCCGCATTGACTTCGGCAAGCACGCGGGCAAGGTAAGCGGGCGCGTCAATGTTCGGATAAAAGTGCCGTATTATTCGCAAGGACTCTTCGCCGAGATTCGTTCCGCTAATCGCAGTAGGGAGTTCGTAGCTTTTTTCCTGCCCGAATTCGTCCGCCACGTCGAGCCAAGCCTGTCGATAAAGCTTTTCCGTGTCGAAGAGCGTGCCGTCCATATCGAAAATCGCACCGTGTTTCATAAGCCAACCTCCAGTCGCCGAAAATAATATCAGATTCGATTTTCCGCTGTCAACGCAAAAAATTTTCCGGCTTGCCCGCCCCGCGATATTTGCAAATCAAAAAATTTATGCTATCATTGGCGCGGAAAGATTTGTCGGCGCGTCGACGCCGATTGAGGGTATTTTCGGCAGGAGGGGATTCGGTTATGCTAAAAAGTATCGCAATAATGACAAGCGGAGGAGACAGCCCCGGCATGAACGCGGCAGTTCGCGCTGTGACCCGCACGGCACTCCATCAGGGCGTTCGCGTTTGGGGTATTCGCGGCGGTTACCACGGGATGCTCGACGAAGAAATGTTCGAAATGCAGTCGAAAGACGTTTCCGACATCATTCAGCGCGGCGGCACGTTCTTGGGCACGGCTCGTTGCAGACGTTTCCAGACGCCCGAAGGTCGTATGCTCGGTTATAAAAATTTGGTAGATCGCGGCATTCAAGGCTTGGTTGTCGTCGGCGGCGACGGCAGTTTGCGCGGCGCGTCCATTTTGAGTCAGGAAACGGGCATTCCGATTGTCGGCTTGCCCGGCACGATAGACAACGATGTTTGGGGCTCGGAATATACAATCGGTTGCGACACGGCGGCGAATACGATTATCGACGCGATAAACAAATTGCGCGACACCGCTTCGGCTCACCGCCGCACCATCGTCCTTGAAGTCATGGGGCGCAACAGCGGCTGGCTCGCAATGGTTTCCGGCATTTCGGGCGGCGCAGAATACATTCTCGTTCCCGAAGAGGAATATGACCTCGACGAAATGTGCGAAGAAATGAAAGAAGCTTACGACGCGGGCAAGCGTTACATCCTCGTCGTCGTGGCGGAAGGCGCGGGCAAAGGTCACGAAATCGGCAAAGCTATCGCCGAAAAGACCGGACTCGACACGCGCGTTTCCAAACTCGGTCACATTCAGCGCGGCGGCTCGCCTTCGGTTATCGACCGCGTCAACGCAAGCCGTCTCGGCGAACACGCTGCCCTTGCAATCATCTCCGGCTTGAGCGACATCGTTTTCGGATTCAATCGCGGGCACGTCGTCTCGATTAACCTGCACGACGCCGTTAACAACAAAAAGCAACTCAATCCCGAATTCATGCGCCTCGCTCGTGTTCTCGCATAAAACTTTTTTGCTCGATAAAAAAATCCCTCGTCGATTTGCGCGGGGGATAATTTTTTTGCGGAGGAGTTCAAATGATTGTCAAGCAAACGACAAAAGAAATGCTCGCCGAATCGCTCAAGCAGTTGACGAAGTTCAAGCCCGTCGACAAGATAACGATTCGGGAGCTTACGCAAAATTGCGGGCTCACGTCGCCGACTTTTTACAACCACTTCCGCGACAAGTACGACCTTATGGCTTGGATTTACAATCGGCGCGTCGAAGCGGCAATGAAAAATTTCGGGCGCGGCGACTCGCTTGAAGACGTTATCTGCAAGTGGATGGAAATCGTTTTGGAGGACGAAAATTTTTACATGAACCTGCTCAAGCACGCCGTCGGACAAAATTCCTTCCGATACACGACGAACGACCACGCGATTAACTTGCTTGCCGACTGGATAAAGGCGCGCCACGGTCTTGACGACTTGCCGCCCGAAATTTCTTTTTGCCTGCGCTTTTACATGCGTGCGGTCTCGGAATTTGTCAACGATTGGGTTTTGGACAGGTGGGACTGTTCGCCGCGCGAAATGGCGAATTTTTTTATCTCGGCAATGCCCGCGCCGCTCAAGCCGTTGCTTTTACAAATTTGACGCTTTGATAATTGCGGTCGCCTTCCGATTATTGTACACTTGATAAAATTTCTTGGGAGGCGATTAATTCATGCCAATGGTTAAAGATTATCTGTACAACAAATTCAAACACGGCATCGAGGCGGGCAAGCTCCAATACGGCACCGGGCAGGAAACGACTTCGGCGGAAGTCGCGGAGATTCTCGCAACGGCGGACATCGATTTTCTTTTCGTCGACGGCGAACACGGCGGACACACCGTCACCACGATTCTGGACATCGCGCGCGCCATTGCCGCTTATGACGTGACGCCCGTCGTGCGCATTCCGCAGGCAGGCACCGGCATTATCAAACAGCTCCTTGACGGCGGCATTCAAAACATCATCATCCCGAAGGTCGAAACGGGCGAAGAGACCGAAGACATCATGTATTGGGCTTCTTACGCGCCGCGCGGCAATCGCGGCTTCGGGGCGACGGCTGTCCGCGCAGGTCGTTTCGGTCGCCACGCCGATTATCTTGACCGCAACGTCGACGAAATTTGTATCATACCTCAAATCGAAAGCGTTCGCGGCTGGGAAAACCTTGACGCCATAACCAACACGCCCGGCGTCGGCGCGGTCTTCCTCGGTCCGATTGATTTGTCCGTCGACATGGGGCACGGGCTCAACATCTTCCACCCCGAAGTCGAAGCGGCAATGGACGACATGATTAAGCGCATTCGCAAGCTCGGCAAACCCGTCGGCACAATCGCGCTCACGACCGAACAGGCAAAGCGTTTCGTCGATTTGGGCATCAGTTACATCATTCTCGGCGGCGACACTGCTTTCTTGACGACAGCGACCGATAACATGTTCAAAACCTACAGGGAGGCCATTGGCAAATGAAAAACGTTGTAATTATCGCAGGACACCCCGACTTGAAAATTTCGCTCGCGAACAAAACTATCTTGGACGAAATCGCCGCGCAGTGCCCGCAAGTCGAAATCCGCAAGCTCGGTGAACTTTATCCCAACTGTCAAATCGACGTAAAGGCGGAACAGGCGGCACTCGAAAAGGCTGACGTTATCGTCTTCGCGTATCCCATGCACTGGTACGGCACGCCCGGCTTGCTCAAGCTTTACATCGATAAAGTCATGGAACACGGCTGGGCTTACGGCTCGAAGGGCACCGCGTTGGCGGGCAAGGCGTTTGTCGTCTCCGTCACGACGGGCGCGCCCGAAAGTGCTTACGCGGCGACGGGCGTTATGGGTCACACCGTCGAAGAATTCAGCTATCCGATTAAAGCATTTGCCGCGCTGTGCAAGCTCGACTTCAAAAAGCTGTTCACGGTCGGCGGCATGATGTACGTCCCCGGTCTCACCACCGACGCGCAAAAGGTTGCTCTCGTCGACAAAGCCAAGCAATACGCGGACGGCATTGCCGATTGCTTGAAGGCTCTGTGAGGCGATAAAATGTTTCCCGACATAATAAAAAAAGTTCCGCTCCGCGATTACGGCATTGACGGCTTGACGACGCATGTTGACCACACGCCGACAGGTACGGTATACTTTGTGAGCGCGGAAAAGGAAGTTGTCTTCCCCGAACACGCGCACGCCGCGCAGAGGACGATTGTCTTTACTGGCTCGTGCACCTTCACTGCCAACGGCGAAAGCAAAGTTTATTCGGCGGGCGAAACGTATTTCATTCCGGCGGGCTTGCGTCACCAAATTACGTTGCACGCGGGCTATTCCGAAGTCGATTACATCGACGACCCGCTCGACGGAGAGGTTGATACCATGGACAACAAAGTTATCGCGGGACTTCAAACGATCGTCACGCAGTTGGCGCAACAGGCTGACGGGCACGTCATTCAGTCGCGCATTTTCGCCGCGCAGGGCTTGAGCAAACTCGCCAAGCAATACGAGGAACACGCCGCCGAGGAACGCGGTTACGTCACCAAGTGCATTGACCGCCTGATTGATTTGGGTTGCGAAGTCAAACTGGAGGACAAGCAAGCCGCGCCCGTTTGCAAAGACGCCGTGGAGTATCTCAAGCACGACCTGCAGGTTTCCAAGGACGGGCTCGTGTGGCTCAAGGAAATCATCATTGCCGCGCAGGACGACCCGACGACTTACGACATCTTGAAGGCTTACTATCAAGACGAAGAAGGCGACATGTATTGGGCTGAACAACAGCTCGCGCTGATTGAATGCATCGGCAAGCAGAATTGGTTCGCCAAGCAGCTGTAAAACTTTTCACGGCATAAAAAATCCCCGCCGCTCAATCCGAGTGACGGGGGTTTTTCATTGCGCCAAAACTTTTCGCAACGCTTGACCTGTGTAAGAATTTTCGACGCGCGCAACGTCTTCGGGCGTGCCGACGGCAATGACTTCGCCGCCCTTGTCTCCGCCGTCCTGCCCGAGGTCGATAATGTAATCGGCGCACTTTATCACGTCCAGGTTGTGTTCAATGATAATCACGGTGTCGCCGCGTTCGACAAGCCGCTGAATCACGTCGATTAATTTTTTCACGTCGTCGAAGTGCAAACCCGTCGTCGGCTCGTCCATTATGTAAATATTCGCCGCCCTGCCCAAAGGTCGCGCCAATTCGTAAGCAAGCTTGACGCGCTGAGCCTCGCCGCCGCTGAACGTGTTCGCCGATTGACCAAGCGCAATGTAACCCAAGCCCACGTCGTGCAGGACTTGCAACATGCGCCGAATCGTCGGGACGTTCTCGAAAAAGTTCAACGCCTCGTCGACGGGCATGTTCAACACGTCGGAAATATTTTTGCCCTTGTACGTGACTTCCAAGGTCTCGGCGTTGAAGCGCGTGCCTTTGCAGACGTCGCAGGTGACGTAAACGTCGGGCAGGAAGTTCATAGGGATTTTGAGGACGCCGTTGCCGCCGCAGCTTTCGCAACGCCCGCCCTTGACGTTGAAGCTGAATCGCCCCGCCTTGTAACCGCGCATCTTCGCGCCGTTGGTCGCGGCGAAAAGTTTTCTGATATGGTCGGCGACGCCCGTGTAAGTCGCAATGTTTGAACGCGGCGTTCTGCCAATCGGGTCTTGGTCAATCATCGTGACTTTGCTTATGCCGAGCGTCGTCAAGTCCGTTTCCTGCAGGCGCGGGTAAATGATTTCTTCAACGAGCGTCGATTTGCCGGAACCGCTCACGCCCGTCACGAGCGTCAAGGCTTTCAGCGGTATCGTCACGGAAATATTTTTCAAGTTGTTTTTGCAGGCGTCCTTGAACTCCAAGACTTGTGAAGTGTCGCGACGCGTCGAGGGCACGGGAATGACTTTGCGCCCGCTGAGATAGTCGCCTGTCAAAGAATTTTCGACGCGAGCAATTTCGTCGGCAGTGCCCTGCGCAATGACGGAGCCGCCCGCCTTGCCCGCACCGCGCCCGATGTCGACGATGTTATCGGCTTCGCGAATGGTTTCTTCGTCGTGTTCGACAACAATCAACGTGTTGCCGAGGTCGCGCAGATTTTTCAGCGTCGCCAAAAGTTTTTGGTTGTCGTGCTGGTGCAGACCGATTGACGGTTCGTCGAGGACGTAAAGCACGCCGGTCAATGCCGAGCCGATTTGCGTGGCGAGTCTGATTCGTTGCGATTCGCCGCCGCTCAACGTCGCCGACTTGCGCGACAAGCTCAAATAATCCAAGCCCACGTCGCACAGGAACTTCAAGCGCGAGTTAATCTCCTTTAAAACCTGCGCGGCGATTTTTTTGTCGGTGTCGTCGAGAGCGAGCGTCGCGAAAAATTTTTGGCAGGCGTCGACGGACAAATCGCAAACCTGCGCGATATTTTTGTCGCCGACGGTGACGCTTAAAGCTTCGGGCTTGAGGCGGTGACCGTGGCAGGCGGGGCAGGCGTCTTCGGGCAAATCGGTCATCTTGAAATCGTGTACGGCAAGCATCCATTCATACATCGTCGACCAGTCGCGAATGTCGAACACCTTTCCGAGCCCGTTGCACGTCGGGCACGCGCCCTTGGGGCTGTTAAAAGAAAACAGCTGCGGCGTAATGTCGGGAAGGCTTATCCTGCAATCGACGCACGCATTTTTTTCGCTGAACGTCAAAGTCTCCGCGTCCGTTTCGACGAAGACAATGCCGTTGCCGAATTTCAGCGCGGTCTCCAATGAATCGGCAAGCCGTGAACGAACGCCGTCGCGATTGACGAGCCTGTCGACAACCAATTCAATCGAGTGCTTTTTGGTTTTGGCGAGCGAAATATTTTCGTCGAGTTCGCGAAGCTTGCCGTCGACTTTGACGCGCACGAAACCCGCCGCGCTTAGTTTGTCGAGCGTGTCTTTATGCGTGCCCTTTTGGTGATTGACGACGGGCGCGAGCAAGCTGAAACGCGTGCCTTCGGGCAAGCTGAGAATCTGCGCAAGGATTTGGTCGACGCTCTGACTTTTGACGGGCTTACCGCATTTCGGGCAGTGGGGCTTGCCGACGCGCGCGAATAACAGCCGCATGTAGTCATAAATCTCCGTGACAGTGCCGACGGTCGAGCGCGGATTATTGTTGGTCGTCTTTTGATTAATCGCGATTGCGGGGCTGAGCCCTTCAATATGTTCAACGTCGGGCTTGTCGGGCAGTCCAAGGAATTGGCGAGCGTAACTTGACAGCGACTCCATGTAGCGGCGTTGACCTTCGGCGTAGATTGTATCGAAGGCGAGCGAACTCTTGCCGCTGCCCGAAACGCCCGTTATCACGACGAATTTGTCGCGCGGGATTTCGACGCTGATGTTCTTCAAGTTGTGGACGCGCGCTCCGCGAATTTTTATCGAGTCCAAAAAAAATTACCTCCGTGAAAAAACCCGCTCCGATTGTCGAAGCGGGTTTGAGTTTATCTTTTGCGTCTTAAGTAAAGCCAAGCGATAATCACGACGCTGACGACGATAAACGCCGCGCTGAATTTGTGACCGACTTCAAGGAGATATTCCCAGTTGTCGCCCAAAAGGACACCCGCCCATAAAATGAGCGCAGTCCACGGCAACGAGCCCGCGAACGTGTAAAACAGGAATTGCTTGAAGTCGACGCGCGCGAATCCCGCCGGCAACGATATGAACGTCCTGACGACGGGCAACATGCGGCTGAAAAACACTGCGCGGACGCCGTACTTGTCGAACCACTTCTGTGCCAAGTCGACGTGCGATTTTTTAATGAAGAAATATTTTCCGTACTTGTCGACGAATTTTCTGCCGCCCGTCGCGCCGACGACGTAAGCGAAAATCGAGCCCGCCATACCGCCGATCATGCCGGCAATCATCGCGCCGGTGAACGTCATGCGCTCCGCCGACACGAGATAGCCCGCGAAACCCAAAATCAATTCGCTGGGCACGGGTATGCACGCATTTTCCATCGCCATAAGCACGGCGACGGCAAAGTAGCCCCACGAGTCGATAAAATTTAGAAAAGCCTGCGATATTTGCTCCATGCGTCAAAAGTCCTTGAAATCTTCGCCGTAGCCGTAGTGTTCGATAACGTAATCCAAATCCTTGTCGCCGCGCCCACTGAGGTTGACGAGAATCGAGCCCTTGCCCATCTTTTTGGCGAGCTTCATTGCGTAAGCCAAGGCGTGCGAACTTTCAAGCGCGGGAATAATGCCTTCGTAGCGGCTGAGCTTGAAGAACGCGTCGACAGCCTCCAAATCGCTTGCCACGTCGTACTTGACGCGACCGATTTCGCGCAGGAAAGCATGTTCGGGGCCGACGGACGGATAATCCAAGCCGCTTGCAATTGAGTAGACGGGCGCGGGGTTGCCGACTTCATCTTTAAGCATAATCGAATTAAAGCCGTGCATGACGCCTTCCGAGCCGTAAGACATCGACGCCGCGTGGTCACCGATCTTTTCGCCGCGACCGAGCGGTTCAACGCCGATAATCTCAACCGGGTCATCAATAAACGGCAGGAAGAATCCGATTGAGTTCGAGCCGCCGCCGACGCAAGCCGTCACGACATCGGGCAGGAAGCCCATCATTTCTTTGAACTGCGCGCGAGCCTCTTCGCCGACGACGAATTGGAAATCGCGAACCATCATCGGGAAGGGATGAGGTCCCACCGCCGAGCCGATACAGTAAATCGTGTCGTTGTAGTTTTGCAGGTAGTCTTCAAAGGCGGCGTCGACGGCCTCTTTGAGCGTCTTGAGACCCGTCGACACGGGCACGACGTTCGCGCCGAGAACCTTCATGCGGGCGACATTGGGAGCTTGCTTGGCAATGTCGACTTCGCCCATGTAAATCGTGCACTCCAGCCCGAAGAACGCGGCAGCCGTTGCGAGCGCGACGCCGTGTTGACCTGCGCCGGTCTCCGCGATTATGCGGTGTTTGCCCATGAATTTCGCAAGCAAGCCTTCGCCCATGCAATGATTGAGCTTGTGCGCGCCTGTGTGATTCAAGTCTTCGCGCTTAAGGTAAATCTGGCAGTTGCCGAGCTTGCGGCTGAGCGTTTCGCAGTGATAGACGGGCGTCGGGCGACCCTGGAATTCGCGGCGAATGCGGCGCAATTCGTTAATGAACTGCGACGAGTGGCAAATCGTCAAGTAAGCCTGCGTGATTTCCTCCATTGCGGGAACGAGTTGCGGGGGCAGGTACGCGCCGCCGTAGCGACCAAAGCGACCGTCCTCCGTCGGATATTTTTTCAAGTAAGTCGAATAGTCCATTGTGAAACCTCCAAATACAAAATGCCCCGCGTTATTCGGCGCAGGGGGCGGAAAATCCTTTTTTGGCTTGCACGCGTTGACATTGAAAAGGAATCATATAAAATGCAATCAGAATTTTTATAAAGGACGGTGAGCGTATGGCAATCGGAAACAAGAAAAATCCGAAACAAAGTCTCGTAAAATTGGACAAGCTCTTTATCGATCGCGAAGAACTCCAATATGAATTCAAGAAGCATCTGAGCAATGTAAACAATCCGGACTTCGACGGGCTCTTGCTGATTTATTCGGGCCTCGGGCGCGTGGGCAAATCTTCGTTGCTGAATCAATTTGAAACTTTTCTGTCCAAAGATGAATTCGTGCGCTACAGTTTCGAGAGCAAAAAATTTGACGACGCCAAAGTCGCCATGGTCTCCGCGCTGAAAGCCTTGCGCGCGCGGCTGACTAAAAAATGCAAAATCGAATTCCCGCTCTTCGACAGGGGTTGTATTTATCTTGCGCAAAAAAACAACGAGTTCAACAGCGCCGAACAACAAAAAGTCATCCTCAAAGACAGCTCCACGTTGCGAGCCTTCAGAAATTATCTTGAATCTTTGTCGCAAAAAAGCGTTGTCATTGCCGGCATTGCCGAGTTCGTGAGTAATTTCGTCGAAGACAACGACGAAATTTTAGACGTGCTGGATGAGTTCGCCGACGCCGCAATCGTCTTTAAAGCCATGAAAGTTTTTGTCGGCTTCCTTGACAGAAAAATGGTAGCCAACGATGCGGAGATGACCAACGAGCTCAAAGACTTGAACGAGCAAGACGAAGACGGCTCACTTATTACGGAATTTTTGCCGAAACTTTTTGCCAAAGACCTTTCGCATTGGCTCAAAACTCACGGCGCGCATTTGATTATCTTCCTCGACTCCTACGAAAAACTGACGGGCGAGGAATGCGGCAAGAAACATACCGTGCGCCTCTTTTCCGAAAATCGCGACGTGCCCGCCGATTGGTGGGTCGGCGAACTCCTGTCCGAAGTCGATTGCGTCATGTGGGTTATCGCCGGTCGTTATAAAATTGAAAAAATCGGCGACGTTGATTGTTCGGACGGCGAGCAAGTTGCAAATTACATCGTTGCCGTCTTTAACAATTATTGGGCGAAAAAATATTTGTCGGCGGGCGGCGTGCCGGAAGAATTTCATGCGGGCATAATTGAGCTGACGGGCGGTCATCCCTACTACCTGAGAAAATGCATTGAGACTTACCAAAATTATCAAGCGAACAACAGTGTGCCGACTCTTAAGGACTTCGGCAAAAAACGCGACGATATTGTTCAAGCGACGATCGGCAGCCTTGACGAGGACGGGCAATTCATGGCGCAATGCCTTTGCATTTTGCACAGCTGGACAGATAAGCTTGCCGCCGCCGCGATTGCGAATTTCAACAACGTCACCTATACCCGCGTGAAAAAACAAGTCGCCCGCGCCGAGCGTATGAATTTCGGCGAGGTCTGCACCTTCGACAAGACGATTGATGCGTTTTTCTTCCCGACCCTGAAGAATGACGTTACTTGCCGGAAACTTTTCGTCGACATCCGCGACAGAGCGAACGGCTTCTTCCAAGAAATTTTCGCCGCCGAAAAAAATTCCCGCGAGATTTACGGCGCGGAGGACAAACTTTATCACTGCCTCGGCATGTGGAGCGAACTTATCTTGCGCACGACTGACGCGCCCGCCGAACTCATGACGCAATACGCGAAAAATCTTGCGCCTTACGTCAACCGCCTCGATTATGCGACGCGGGAGATTATTGTCAAGAAATTTTTGGTTGCAGTCGGCGACGCGGAGACTTTGCCCGCCGCTTACTTCCAAAATCAAATCGGCGTGATTCGTCTTGCGCAGGGCAAAATCAAGGACGCTCTCGAATTGACGGCGAAGGCTTATTCCACAGTCAAAAATTTGTCCCCGGATAAATCGGACTTGCCGTTTAAAATTTCCGTCACGACAGGGCACGCCGACGTTGTCGCGGCTTTGAAACGTTATCGCGACGAAATTACTTTGCGCGAAGAAATTTTCGGCGACTGTGTGCTTTGCTTCGACAAAGGCGACGAACGAATCATTGACGCAATGAACAATCTTGCACAGGCTCTGGAAAACGGCGACAAAATCAACGCCGCCATTGAACTGCGCGGACAGGCTCTTAAACTCCTTGACGGGCGCGACGACGAAAAATTTATTCAAACGGCGCGCGCTTATCTGAAACTTCTTGAAAGCCGCGAGGAGCTTGATAAATTTTGGTATCGTGACAATCGTTCGGACGCCGCGCAGATTCGCGAAAATCTTGCCGCCCGTCTGCAAAGCCGCCTTGACGCCTGCGGCAAGCCCGACGAAAAAACCGTTGAACTCATGGCGATTTTGGCGGAGGGTGTCCGTTCATACGATTGGAGCATCAAGCTTGACGGCGCGATTCAACGAATCGTCGCGGAGTGCACCGCCGAGCCGATTGCCGATTATGACGCCGCCGGTTCGACGCTCAAAAACTTATTGCCTTACGCGGAGAGACAAACGGACTTGGCGCGAAAAATTCTTGCCCTTGTCGAACAAAAGCCCGCCGTCGACGAAGCGGAGATTATCGCCGCGAAAAAAGATTTGGCGTTGGCAAAAAGCGCGGATTACAATCGGTGGGAAATTTTGTTTGAAATGGCTGAATTTGACGCGGAAGCCGACAAACTTTTCACGGAGGTCGAAGAATATTTCCGCCCAAAATTGCCGAACAGTCGCAAGGAACTCGCGGAGACGTTACGCGCGCACGCCGGGCTTTTAAACAAATTCGGCAATCATACCGCCGCACTTGAAAAGCTTGCGGAAATGCTTGCCCTTCTCGAAAGCGATCCGACGACGACGCCCGCCGAAATTTTTAAAGCCATGCGCGCCGTCGCCGACGCCAACTACTTTTGCAAAAATTTTCCCGAACAGTTGAGTTGGTTGGAGCGCGCCTTGAAATTCTGCGAAGAAAATTTTGTTGAGGACGCGCCCGAAACTTTGGAGGCTCTCAAAGCTCTGGTTACCTTCCACGAATGTTGGCACGATGACCCGGAAAATGTTGATGTGTATATCGCTTTGGCGGACGCGAATAAAGCGCAAGAGTATCAGCAGAGAATCGACGCCGCCAAGGCTAAAAATCTCGGCGACACGCACACGGAGGTAATCAACGCCAAGAAAAATCTTTTGCGGCTTTGCAGTGACGTTGACGACGAAATTGCACTGCGCAAACAGCTTGACGAACTATATCGCGAAAATTTCAAGGCGACCGCAACCAAAAAAAGTCAGTGGCAACTTTACGATGATTACATGGAAAATATCGAACTGATACTTAATCACGCGGATAATGAGACTTACAACGAATTTTACGAACGACTCGGCGTTGAGTGCAAGGAATATCTTCAAGAGATGTTTCGCGCCGATGACTTCGACCTTGAGACCTTTGGCGAAGCAATAGACGGGGAAGTGTCGCCGTTGGATTCGTTTTTCGATCATTCTGCCCGTCATTATGAATTTGAGGCAACGAATCTTTTGGCTCTTGAGTATGTAAATCTTTGCCGGCTTGAAAATGTGCGCTCCGCAGAATCGATTGACGTCTTGCTTGAATTGGCAGATTTTTGTTACCGGGAAGATTGCGAAGACGAGGCGGCGGAAGCTTACAGGCGGATTTATGAAATTGTCCGCGAGCTTTCACGGCGCGCCCCCGATTTCAAGTACAATTTCGATTTGGACTTTTACGAACGTTGGGCGGACAAAGAAAAAGTCGATAACCTGCGCGGGCGACTTCTTGACCGTCATCGGCGTTTTATCGAAGAGAATCGCGAAAAACTCGGCGAAAATAATTTTTGGATTATCAACCACACGGAGAAAGCGGCAGAATTGCTTGACGCGCTCGGCAGGCACGAAGAGGCATTTAAGACGCGGCACAAGGCGGCAATCTTGCGGGCAAGCAATCCCAACGTCCGCGCGCCCGAAAACGTCAACCTCGACCCTGCAGAAAAAATTTTAGCGGAAATTTACGGCGGCACTTCGACGGGCGACTTGTCGGCGCGGCAACTTGCCGAACTGTTTGAGGAAAAGGGCGACCGTGAGCAAGCTTTGACTTGGTGGCGCAAGGAACTTGAAACGCTCGAAAATCCCAATTCAAAGACCGCCGCCGAAATTTATATCAAGCTCGGTGATTACGCTCAAGCCGCGAAAATTTACCGTCCATGCTATATTTATTTTTCACGGGATATTAAAGACGCGCAAAAAGCCGCCACACTTTACGACCGCCTCGGCGACACGGACAACGCAAGGAAAGTTCGCGAAGATATTGCCGCCGCGCAAGAAAAGCATTGGCAACTGCGGCTTGAAAGATTGGGTTCGGAAGATCCTTTTACTCTCGCAGCGAAAAAAAATCTAGAGACAACGCGACAAATTCTTAAAGCTTAATCTTGACGACGACCGCTGTGTTGGGGCGACAGTCGAAATCGCGTTCGGCGGGCAACGAAATTTTTATGATGAATTTGTCGTTGGGCTTGGGCTGACTTTCCGTGCCGTCGGGAAGTTTCGGCGGTTGCGGCTGCTTAGCCTGTTCGTCCGTCGGTTGAGTTTCGCCTTCGGCAGGCGTCTGCGCGGCGTCGGGTTGAGTTTTACCTTCGGCGGGTGTTTCGCCGTCAATAACTTCCGTTTCGGCTTCGACGACTTGCGGCGGCTCCTCTGCAGGTTGAGTTTCTGCGGGCGGCTCCGAAGTTTCGGCGGGTTGCGGCTCTTCGGCAGGCGACGACTGAGTTTCGTCGGCGGGCTTATCGTCGCCAATCAACGCGGCAGGTTGATTGTCTGTCGTCGGGATTTCGGGCAATTCAACCGGTTCCGTGACGTTGGGTCTGATTTTTTCAATGACCGTGCCTAAAACTTCCCTGCCGTTAATCGTGCAGGTTGCGAGCTTGCCGAGCGTGATTTTGTCGAAGACTTCTTCCGTGACGACCGCCTCAATCCAAAGTTCGCGACTGTCGCCGACACGCGCAATGCTTTCGCCCGCCTCCAAGTCTTGTGCGACTGCGACGCCGTAATAAATCGTTCCGCTGACGGGCGCAATAACGTCCGTTTCGCGAGCCTCTTGACGGGCGACGTTCAACGACAGTTCGGCTTGCTTAATCGCCTGCGCGGCACCCTCCAAGACTTCGGGCGGCGTGGGTCTGAATTCCTGAACGTATTCGGTGTAGTACTCGATAATCGGTTCGGGGGCGGCGGAATAGCTGTAGGACGCCGACGACGATTCGGCAAGCGCGCTTTCGTAAGCACGGCGTGCGGCGTCGCGTTGCACTGCACTGACTGCGCCCATCTCGAACAGCTCCGCCATGCGGTTGGCGCGTTCCTCAAGCTTTGCCAAGTTGCCCGAAGGTGCGGAATAAGATACGGTCGGCGGCGGCGCGGGCGGATATGTCACGCGTTGACGCTGAACAGGCACCGTCACCATTTGACCGTTTTGCAATTCGGCGTAGTTGTCCTTTGCGAGCTGAACTGTCGCTTCAAGCTGTTGGATTTCTTCCTCGGTTACGGCGACTTCCAAACGCGCAATCACGTCGCCGGCATTGACTCTTGCTCCGTCCTCGAATGAAAGCAGCGTAACTTTGCCGCTAGCCAAGACGCGCACCGAAACCATCGTCCCGACAACTTTCGCGTCGTCAAGGATAAGCGTTTCGTCGCGGTGCCAATATTTGAACTCGGCGTAACCGATAACCAGCGACAGCGCAATCACGCTGACCAGACTGAATCGGATAACCTTCGTAACCTTCGCGGTTAAATCGATATTTTGCATTCTGTTTGCTCCAAAAAATTTTTCCGCTATTCTACAACGCGCGCGCAAAAATTTCCAGTTGTGCTTATGCGTTGCAGTTCAAGCGTCGTAAATTTCTTTGAGCAACGTCTCTTTGCGAAGGTTGCGGCATTGACAAGTTCGTTCGTCGACGGGCGTGTTCTTCAGCGCGTCAAGTAAAATATCGCCGATAAGTTTTGCGTCGTCGAAAAAAATTTCCTTCATGACTTCGTGCGACCAAACGCGAATGCCCTCGCCGTAGTTGACGACGAACGACAGATTTGCGTAGCACGCGCCGATTTCCCGCGCAAGGTAGACTTCCGGCGCAAGGCTCTGGCTTACGATGTCGGCGTTACCTTTGAGCATTGCTATTTCGGCGGGGCTCTCGAAGTGGCGGCCGTCGGTGACCGCGCAGATCCCGCGCTCGAAAATCCTGCCGCCGTAAAATTTTTTCGCCGCCGTCAACAGTTCGCCGCGCAGTTGCGGGCAAAGGGCGTCGCGCATAATCAGCAAGTATCGCCCGTCAAGCTGAACGTCCTTGCGTGTCGACAAGTCCAGATAATCATCGGGAATCATCAAATCGCGCGGATTAAGTAAGTGATTGACAGTGCCCACGCCACTCTCCGATAAAATTCGTTTGACGCCCGCCTCTCGAAACGTCCAAAAGATTTGTCGCGACGAATCGGCGCGGGTGACGCCGCTGCGCCAGCCGTGCATCTTGCAAGCCAAAAAATTTTTTCCGTCGACGTTGCACAGCCGGAAGGCGGGGCTCCGACCGTAAGGCGTCTCGAAAAATAAATTGTCCGCCAAAATGTCCGCGCCCGCATTTTTCGGAAAGTCGCTGCTAAGCGTGCCCGAACCTCCGATTATCGCGAAGTCGACACTTGGAATTTTCATAAACACATCTCCTAACTTGTGAGCAAAAAATAAATCGCCGTCAGCGCGAAGTAAGGACCGTAAGCGAAATAACTGTCGCGTTGCTTTTTGCCCGCCGCAATCAGCAACAACGCCGCCGCGCCGCCCGCAACCGTCCCGGCAAGCACGACGTTCAAAAGACCTTCGCCGCCGAACCACAAGCCCAACGCCGCGATTAACTTCACGTCACCGCCGCCGAGTGCGCCCTTCGTCGCCAACGCCAGCAAAAAAAACACGCCGCCGCCGATTAAAGCCGCCGCCGCGCAGTTGAGCAAGTCAAAATTCATTTGCCACGCGCGAGCCGCCCCGATTAGCGCAAACGGCAACGTCATTGCGTCGAACAGCATGTATTGTTCAAAGTCGGTCACCGTCATGAGCGCGAGCAAAAAAATCGCCGCCAGTAAGAAAAATTTTTCGGGCAAATCCGTCGACAAGAAAATAATTCCGTTTAACACGGCGAATGAGCAAAATAAAATCGGTCGGCGAAATTTTGAACGCTCCGAAATTTTTTCGGGGAAAGTCAGCTCCGCACTTGAGCGATAAAGTCTGTCTATCCATAGCGTGCCGACAAGTGTCATAATTACCGTAGCGAATATGCTAAAAAAAATTAAACCCAAAAAAATTTCGACGAGCATGATTGTCCTCTCCAAAAATTTTTGCCGATTATATCATAAAAAAAGCCGTCCGCATTTCGGACGACCGCATTTATGAAAAAATTTTTGAGCTGTCATTTGTTGTTGAGGATTTCTTTAAGCACGCGAACGGAGCCGTCGTCGAAGACAAAGCGGATATTCGTGTGCGCGGGGATGATTTCTTCGATTTCGGCGAGGTTAATTGCGGGCGACTTGACGGGTTCGCGCAGAACGTAGTTGAACGGCTTGATTTCTTCTTGCCGAGTCCAAAATCTGAACTGCGCGGCGATGGAGGATTTGTCGCCCTTGTAAGATTTTTCGTCTTTGTCCAAGCCGGAGCCGATCTCGTTGCAAAGCAGGAACGTGCCGAAGACTTTATAATCTGTGCGCGGAATGACGGCGAGAAAATCTTTGAGCGGAACTTTTTCGTCTTCGTTCATGTAGTTGATGTAAAGGTCTTCGTAATACGGCTCGTAATAAAATTCGCGCTCGTCCATGTTCTCATATTCGTGAATGACGTCGCCGTACCACTGATTGAAGCCGCGACTGTTGGTGTTGTAAAAATAAAATTCCTCGTGCCGGTCGTCCTTGGGTTTAACCAGCCAGCTCACGACGATTTCTTTTTTGTCGTCGAGGTAGGTAAGATAATAGCTGTCGTCAATAACGAAGAACCAATCGCGCAGATTCGTCTTTAGGTGCAGAAAGTGAATGTCGCGGGCGCGATATTCGTCAAGCATCGCCTCGAATTGTTCAGAGTTCAAGTCAATCAACTCCTTAAAAAGGGACTAGGGGTTGGGGACTAGGGACTAGCATCAAAACTCTAGTCCCCAGTCCCTAGTCCCTAGTCCCTACTCCCTAATCAATCCATGTGTGAGCCGCCGTTGATGTCGATGTCTTCGCCCGTGATGTAGCCCGCTTCCTTCGACGCGAGGAACACAATCGGTCCGGCAACTTCAAAGACTTCGCCGATACGCTTCATGGGGATTTCTTTGGCGAGCTTGATGTCGTCTTCTTCGGTGCCGTTCATGTTCTTGCGGATGTCGGTATTAATCGCGCCAGGGCAGACGCAGTTGACGGTAATGCCGTATTCGGCGACTTCGCGAGCGAGATTCTTGCTGAAGCCGAGCAGAGCAGCCTTGGACGCGCTGTAGTGAGCACCGCCGAAGACGCCGCCGCCGCGTTTCGCCGAGACGCTGGACAGGCTTACAATACGTCCGTATTTGCGCTCCTTCATGACTTCGACGACAGCCTTGGTGATGAGGAACGTGCCGAACATGTTGACGGTAAAGACGCGTTTCATATCGTCGAGGGTCATGTCGTGGACGGTGACGCGCTGGGTTATGCCGGCGTTGTTTACGAGGACGTCGATCTTGCCGTATTTGTCCTTGACGTTTTTGACGAACGCGTTGACGCTTGCTTCGTCGGCGATGTTGAGTACGAACCCGTCAGCCTTGTAGCCCGCCGCTTTGATTTCGGCAACGGTGTCTTTGCAGCCCTGTTCGTTCATGTCGGCGATAATGACTTGTGCGCCCGCCTCCGCGAACATGTTGGCGATACCGCGCCCGATGCCGCGCTTGGAACCCGAACCCGTGACGATAACTACTTGGTCTTTGAAATCAAACATTTTTATTACCTCCAAAATTTTTTATCAGAAATTTTTTGCCGCCGCAACAATGGCGTCGACGGTGATGCCGTTTTTCTCAAGCAGACGGTGATAGGGAGCCGATTCGCCGAATTGATCTTGAATGCCGAAACGAATAACTCTGCCCTTGCCGGCCTCCGCGACGACTTCGCAGACAGCCGAGCCGAGCCCGTTGATTATGTTGTGGTCTTCGACGGTGATGATCTTGCCGATATTGTCAATGCAGTCTTTCACGGCGTCGACGTCGAGCGGCTTAATCGTGTGCATGTCGACGACTTTGGCGTCAATGCCTTCCTCCGCGAGCTTGGCGGCGGCGTCGAGTCCGTAGCAAACCATGTCGCCGTTGGCGATAATCGCAATGTCCTTGCCTTCGCGGGCGATATGCGCCTTGCCGATAGTGAATTCGGTATTTTCGTCGTAGATAATCGGAATTGCGTCGCGAGTGAATCTGATAAACGCAGGGCCGTCATATTCGGCAATGGCGCGGGTGAGTTTGCGCGCTGCCCAATAATCGGCGGGCATGATAACCGTCATGTTGGGGATCGTGCGCATGACGCCCATATCCTCAATCGCCTGATGACTTGCGCCGTCATTTGCCGGGGTAACGCCGCCGTGCGAGCAAGCGATTTTGACGTTAAGGCGCGGGTAAGCTATCTCTTGACGAATCATTTCGCACATGCGGAGCGAGCCGAAGACGGCGTAAGTGACGACGAACGGGATTTTGCCGACGGTCGCCATGCCTGCCGCGATGCCCGCCGCGTTCTGTTCGGCGATACCGACGTTGATGTGTTGTTCGGGGTAAGCGTGCGCAAAGGCGTCAGTCTTGCAGGATTTGCCGATGTCCGCGTCGACGATGAAGATGTTTTTATTTTCCTTGCCGAGGACAACCATTTCCTCGCCGAAGCCGTTACGAGTTGCCTTTTTTTCCATATCAGAATCCCTCCTCAAGGTCTTTCATAGCGATTTCCCATTGCTCCTTGTTGGGCGCGACGCCGTGCCAGCTGCCGACGTTCTCCATGTAGGAAACGCCCTTGCCCTTGGTCGTCTGTCCGATAATGCATTTGGGTTTGTGGTCGTGAGTGTGCATTTTGATTGTGTCGAGCGTGCGGACAATTTGACCCATGTCGTTGCCGTCGATGTTGTAAATTTCAAAGCCGAACGCCTTGAATTTTTCGCCGAGATCGAGGTTGGGCATGACTTCGTCGGTGGTGCCGTCGATTTGCAGATTGTTCACGTCAACGAAGACGATAAGGTTGTCGAGCTGATATTTGTTGGCGGTGGCGGCAGCCTCCCAGATTTCGCCCTCTTGGCATTCGCCGTCGCCGAGCACCGCGAAGACGCGGGAAGGTCTTTTGTCGATTTTGAGCGCGATAGCCATGCCGACCGCGCAGGCGAACCCTTGACCGAGCGAGCCCGTGGGGATGTCAATGCCGGGGCAATGCATGTTCGGATGACCTTGGAGCGGCGAACCCTCTTGACGGAGCGTGTGCAAGACTTCTTCGGGGAAGAAACCGAGCGTGCCCAATGCCGCATACTGAATCGGGCAGACGTGACCTTTCGACAGGACGAAACGGTCGCGGTCTTCCCACTTGGGATTTTTCGGGTCGACGTTCATTTCGCGGAAGTAGCAAGCCGTTACGAAGTCCGCCGCCGACAGCGAGCCGCCGGGGTGTCCCGATTGCGCTTCGTAAACCATCGTCACGACTTTCTTGCGCAAATCCTTCGCGATCTCCTTAAGTTCTTCGACTGTCCTTTTCTTCATGAAAAACCCTCCTTATGGTAAAACAAAGGACGCGACGCGCTTGTTACGAGCCGCGTCCTTTGAATTGCTGACAACTTTTAGGTTTTAGATTTGAAAGATAAATTATTTGAGCGTGCAGGTGATTTCGGAAATGATACCGTTGGTCGCCTTGTAGATGACGACGGATTTTTTGTCACCGCCGTTGTATTCGTATTCGACGCCGTCGCTGACTTGCCGAATAGCGTCCGCAGGACCGCAGTAGTCGTTGAGTGCGTAATCGGCGTCGCCGACGTAGACACCGTCGCCGGAATCAAAGGACGGGCTTGTTGTGGTAATGGTCTTTACTTTGTTGGCGTCGTCGACCGTGACTTTGAGCCCGTCGACGAACGTCATAACCTTGCCTTCGACAGCGGTCGCTTCGCCGAACATTGCTTGAACATCGTCGAGAGAAGTACTGCCGGGCATCAAGCCGCCGAGCGAAACCATTCTGCCCGTCACGGCGTTGGCGGCGTCGTTCATTGCGGTAGCGGCGTCTTGAGCCATATTTTCGGCGTCGGACTTCATTTCGTCGACTTTGGCGTTGGCAGCGTCAGCCGTAGCGTTTGCGGCGTCTTTAGCGGCGTCTTTAGCGGCGTCAGCAGTTTCCTTGGCGGCTTCGGCAGCTTGGTTAGCTGTGTCTTTAGCAGCGTCGGCAGCTTGATTTGCAGCGTCCTTAGCCTCGTTGGCAGTCTGTTCGACTTTGGCGGCGGCGTCTTGAGCGTCTTTCTTCGCGCCGTCCATCGTGTTGCCGCAGCCCGCCGAGAACAGCATTGCCGCGAGCATGAGCACCGCAAAAGTTTTTTTCATGGTAATCAATCCTCCACAAATTTTTCTTCCGCGCTATACGAATAACAGCGGAAGTTGCGGGACATATGTTACCAAAAGCAATACTATCAAGCAAGCGATAATCAGCGGGATAACCGCGACGGATATATCTTTCAGCGAGACGTCCGCTATGCCGCACCCGACGAACAGGTTTATGCCGACGGGCGGCGTCACGAGACCGATTGACAAGTTCAGCACCATGACTGCGCCGAAGTGAATCGGGTCGATGCCCAAGCTCAACGCAACCGGCAGGAACAGCGGCGTAAAGATTAAGACCGCGCTGGTGGCGTCCATGAAACAGCCCGCAATCAGGAAGATGATATTGGCGATAAGCAGGAACATGATGTAGTTGCCGCCCGTGATGTCAGTCAGCCCGTCGCTTATCGCGAGGTCGAGACGCGCTCTGGTTAAGATGTAAGCGAACAGACTTGCCGTCGCCGTAATGAACATGACAACCGCCGTGGTCGTCGTGGAGTTGACGAAAATTTCGTAAAGGTCTTTGAGCTTGAGCGTGCGGTAAATGAAAAACCCGACGAACAAGCCGTAAACCGCCGAGGCAGCCGCCGCTTCAGTCGGCGTGAAGATACCGCCGTAAATGCCGCCCAAAATGATGCCCGGCATAAGCAAGCCCCAGAACGCCTCTTTGAATGACTTCCAACGCTCCGCAGACGTGGCTTTAGGCAAAAGTTCGATTTGGAGGTTGCGCGTCGTCCACATTGCCACGATTATAAGCGATATGCCGATCATGACGCCGGGGACGATACCCGATAAGAACAGCTTGCCGATTGAAGTATCGGCGACCGAACCGTAGACGACGAACGTGATTGACGGCGGAATAACAATGCCCGTCGCGCCCGCCGCTGCCATTAACGCCGCACTGAACGCAGCGGGATAGCCGACTTTGACCATCGCAGGGATAAGAATCATGCCGAGAGCCGCAACCGTCGCGGGTCCGGAACCGCTTATGGCCGCGAAGAAACATGCGACCGACACCATGACGACAATCAGGCCGCCGCGCAGGTGTCCTACGCAACTTTGCGCGAAGTTAATCAGGCGTTCGGAAATGCCCGCCTTTTCCATGACGTTGCCGCCGAGGATGAAGAACGGAACCGCCAGCAGGACGAATTTGCTTGTCGCCGAGGAAAAGATACGCGGCAACATCGTCATAATCGTATCGAGCGGACGCCCCGCGCCGTCAATCAGCATACCGAAGACGCTGGACACGCCCAAGCAAATCGCAATCGGCGTGCCGACAAGCAGAAACACCGCAAAGCTCAAGAAAATTACGGGGCCAATCATTTCGCGTCGCCCTCCTTGCCGCTTATCGTGTCGAGGAACAGGAACAAGAATTCAACCGTAATGAAGAACGCGCCGAGCGGAACGAACGAGCCGAAAATCCATTCCGGCCACTGCATGCCCGCCGTAACCTGTCCATGGAAGATTTGACTTTGCACCATGCTGATTCCGTACCAGAACAACGCCGCCGAGAACAGTGTCGCCAATCCATAGCTCATTGATTGGATAGCGCGCTTCAGTCCGGCGGGGAACAAGTCAAGTATTGCCGTGAAGCCCAAATGCGCTTTGCGACGCGCCGCCGCCGCCGAGCCTATTAAACTCAACATGACGAACAGGTAGGTCGTTATCTCCTCCGAAAACGAGAACGACGCGCTGAAAACGTAACGGGCAATGACGTTGGCGAAGGTCAGCGAAGTCATTATGATTAGGCAGATGGCGCAGATAACGTCTTCGATTTTTCCCAAAATGTATCGCATGTGTTCTGCCACCTCACTTCATGCGGAAGGCTATACAAGCCTCGTCGCCGTATTTTTCCATGAGTTCCTTGCGGACGCCCTGCACTTTGTCTTGGAAGGGCTTAAGCTGTTCGGGCGTCAAGGTAACGACTTCCATGCCGCCTTGCTGGAATTTTTTCTTGAGGTTTTCTTCGTCGTTCTCGACAAGATCGCGTCCCCATTCGCACGCCTCTTTAGCCTTGGCGCGGATAAGTTCCTGCGTCTTGGGCTCAAGGCTCTCGAAAATCTTGGTGTTGGCGACGAACAGATAATTTTCATAGGTGTAATTCCAAACGGTCATGTACTGCTGAATCTCGTTGACTTTAGCGGAGTTGGTGACGGAGAAACCGTTTTCCTGCCCGTCGATTGTGCCCTGCTGAATGGCGGTGAAAGCTTCAGACCAGCTCATTGCGACGGGGTCGGCACCGAATGCCCGCCAAAACTTAAAATAAACCTCGCCGCCGGGCACGCGGATTTTCAAGCCGGCAACGTCTTCCGGAACAATGACGGGATGTTTGCCGTTGGTTATTTGCCTGAAACCGTTATGCGCGGATGCGAGGAAAGTCATGCCTTGCGACGCGAGAATTTTTTTGTAGTATTCGCCGCCGGTCGTGTCGATAATTTCACGGGCTTCCTGATAGTTGTTAAAAGTCCAAGGTATCGTGGCAATCAAAAGATGTTCGTCCATGACCGCCATGACGCCCGCCGCGTAAGCCGCCAAATCGACTGCGCCGTCGGCAATCATTTCGATACCCTTCGAGGCATTGCCGCCCGCAAGCTGGTCGTTCGGAAACACGTCGATTGTAATGTTCCCGCCGCTTTCCTTTTCCATAAGTTCGGCGAACTTCATTGCAACCTTGGTGTCGGTCGCAATGTTGGTGCCGTTGACGCTCATGACCAACTTGATTTTCTGGTAGTCGCCCTCTTTTCGAGTCTCCTGCGCGGCTTGTTCGCCGCAACCCGTCACGGCGAGCAGACTGCAGACCAGCAATACCGACATAAGAAATTTTTTCCACATCGGCATTTTCACATCAGCTCCCCCCTCTTCAAAACCCTTTACCGTTTCTTAGCCAACATAGGACGTTGACTTTGTTTCGCGTATAGTAACATTAACGCCGCTAATCTGTCAACCGCTTGATAAAATTTTTTCGCGACACCCGCTGTGATATAATTGGCAAAAATTTTGGAGGATTGTCCCATGAGTTACGAACACTTAATCGGCTTGACGAACGCCGCCGAAGACTCGGTGACGACAGAAAACACCGCGCTTGCCTTGGGGTCGGGAAGCTTGAAAGTTTTCGCGACGCCCGCGCTGATTCGGCTGATTGAGCGGGCGGCTGCCGAGCTTGTCGAAAAAAATATACCGCCCGAATTGACTTCGGTCGGCATATCGCTGAATGTCAAGCACACGGCTCCCACGCCCCGCGGCATGACAGTCCGCGCAGATGTCAAGATTGTTTCGGTCGACGGGCGCAAACTTGTATTCGAAGCGGTTGCCTGCGACGAACGCGGGGAAATCGGGCGCGGCACCCACGAACGCTTTATCGTCGAAAAGGCAAAGTTTCAATCGAAAGCCGACGCGAAACTTTAACTGCGATTTTCAAGCGCAACGAGTTTATCCGCCCCGTAACGTTTGCGAAGAGCAGGCTTTTCGATTTTGCCCGTGGCATTGCGCGGCACGTCGGCGAAGATGATTTTCTTCGGGCGTTTGTAGCGCGGCAGGTCGAGGCAGAAATTGTTAATTTCGTCCTCCGTGCATTCGACGCCGGGTTGAAGTTCGATAATCGCCGCCGAAATTTCACCGAGACGCCTGTCAGGCAAGCCGATAACCGCCACGTCTTTAATCTTGCCGAACTTGTGCAGGAAGTTTTCAATCTGCACGGGATAAATATTTTCGCCGCCCATGACGATAACGTCTTTCTTGCGGTCGACGAGGAAGTAAAAGCCGTCTTCGTCCTGCATAGCCATATCGCCCGTCCAAAGCCAGCCGTCGCGCAAGACTTCGGCGGTTGCCTTCGGGTCGTTGTAGTAGCATGTCATGACGCCGGGACCTTTGACGCACAATTCGCCGACATCGCCCTTGGAAACTTCCGCGCCGTGTTCGTCGACGATTTTGCACTGCCAACGCCAGCCGGGCACGCCGATTGCTCCAACCTTAGAAATATTTTCAAGACCCAAATGCACGCAGCCGGGGCCTGTCGATTCGCTGAGACCGTAGTTAGTGTCATAATCGTGGTTGGGAAAATATTTTTTCCAGCGACGAATGAGACTGGGGGGGACGGGTTGCGCGCCGATATGCATGAGCCGCCATTGGTCAAGCTTATAATCTTCAAGCTTCAAATCGCCACGGTCGAGCGCGTCGACAATGTCCTGCGCCCACGGCACCAACAGCCAGACGATTGTGCATTGCTCCTTGCTTACCGCGTCCAAAATGATTTCGGGCTTCGTGCCTTTGAGCAAGACGGCTTTAGAGCCCGCAACCAACGAACCCATCCAATGGAACTTCGCGCCCGTGTGGTAAAGCGGCGGTATGCAAAGGAAGTTATCTTCGCGACTCGTCAAGTGGTGTTTTTGTTCCATCTGCGCGGCTTGGGTTAAGCTGCGGTGCTTGTGAAGAATCGCCTTGGGGAAACCTGTCGTGCCCGACGAAAAATAAATCGCGCCGAAGTCGTCCTCGGTTATCTCTCCGACATCGGGCTTGGTGCTCGCGCAATCATCAATCATAAGGTGATAGCTCTCCGCGAAGCTGGGGCAGTTGTCGCCGACGTAAATCAACAGGCGTCCCTTGCTGAGGCGTTCGGCATTGGTTTCAATGCGCCCTATAAATTCGGAACCGAAGATAATAACATCGACCTCGGCAAGCTCCGCGCAGTAAAGAATTTCGGCGGCGTCGTAGCGGAAGTTGAACGGCACGGCAATGGCACCCGCCTTGAGCACGCCGAAATAAATCGGCAACCATTCAAGGCAGTTGTACATCAAAATCGCGACCTTTTCGCCGCGCCGCACGCCGCGTTCAATCAGCAGGTTGGCGCAACGATTTGCCTTTTCATCAAAGACGCGCCACGTTATCTCGCGACGATAGGGCGCAAACGTGTTCGATTCAATCAAGCTGAATTCTTTCCAGCTCATGCGCCGACCATCAGCCACTGCGGGATTTAATTCCACAAGCGCAACCTCGTCGCCGTACAGCGTGGCGTTGCGCTCCAAGTATTCCATTACGGGCATAAAAAAATTCACCTCTGAAAGTTGATTGTACACTTTACAAAAATTTTCCTATCAAACTTGACAGCAATGCTCGTTAACGGCACAATAGCCGCAACCGACAAATGGTTTTCACGTCGTTAAATATAAAATAAATAAAAGACACATGAATTTTGTTGTTTCTGACAACCGCAACAATGAACTTTGACAAAAGCGAAATTCAAATTTGCCTCTTCCTTGACGGTCGCTGTTGCCGGCTCTGCAAAAATCTTCGGTTATTGTGACGTTAACAGGCTTGACTGTCAAGCTTGATAAAAAAGTTTTTGCGAAATCACGCTTACGGAGGGAACAGCTTTTTGAACGAACGCATTAGAAATTTTTCAATCATAGCGCACATAGACCACGGCAAGTCGACGCTGGCTGACCGCCTTATCGAAATGACTGGCACCGTCGAAAAGCGCGAGATGAACGAACAATTTTTGGACAACATGGAGCTGGAACGCGAACGCGGCATCACGATTAAGGCGCAGACCGTCCGCTTGAAGTACAAAGCCCGCGACGGCGAAACGTATCTGCTGAACCTTATTGACACGCCGGGTCATGTCGACTTCACCTACGAAGTGTCGCGCTCTCTTGCCGCGTGCGAAGGTGCTTTGCTCGTCGTGGACGCAACTCAGGGCGTCGAGGCTCAAACGTTGTCGAACGTCTACCTTGCGCTTGAACACGACCTTGAAATCGTCCCCGTCATAAACAAAATCGATTTGCCCAGTGCCGATGTCGAACGCGCCCGCGAAGAAATCGAGGAGGCTGTCGGGCTTGACGCAAGCGACGCCGTAAAATGTTCCGCCAAAACCGGCGAAGGCGTCGACGAAATTTTGGAGGCGATAGTCAATCGAATCCCGCCGCCCGAAGGTGACGACGCCAAACCTTTGCAAGCCTTGATATTCGATTCTTATTTCGATTCGTACAAGGGCGCAGTTGCTCACGTGCGCATTTTCGACGGCACCGTTCGCAAGGGCGACAAGCTCAAACTTTTGGCGACGGGCAAGGAATTCGAGGCGACGGAGCTCGGTATCTTCGCGCCGAACATGACTGAACTTGACGAACTTAAGGCGGGCGAAGTCGGTTACATTTGCGGCAGTCTCAAAGACGTGCGCGACGTTCGCGTAGGTGACACCGTCACCACTGCCCAAAAACCTGCGCGGGCATTGGCGGGCTATCGTGCACCCGTGCCGATGGTTTTCTGCGGACTGTACCCGACTGACAGCGTCGACTACGACAACTTGAAGGACGCGCTGGAAAAACTTCAGCTCAACGACGCCGCCCTTGTCTACGAGCCCGAAACGTCCGCCGCGTTGGGTTTCGGATTCCGTTGCGGCTTTTTGGGCTTACTTCACATGGACGTTATCCAGGAGCGGCTTGAACGCGAATACAAGCTGAAAATCGTCACGACTGCGCCGAGCGTCGTCTACCGCGTGCACAAGACCGACGGCGACGTTCTGACGATTGACAACCCCGCCGCCCTGCCGCCGACGACCGAGATTAAATTTATCGAAGAACCGATGGTTAAAGCGACCATCATTGTGCCTAGCGACTATATCGGCGCGGTCATGGAGCTGTGTCGTGACAAGCGCGGCACCTACAAGAGCATGGACTATATCGACAAGACCCGCGTTATGATTGTCTACGAAATGCCGCTCAACGAAATCATCTACGACTTTTTCGACAAGCTCAAGTCAATGACGCGCGGCTACGCAAGCCTCGACTACGAGTTGAGCGACTACAAGGAAAGCGACCTTGCCAAGCTTGACATACTGCTCAACGGCGACTTGATTGACGCGTTAAGTTCAATCGTGCACCGCACGCGCGCCGCTAAAATCGGACGGATTCTCGCCCTCAAGCTCAAGCGTATTATCCCCGAACAGCTGTTCGACATTCCTGTTCAAGCGGCTATCGGCGGCAGGATTATCGCCCGCGAAACCGTCAAGGCGCGCCGCAAAGACGTGTTGGCGAAATGTTACGGCGGCGACGTGTCCCGCAAGCGCAAACTCCTTGAAAAGCAGAAAGCCGGCAAGAAACGCATGAAGGCTGTCGGCAGCGTCGAACTCCCGCAAGAAGCGTTCATGGCTGTCCTCACCGTCGGCGACGAAGAATGATTTACGTCCACATTCCGTTTTGCGTGCGCAAGTGTTATTACTGCGCGTTCAACTCCAAAGTCGGCGGGGCGGCAGAGCGTGCGGCTTACGTCGACGCCTTGATTCGTGAAATAAATCTGCGCGGCGACGATTCGGCGGTTGAAACGATTTACTTCGGCGGCGGCACTCCCACGACGCTTGAACTTACCGAGCTTGAAAAAATTATCGTCGCGCTTCGGACGGTATTCAAAGTCGACGACAACGCGGAAGTCACGATTGAGGCGAATCCCGGCACGGTCGACGCGACTTATTTGCGCGGGCTTAAAGATTTGGGCTTCAATCGGCTTAGCTTGGGCGTGCAGAGCTTTAACGACGCCTTGCTAAAAATTTTGGGCAGGATACACGATTCGCGGGCGGCGATTCAAACCGTTGAGCTCGCGAAGATTTTTTTTGCCAATGTGAGTGTCGATTTGATGTACGGCTTGCCGAATCAGACGCTTGAGGACGTGCGCCGCGACTTGGAAGTCATCGGCGGGCTTGACGTTCAACACGTGTCGCTTTACGGCTTGGAGGTCGAAGACGGTACGAAATTCTTTGAACTCGCCCGCGCAGGACGGCTTGCCTTGCCCGACGACGACACCTGCGCCGATATGTACGACTTGATAACGACGGCGTTGCCCGCGCTCGGCTTCACACGCTACGAAATCAGCAACTTCGCCCGCGAAAAATTTTTCAGCCGCCACAACGTCGGCTACTGGACGGGTAAGCTTTACTTCGGCTTCGGGGCGGGCGCGCACGGTTTCGACGGCAAGCTTAGGACTTCAAACGTCCGCGACGTTACGACTTACATTGAACGCCTTAACGCGAGCTTGAGTGTCTCGTCGGTCGAAGAGGTCGTTGCACGGCGTGCGGCAATGGAAGAATTTTGTTTCCTCGGCTTGCGCATGACCGACGGCATTTCCGCGCAGGTTTTTGCCGAAAAATTCGGCGCGAGTATCTTTGACGTGTTCGGCGACGTCATCGCGGCTAATCGACGACTCGGCTTGCTTGCGGTCGAAGGAGAGAAAATTTTTTTGACAGCACGGGGCATGGCTTTGGGCAATGAAATCTTCGCTGACTTTTTATTATGAGGTAACGATATGACTGACTTTAAAACGATAGCGGACGGCGAGATTTACGGCGCGGCTTACGAAGTCAACAAGTCGAAATTCTTGGCGAACGTCTGTCACGTCGAAAACGAGGAGGAGGCTCGCGACTTCGTGCTGACGATTCGCAAAAAATATTTCGACGCGACGCATAATTGTTCGGCGTGGGTTTTGGGCGAACGCGGCGACAAACAGAAATCGAACGACGACGGCGAACCTGGCGGCACCGCCGGCAATCCGATCCTTGAGGCGATTAAAAAGAACGGCTTGACGAACTGCGCGGTCGTCGTGACGCGTTACTTCGGCGGGATAAAGCTCGGCGCGGGCGGGTTGATTCGGGCTTATTCGCACACCGCCGCCCTCGGACTGACCGCCGCCCGTCAAGTGCAGATGACGACGTTCAGACGGCTCGCTTTGACGCTCGAATACAATTTCCTTGCCACGGTCGAAAACTTTTTGCGCAACAAAAAAATCCGTGTCACGGGTACAGACTATGCCGATGTCGTGACGCTGGAAATTTTATTGTTGCCCGCGCAGGTCGAAGGCTTTTTGACGGAGCTGAACGACTTGACTGCCGCGAACTTTTTATCGGAAGATCTCGGCGACGTGCTTATACCTGTTGAGGCCGAAGTCGGGCTTTGACTTGCGCATCAATCGCGGCAAAAAAATCTTTGTGCCTCCGCGACAAAATTGCATACGCCTTGGCGTAAAAGGGATTGCGCCTCAAAACGAATTGCTCGTAAAGGAACAGATACGCGTTGCCGCGATTTTTATTGTAAGCGTCGATGTCGAAAACCGCGCGGAAGTTGTCAAGCTTGTTCGCCGCGTCGAGGGCAAGCAACGTCCGCAAACACTTTTCGCACACGCCGCAATTAAATTCACGGTTAATGCAGACGTGCAGATATTTTCGGGCGAGCGCGTTGTCGGCGATGAAGTCAATCTTGTCGTTGCGGTCGCCTTCGCTGCCGTCCGAAAAAATTTTCAAGCCGGCAGTCGAAAAGCAATCGAGCAACAGCGGCTCAAAATGCGCCGGGTCAACGCCCAAATTATTTTCCAACGAGAAATCGCTAAATGAATAGGTACTTCCATAATAATAAATGCGCCACAGCTTTTGCAACGCGTAAATTGCCATGGTGTCGCGGTAAGTGTGGACGTAAAGATTATCCATCGGAATCACGTGCTGAAAGTCGGACTCAAGCTTAATCAACGGCAACTTCAGTTTCGGCACGACTTTTTCGGCGCGCTTAAAAACTTTTTTCTTGACGAGCGGAACGTCCTTGTACAAGCCGTGAAAGCCGCCGATGTCGAAAACGGCGATGTGTGTCAAGTCTTGACTCGGATAATCGGAATGCACATGCTTAAGGACGGTGTAAAAGCTGTCGACGCCGCAAGAGAGACCCGTCCCTACCCCCCCCACGGCGTTTGTCGAAAGGCAACTTGTCGAGTGGCGGAGCAATGTCGGCTTGAATTTTCACGGGATAATTTCGCGGGTCGCTGCGCACCAAGGTCGGAATCAAAATTTCTTTCAGCTTGTAAAGCAGTTCCTCGGTGACGGGTGCTTCGCAAATTATGTCGTGTTTGTTTTTCAAGCCGTAGACGAGCATGGCGATAAGCGCATAATCGGCGCGTTCGGGCGACAAAAATTTTCCGTAGCCCTTGTCGACGGCAATAAAGACTTCGCGCTTGTCGTCGTCGATGTCAATTTCGGTGTGAAGAGCGGTCGCGTCAGATGTTTCCGAAACGTAACCGCGCTTGATTAAAATCACGGCACTCACTTCCCAAAAATTTTTTCGTCATTATAAAAATCTGCGCGAAAATTTTCAACATATGCGGCGCGATTTACTTTTTCATAGCCGCGTGCTATAATTGCGCGCAATGTTCAATTTCCAATGTTTGAGAGGAGCTTTCGATAGCTTATGGGCAAGAAAATGAAGACGATGGACGGCAATCAGGCGGCGGCGTATGTGTCTTACGCATTCACGGACGTGGCCGCGATATATCCGATAACGCCGTCGTCGCCTATGGCTGAAGACGTGGACGTAATGGCGGCGCGCGGCGTAAAAAATATTTTCGGGCAGAAAGTGCGCTTGATTGAATTGCAATCGGAAGGCGGCGCGGCGGGCACGGTGCACGGCTCGTTGCAGGCGGGCGCGTTGACGACGACCTACACGGCGTCGCAAGGCTTCCTGCTCATGATTCCGAACCTGTACAAAATCGCGGGCGAAATGCTCCCCGGCGTCTTCCACGTATCTGCGCGGGCACTGGCAACGTCGACGCTGTCAATCTTCGGCGACCACCAAGACGTTATGGCGGCGCGGCAAACGGGTTGCGCAATGTTCGCCGAATCAAGCGTGCAGGAAGTCATGGACTTGTCGGCAGTTGCGCACCTCTCGGCGATTAAAGGGCGCATTCCGTTCATAAATTTCTTTGACGGCTTCCGCACGTCGCACGAAATTCAAAAGATTGAAATGATTGACTACGCCGACTTGGCAAAGCTTTTGGATTACGAAGCAGTCAACGCCTTCCGCCGCCGCGCGCTTAACCCCGATCATCCCGTCATGCGCGGCACCGCGACCAATCCCGACGTGTACTTCCAGATTCGCGAGACCGTCAATAACAACTACGACCGCCTGCCCGACATCGTCGAAGAGATTATGGCGGACGTGGCGAAGGTTACGGGGCGCGTTCATCACGTCTTCGATTACAGCGGCGCGCCCGACGCCGAACGCGTCATTATCGCAATCGGCTCCGGCTGTCAGACGGCGAACGAGGCGGCGGCTTACCTCAACGCGCAAGGCGAAAAAGTAGGCGTCGTCAGCGTGCATTTGTATCGCCCGTTCAGCGTCAAGCACTTCCTCAACGCGATACCCAAGACCGTCAAGAAAATCGCAGTCCTCGACCGCACGAAGGAAAGCGGCTCCGTCGGCGAACCGCTTTATACGGACGTCAAGGCGGCGTTCTATGACGTGGCGGACAAGCCCGTTATCATCGGCGGACGCTTCGGCATAGGCGGCAAAGACACCACGCCCGACCAAATGCTTGCGGTCTTCGACGAACTCAAAAAGGATTCGCCGCTTAACGGCTTCACCATTGGCATTAACGACGACGTGTCGCACAAATCGCTCACCGCCGCGCACCGCGATGTTGACTTGACGCCCGAAGGTACCACCGCTTGCAAGTTCTGGGGTCTGGGCTCGGACGGCACCGTCGGCGCGAACAAGTCTGCCATTAAAATCATCGGCGACAACACCGACCTTTACGCGCAGGCTTACTTCGCTTACGACTCCAAAAAATCCGGCGGCATCACCATGAGCCATTTGCGCTTTGGCAAACTGCCCATAACGTCGCCGTATCTTATCACCAAGCCCGACTTCGTAAGCTGCTCGCAGAAAAGCTACGTCCACCACTACAACTTGATTGCGGGCTTGAAACGCGGCGGCACCTTCCTGCTCAACACCGACTGGAGCGACGAAAAGCTCGGTCACAAGCTCAAGCCTGCAATGAAACACTACATCAAGGACAACAACATTCAAGTCTACACCGTCAACGCCGTGAAGATTGCGGGCGAACTCGGCTTGGGCGGACGTTTCAACATGGTAATGCAAGCCGCGTTCTTCAAGCTCGCCAACATCATTCCGCTTGACGACGCCGTTAAGTACCTCAAAGACGCCGTGGAAAAGTCTTACGGCTCGAAGGGTCAGAACGTCGTCGACATGAACTGCGGCGCAATCGACAAGGGCATTGAGGCTCTGCACAAAGTCGACACTTCAACTTGGGACGTTGACGACACCAGCATGAATCGCAACTTGAAACAAGTCGACCCGCCCGAATTCGTCACCGACATCCAAAACGTCATGAATCGTCAGGAAGGCGACAACCTGCCCGTCAGCAAATTCGTCGACTTGGCGGACGGCACATTCCCGCTCGGCGGCACGGCTTACGAAAAACGCGGCACCGCGATTAAAGTTCCCGCGTGGGACAAGTCCAAATGCATCGGCTGCAATCAGTGTTCGTTCGTTTGCCCGCACGCCGCCATTCGCCCGATTCTTACGACCGAAGACGAACGCAAAGACGCGCCCGAAGGTTTTGAATCTATCCCGTCGAAAATCTCGCGCGGCAAGTACGACGTGACAATCGCCGTTTCAACTTACGACTGCCTCGGTTGCGGCAACTGCGCGCAGGTTTGTCCGAAGCAGGCGTTGTCAATGGTCAAGTTCGACGACAAGGCGATGGCTCGGCAGAAAATTTTCGATTACGGCGTCAAGCTCGCCTCCAAAGAGAATCCAACGAAGAAGACGACCGTTATCGGCAGTCAGTTTGAAAAGCCGTTGTTTGAGTTCAGCGGAGCCTGCGCGGGTTGCGGCGAAACACCTTACGCAAAACTTTTGACGCAACTTTACGGCGACCGCATGATGGTTGCCAACGCGACGGGGTGTTCGTCGATATGGGGCGCGTCGGCACCCGCCATGCCTTACACCAAAAATCACCGCGGTCACGGCGTGGCTTGGGGCAATTCGCTGTTTGAAGACAACGCCGAATACGGGCTGGGCATGTTCCTCGGCGTCAAGGCGATTCGCGAAATGTTGGCGAACGAAATCACTCAAGCAATTCAGGAACTAGGAACTGGGAACAAGGAACTAGTAGCGGCAATGACTGATTGGCGCGACAACCGCGACCTCGGCGAAGGCACTCGCGAACGTGCAGACAAGTTGACGGCTTTGCTTGCCGCTCAAAAGGGCGACGACGCTTTGCTTAACAAAATCTACGACAACCGCGACTTTTTCGTTAAGCGTTCGCAATGGATACTCGGCGGCGACGGGTGGGCTTACGACATCGGTTACGGCGGGCTCGACCACGTGCTTGCAAGCGGCGAAGATGTCAACGTCTTCGTCTTCGATACCGAAGTTTACTCGAACACGGGCGGGCAAGCCTCCAAAGCGACACCGGCTGCGGCTATTGCACAATTCGCGGCTACCGGCAAGCGCACCAAGAAAAAAGACCTCGGCAAGATGGCGATGTCTTACGGCTACGTCTACGTCGCGCAAGTCTCAATGGGCGCAGATCAGAATCAGTTGCTTAAAGCCGTCACGGAGGCGGAAGCTTATCCCGGTCCGTCGCTGATTATCGCCTACGCGCCCTGCATCAATCACGGCATACGCAAGGGCATGGGCTCAAGCCAACTGGAAGGCAAGCTCGCCGTTCAGTGCGGCTATTGGGCGAATTGGCGTTTCAATCCTCAACTCGTCGCGGCGGGCAAGAATCCCTTCACGCTCGACAGCAAGGATCCCGACTTCAGCAAGTTCCAAGAATTCCTTATGGGCGAAGTCCGTTACTCGTCGCTCAAGCGCAACTTCCCAGACGCCGCGCAGGCTCTCTTTGAAAAGACGCAGCACGACGCCGAAGAACGCATTAACGGTTACAAAATTCTCGCGGGCAAATAAGGGAATCAGGGAATTAGATTTTACTACTTCCCTATTTCCCTACTTCCCTACTTCCCTAAAAAGGAGCTCACATCATGAAAAAAATCATTGTCATACCCGGCGACGGTATCGGGCAAGAGATAACCGCCTCCGCCGTCAAGGTTTTGCAAAAGGTCGACGAAAAATTCAACCTCGGCTTGGAATACGAAACGCGCGACGCCGGCGGCACGTCCTACGAAAAATTCGGGACGCCGCTCACTGACGAAGCCCTTGACGCGTGCAAGAAGGCTGACGGCGTTTTGTTCGGCGCGGTCGGCGGAAAGAAGTGGGACAATTTGCCCGTGCACCTGCGCCCCGAACGGGCGATTTTCGGCTTGCGCAAGGGTTTGGGCTTGTTTGCGAACCTGCGCCCGACGAAAGTTTATCCCGAACTGATTAATTCGTCGCCGCTCAAGCCCGAACTCGTTGGCGGCTCCGATTTGCTTATCGTTCGCGAATTGGTCGGCGGCATTTACTTCGGCAAACGTTGCGAATCCGAATTCATCAACGGCGTCGAACAGGCGTGGGATACCGAAATTTACTCTGTGCCCGAAATCGAACGAATCACCAAGCTTGCCTTCGAGACGGCGAAACTTCGGCGCGGCAAAGTGACCTCGGTCGACAAAGCCAACGTCCTGGCGGCAAGTCGTCTTTGGCGCAAGGTCGTCGTCGACGTGGCGAAGTATTTCCCCGACGTGGAGCTGAATCACCTTTACGTTGACAATGCCGCCATGCAACTCGTACTGAACCCGAAGCAATTCGACGTTATCGTAACGAACAACATTTTCGGCGACATCCTCAGCGACGAGGCGGCTGTTATCGGCGGCTCGATTGGCTTAATGCCCAGCGCGTCAATCGGCGAACTCACAAGCCTTTATGAACCGATTCACGGCTCCGCGCCCGACATTGCCGGCAAAGACCTCGCCAACCCGATGGGCACGATTTTAAGTGCGGCAATGCTGTTGCGCTACAGCCTGAAGGAAGAGGCGGCCGCCAAAGCGATTGAAAGCGCGATTGACAAGACGCTCGCCGACGGTTGGCGCACGGCTGACATTTACACCGACGGCTTTAAGAAAGTCGGCACCGCGCAGGTCACCGAGATTATCTGCAACTGCATCTGAGCAAAAAAATCAACGGCTCGTTCCAAATCGGAGCGAACCGCTTTTTTGTTTGCGTCGAAGAACATTTATTGCGCGTCGCGTTTAGCCTTTAAGTATTCGTCCATTGCCTTGGCGACGCTCTTTGAGTACTTCACGGCAAGCACGACGTTTTTTGCGCCGGCAACCACGTCGCCGCTGGCAAAGACGCCTTCGCGGGTGGTGCGCCCCGCGTCGTCGACGACAATCAAGCCGTTCTTGTCGACGGTCAAGTCATGCGTCGTGTTGACGATTTTATCCTTCGGACCTTGGCTTATCGCGATAATCGTGCTGTCGGCGGGGCAAAGCACGGGTTCTTCCTCGCGAATCAAGTTGCCCTGTTCGTCGTAAATGCGCGGAGTAAAAATCGGCCCTTCCTCGGTGAATTCGGTAATCGCCATGCCCTGCTGAAGGTCAATGCCGTCAACCGCCGCGTAATCGAGTTCGCGCTTACTGGCGGCAATCCTCTGGCGACGGGCGTAAAGCGTGACGTGACGAGCCCCTTGGCGGACGACGGTACGCGCCACGTCGATTGCGGAGTTGCCCGCGCCGATTATCGCCACGTTGTCGCCCAAATCGTAAGCGTCGGGGTTTTGCAGATAGTCAATGGCGTAGTGAACGTTGCCGAGTGATTCGCCCTTGACGTGAGGCCTGCGCGGACGCCAAACGCCCGTCCCGATAAAAATTGCGTCGTAGCCGTCGTTAAACAGGTCGTCGAGGTGGAGCGCGCCGCCAATGGCAGTGTTCGGGCGGAAGTGAATGCCCATTTGCCGCAACTTGACTTGATAGCGGTCGATAATCTTCCTTGGCAGGCGGAAAGCGGGAATGCCGTAGCGCATCATGCCGCCTACTTTGTCCATGCGTTCAAAGATTGTGATACGATAGCCGAGAGCGGAAAGTTTTATGGCAATGGTTATGCCCGCCGGCCCGGAGCCGATTATCGCGACACGCTGACCGTTGTCGGGCGCACGTTCCAGGCTTATCTTGTTGAAGTAAAAATCGGAGATGTAATTTTCGATGTTGGGGATTTGGACGGCCGCGCCTTCCTTGCGCTTGCCCTGAATGCAGTTGCCTTCGCATTGGTTTTCGTGATCGCAGACGAGCGAACAGACGACGCTTAGCGGATTGTTTTCAAAGAGCATACGACCCGCCTCTTCGGTTTGACCGGCAAGGAACAGGCGAATCATTTCGGGAATGTCGGTTTGAATCGGGCAACCTTTGAGTCGGCACAGCGGCTTCTTGCATTGCAGGCAGCGGCGCGCCTCGTTGATAACGTGTGCAGCCATTAATTTTCCCTCCTAAAATAAAATCGATTATATTAAGTTTAGCCCAATTCGCCAGAAAAGTCTACACGCAGAGCGTCCTTGATAAAATGCGATAACTCGTTGTATAATTGCAAAGAAATTTTTGAAAGGCGTGACGTTAATGAGTGATTTCATACGTTTGAAAAAAAATCAACGTGTCGAATTGGCTGACGGGCAATCGGTCAACGTGACGGACAAACTCGGCGAAGGCGGTCAAGGCATCGTCTATCGCGTGCGTTACGACACGGGCGAGGAGCGTGCGCTCAAGTGGCTGTTTATCGGCTATCTTAAAGATCCGGAAAAATTTTACAATCACTTGAAGAACAACATTCAAGTCGGTTCTCCGTCCGACGCTTTCGTTTGGCCTGAACAGCTGACAAAGTGGGCTGACGGCGAGCCTTTCGGCTACACGATGAAAATTTTTCCCAAGGAGTATCAGCCTTTCCCGAAATATCTGTTGGCGCGTGTGAAGTTCGCTTCGGCGCGGGCAATGGTCGACGCCGCATTGAACATGGTCGCCGCCTTCAAGGCTCTGCACAACAAGGGTTACAACTATCAAGACCTCAACGACGGCAACTTTTCAATCAACCCGAACGACGGCAAGATTTTGATATGCGACAACGACAACGTCGTAGGGCACGGCGAGTATTCGGGTATTTCGGGCAAGCCGCGTTACATGGCTCCGGAAGTCGTGCGCGGCAACAAGCAGCCCGATAAACTTACCGACAGATTTTCGTTGGCGGTCGTGCTTTTCATGTTGCTTATCGGCTATCACCCGCTCGAAGGCGTCAAGACGAATTACCCCGCTTTGACCAACAAATACGAGAAAAAAATTTATGGCACCGAGCCGCTGTTCATCTTCGATGAAAAAGACGCCTCAAACGCACCGCACCCCGCCATCCACAAATATGCGCCGATAATGTGGAATTGCTTTCCGCGTTTCGTCCAAAAAGCTTTCCGGCAGTCGTTCAGCCAAGAAAGTCTTTTGCACGGCAGAAATCGTCTGCTTGAACAGGATTGGCTCAACATTTTGATGCGCCTGAAAAGTTCAATCGTCCGTTGCCCGTATTGCGGCGAGGAAATGTTTTTGGAGAGCGACAAGACGACGGTCTGTCAATCTTGCAAGAAACCCGTCAAGGCAGCCGGCTATCTGAAATTCGCCAAACGCTCAAATCAAGAAGTCACCGTTCCGATTTTCAAGGACGTCGTGCTTTACGATTATCACGTCGATTCCGCGTCGGAGGACTTCACTAAGGAGGCGGCGGTTATCTTGGAGAAGCCCGGCAAATTCGGCTTGAAAAACAATTCGCGCTTTAACTGGACTATCACGACGCCCGAAGGAAAAACTTTCGCGCGGCAAGTCGGCGAAGTGCTCGTTCTCGCCGCCAACGCCCAAATAGACTTCGGCAACAGAAATATCGCTCAAGTTATCGTCAACAACTGAAGGAGGAACTTTTTTATGGTAATGCTGAATAAATTGACGGACAGAGTTGAAATTCCGCGCAAGATGTGCCCCGTTATTTTTTTGCTTGACACGTCGGGCAGCATGGACGGCGCACCCATCGGCGCAGTTAATGCCGCGATTGAAAGCGTCTTGCCCGAATTGATTTCCATGAACGATTCCAACCCCGACAACGAGATTAAAGTTGCCATAATGACTTTTGACTTTGATGCCAATTGGAAATACGGCGGCGACGAATTGCTCTTGCCCGAAGACATTCAAAATTCTTGGAACGATCTGGACGCCAACGGTCCCACGTCAATGGGCGCGGCCTTCCACGAGCTCAACGAAAAACTTTCGATTTCGCACGGTTTCATGCAACACGCTTCGGGCTCCGTTGCGCCGGTTTTATTCCTGCTAAGCGACGGCGCGCCCACCGACGATTACATGGCGGGTTTGCAAAAGCTCAAGAACAACAATTGGTACAAAGTTGCCGTGCGCGTGGCTGTCGGCTACGGCAAATCAAACGACGACGTCCTGCGCGATTTCACAATGAACAGCGAAACCGTCATACATACCGAAAACCCTTCCGAATTGAAAAACATGATTAAGTTTATTGCCGTCACGTCGTCGCGCGTGGCAAGCCAAGGCAACGGCGTCTCGACGGAAGGCGAAAATATCAATCCCGACGACAACACCGGCAAAGTTGCCACCGTCATTGGCGGGCAAGGCGGTTCGCTCAATGCCTCGGCGGAAGAGCAGTGGTAAAACATTCCATCGACACTCGAATAAGAATCAATCCCTTGAAAAAATTTTTTCAGGGGATTTTTCTAAGGGGACGTGAAGTATGAGATTTAACGTATTTGCCGCGTCCGTTCACGGGAAAAAATATCTGGAACGCCGCTGGCCTTGTCAAGACAGCTCCTCGGTTTTGGAATTCGACAGCGTGCAAGCCGTTGCTGTGGCGGACGGGCACGGCGGCAAAGATTATTTTCGCAGTGAAACTGGCGCACGGCTCGCCGTCAAGACTGCCTTTGAACAGATAAAACTTTTCTGCAACGGCATTGACGCCGACGAATATTTTTCCGACAGCGGCATTAAAAGTTTTGAGTTCCGGCTTCATGACGAATGGCTTAATGCCGTCAAAAAGCATTGGCGCGACAATCCCGTAAGCGACGCCGAGATTCGTTGGCAAACCGTCAGCGACAAGTATAAGGCGCGCTACCTTTCGGACGAAAGATATATCCCTGCGGCTTACGGCACGACTTTAATCTGCGCGGTGTCAATCGGCTCGCAAGTGTTGATTGTTCATATCGGCGACGGCAGCAGCGTCGTCCTGCAACAGAACGGCGAATTCGCAATGCCCGTGCCGCCCGACGCAGAAAACTTCGCCAACGTGACGACTTCCCTTTGCGACGACGACGCCTGCAATAAATTTCGCCACGCCGTCTTGGATTGCGATGACAATTCGCCGCTTGCGCCCGTCGCGATTTTTTTAAGCACCGACGGGCTCGACGATTGCTATCCGATTCTGAACAACGAGCAATGGCTTTACAAACTCTACGCCGACACGATTGTCGACAGCATGATAAAAAACGGCGTCGCTGTGACGCGGGAAGCTCTTGTAAAAGAACTTTTGCCCTACATGACCGAACACGGCAGCAACGACGACATTTCCTTGGCGTATCTTGTGACTAAAGACAGGAATTCGCTCAAGCGCGCAATCGAACGGCGGTTTCTCCTCGGCAAGGAAAATATGGCGGACGAGATTCGCGCGAAGGTTGCCGACATGCAAACGACGATTGCCGAACGCGCCGCGCAGGTTCGCGAAAAATTTTTGCCCGACTGGTGGACTGAAAGGAGTCGAAATCATGATTGACAGTTTCGAGCTTTACAAAGAGGCTCTGACCTTCGCGAAAAACAATCTCGGCAATATCATTGCGTACCGACCATCGGCAGGCAACACCTTGAAAAATTATTATCTGCAACTGGTGACGACGACTTTCTTCGAGCTGACGACGCAAAAGACTTCGCTGTTGATTGTCGCTTTGTGCTGCATGAACGGCATACCCTTTGCGCCGAAGAATTTTAAAATGACCCCTGTGCAGACGACGCCGTTCAACGTTCCCACGAGTTTTGATTTGTCTGTTATCGTCTACGGGCTCAACGTCGCCTTGGCGGACAATCTCAGTTCATGCCAAAAGGTTTACGAACGAAACGCACAAAGCATTTTTCGCGGGGGGCAGTTGTCTGAATCGTCCGTTCAAGAATTGCTTAACCTTCTTGTGGCATTGGACGAAAGTATCGGAAAATTTTTCGCCGTTGAACGTGTCGTTGAAAAGCGAGTTGAAGTGCCTGTCGAACGAGTCGTCGAAAAGCGAGTTGAAGTGCCCGTCGAACGAGTCGTCGAAAAGCGCATTGAAGTGCCCGCCGCGCAGGACAACGACTTAATGCAAAGCTTGAACGAGATCGCCCAAAATCGTCGTGACGCCGACGAAAAAATTATCGGCGAAATAAACGAAGTTCAGCGCGCCCTGCAAGACGAATTGCCGCGCCTGCAAAGTGCGTTGAAAACGATTGCCGATATTCGTGACGGGATTGATTACAAGACGTTGGAAGAGCCGATTAATCAGCTGTTGCAACTCTTCGACAAGCTCAACGACACTCTGCAACGGCACCCGATGCCCGACACGCAAAAAGGTTACGAAACTTTGATGCGGCGTTGCAAAAATTTTTCGCGCTATATCGAACAGTCGCTTAAGATGCTCGGTACGGAACTCATCAACGAAACGAATATCCCTTTCGACCCCGCCAAGCACAAGATTATAGACGATGTACGTCCGTCTGATTCCGCCAAGGTCTCCAAAATTTTAAGCGTCGGTTTGATTCGCAAAGGTCAAATCATTCGCAAAGCCGAGGTAGAAATTATCGAGCCTGCTCCGCAACGCGGGATTTCAGCGAGCGAATTTTTTGCGACGCGTCCAAGAACTTTCGGGAGGAACTTTCAATGAAGATAGGAATTGATTTCGGCACGAGTTTTTCTTTGCCCGCCGCTCTGATTAACAACAGTCCCGCGACGCTTTTGCCCGGCGGTCAATACGGCGTCCCCAGCGTCTTTTACTACGACAGACGGCGCGATATCCTGATTGGTCAGCCCGCCGAAGACAAAAGTACCATTCGCCCCGAAAACGTCGTTCGCAATATCAAAATGGAAATAAGCAACCCGAATCAAAAAAATTTCCGCCTGGACGGCAGAACCTTCAGCAAGAAACAAATCGTCGGCGGCATTCTTCGCGAGATTAAACAAATCGCGCTTGAGGGGATTGAATGTCAGCAGCTGGTTTCCAAACAGATTGACGGCGCAGTTATTTCCGTGCCGGCGGCATTTACTCTTCGCGAGTTGAATTTTATTCGCGACGCCGCGCAGGACGAGGCAAATTTAAACGTCATCGGTTTCATTCGCGAGCCCGTAGCTGCCGCCATTTCCTATTTCAACGCGCCCTCCGCCGAGGACAAGAAAACGATTTTGGTTTACGATTTGGGCGGCGGCACCTGCGACGTTGCGATTATCCGCGCCGACAGAAATTCCCGTGAATGGTATAAAGTCATTGATTCGGACATGTTGCGAATCGGCGGCAGGGATTGGGACAAACTTCTTGGCGAACTGATTAAGCGCAAATGCCGTGAGCAAAATTCAGATATTGAATTCGACTTGCGCACGGAGAGCAAAATTTTGAAAACGGCAAACGCCGCCAAACATTACCTTTCGCGGCTTGAAAAATTCATTTCGGACATCGAGATTGACGACGAGCTTTACGACATCGAGATAACGCGAGCGGAATTCGAGAAAATAACCTCTGAGCTGTTGCAGGAGACGATGCGCTTGGTCGACAGGCTCAAAAGCAAGTGCGCGACCAAAATCGATTATATCGTTTGCGTGGGTGGCAGTTCCAATATGCCGCAAGTGCGCAAGGCGTTCGAGAAAAATTATCGCAACATCGAGATAAAGCTGTTCGAGCCCGAAAAGGCGATCGCGTTCGGCGCGGCGATTTACGCCGAACATTTGACGGAAGAAAATTTCCTGCACGACATTTGCAAGTTCTCTTACGGCGCGAAGTACATTCAAGATTTCGAGAAATACAAAGACTACAATCGCTTGCGGATTTACAACATCATTTACAAAGGCGACGCCTTGCCGACGAGCGGCAAATCCACTTCCGCGCACATAGAAGACGGCACGGATACTTACATTGCCATTTACGAATCGGAGTGCACCGACGAAATTTATATGCCCGAAAAAGGCACGTACATCGGCGAAATCAGGATTCGCGGGCTCCACGGCAGCAAAAAGGACGACGAGACCGACTTGACCGTAACAATCGATAAGAGCGGCTTGATGCAACTTAAAGCCGTCGACAAGCGCACGGGCAAAACCGCCGAAGTGGAAATTCAGCTGGAAGATTATTGAACGTCGATAAATCCCCGCGTCCTTTGTTGAATGTTCGCGCAACAATATTCATTGACAGAAAATTTTTTCACTGAACAGGATTTTTTCAGCCCGTCATAGAAAAACGTTGCGCGAATTTATTTTGTTTAAATTTTGTAAGGAGGTCGGGGGAATTGATGTTTCTACTTGCGCTGTCGCCGATTTTGTGGTTGGTGCTTGCGCTCAGCGTAATCAAAATGCCGGCGTGGAAGGCGTGCTTAATCGCGCTGATAATCGCGTTGGCGGCGGGCATGGGCGTCTGGAACATGGAAAGCGTTCGGGCGATTGAATCCGTGCTTGAAGGCGTCGCGCTGGCGTGTTGGCCAATCTTGCTGGTTATCGTCGCGGCTATTTTTACTTACAACTTAACACTGCACACCAAGGCAATGGACACGATTAAAGACATGTTGACGAGCGTCAGCCACGATAAGCGCGTGCTGATTCTGCTGATTGGTTGGGGCTTCGGCGGCTTCCTTGAGGGCATGGCGGGCTTCGGCACTGCAATCGCCGTTCCTGCAGGTATGCTGGCGGGCATTGGCATTAATCCGATTTTATCTGTCTCGGTCTGTCTTATCGCGAACTCGGTGCCGACGGCTTACGGCTCAATCGGCATCCCGCTTGTCACGCTGGGCTCCGTCACGGGCTTCGACGCAATGCAGCTTGCGACGTTTACGTCATTGCAGCTGGGCGTTTTGACGTTGCTGTGTCCGTGGCTCATGGTTATCGTCACGGGCGGCGGCATGAAAGGTCTGCGCGGCATGACGATGTATTGCTTGAGCGCGGGGCTTGCGTTCTTTATCCCCGAACTTGCGCTGTCGATGTTCGTCGGTCCGGAGCTGGCGGTCGTGGCGGGCGCGATTTGCACGATGGGCACGATCGTTTTCATTGCGAAGAAATTCCCGATTGACGACCCCGAATTCGCAATGAGCGACCAACACCACGCTAAGATTACGACCGCGCAGGGCATCAACGCTTGCCTGCCGTTCATACTGATTTTTATCTTCCTGCTGTTCACGAGCAAACTTGTCCCGCCGATTAATTCGTTCCTCATGCAATTCAAATCGGCAGTCCCGATTTACAACGGCGAGGGCGGCGTCCCGTACACATTCGTCTGGATTAATACGCCGGGCGTGCTGATACTGTTGGCAGCGTTTATCGCGGGCGCAAAGCAGGGCGCGAGCTTCGGAGAGATGTTCGGCGTGCTCAAGAAGACAATCAACGGGCTCAAGTTCACGATGGTTACGATTATCGCGGTCATTGCCACGGCGAAGGTCATGGGCTACAGCGGCATGACAAATCAAATCGCTGATACGGCTGTTGCGGCGACGGGCACGGCTTATCCGTTGATTGCGGCGTTCCTCGGCTCTGTCGGCACGTATATCACGGGCTCGGCTACGTCGAGTTGCGTTTTGTTCGGCAAGTTGCAAGTTATCGCCAGTCAAGCTATCGGCGCGAATGAAACCGTTCAAGCGTGGGTTGCCGCCGCCAACGCTACGGGAGCCTGCGCGGGCAAGATGATTTCGCCGCTGTCGATTGCAATCGGTTCGGCGGCTATCGGCGTCAAGGGCGCGGATTCACAGCTGTTGGAGTTCGCCGTCAAGATTTACATTCCGTTCGTGATATTCATGGGCGCGGTCGTCTATTTCGGGCAGGTGCTTATCGGATGAAGATTTACACCAAGACGGGCGATGCAGGCTTGACGAGCCTGTACACCGGCGAGCGCGTCGAAAAGAATTCTTTGCGCGTGCAAGTCTACGGCGCGATTGACGAGGCTGATTCGGCATTGGGCATGGCGCGGGCATTCGTCACGGCTGACGACGTGCGCGATAAAATCTTCGCCATGCAGAAAATCTTGCCGCGTCTTATGGCGGACTTCGCGAGCTTGAACCGCCCGCCGACAATCACAGCGAATGACGTTGCCGCGCTTGAATCGTACATGGATGCGTTGGAAAGTTCGTTGCCGCCGCTGAGAGAGTTCCTTATCCCCGGCGCGTCGCAGGGCGGAGCGTGCCTTGACTTGGCGAGGACGATCACCCGCCGCGCAGAGCGATTGGCTTGCGAACTGTCGAAGTCGGAGCCCGTTCACGATGTCGATAAAATTTTCCTCAACCGCCTGTCGGATTACTGCTTCCTGCTCATGCGTCGCGAAGATTCTTGCAAAGTTTAACGCGATTCTAATTTATCGCTTGAATTCGTTTAAGGAAGTCGCCCTAAAATCACGATATAAAGATTGTTGAAGTTAAGAACTTGAAAAACCCGCGTCGACAAGGGCGCGTTACATAATCGGAATATCGAGACGGGGCGGCTCCAAGCGAGCGTCGCCGGCAAGAATTCAATCGATAATCATGAGGAACCATCCTCACCGAAAAGAATCAATCACTTTACATAAAAAACGGTCGGCTCGCAAGGGTCGACTGTTTCGCTTTGAAAGGAGTGTTATAATGAAGCGTGTAAGAATTACGGTGTTGCGGAAGGTGCGCCACGACGATTTGATTGCGCGCTACGAAAATCCGCTGGAGAACGCCTGCGACATGGAGGAAGGTCAAATCTTTATCGCGAACGGTTGGACACGTCCCGACGGTTTCTGCCTGAGCGCGTGGGAAACGCTGTCGCCGTTCGTGATGGCGTTGTCGCACGGCGCGGAAAATTTTTACGACGGCTGGATGAAAAATCCGAAGAGCGCACTGCTTTCCTGCAACGACGGCTTTCGTCCGGTGAGTTTTTTGCTTGAGACGCTCGACGAAGACGCTGATTAAGTCGGTAAACAATCTGAAAATGAAATTTCAAAACACGTTGCCACGGCAACAAAATCAGACTTTTTCTTCAAAATCATAGGGGGTCAGACGCAAAGTCGACGGAAAACAATCTGAAAGTGTTTTTCATAGCGAATCGGCGAGACGAACAAACGGCGTCACAACGCGATTCTCAAAAATCGGTTGTAAACAATCTGGAAGTAAAATTTATAGATATGTTGCCACGGCAAGCAAATCGGGCAAATCCATCCAAAAATCCCGGGGTTCGGACGCAACATCGACGGAAAACAATCTGAAAAACTTTTCATTGGAGGCGGTTACATGTTTGAAATTGTAATAATCGGCGCGGGCATGGCGGGCGCGACATTGGCGGAGCGATTCGCCTCAAGCGGCAAAAAAGTTTTGCTCATCGAACGGCGGAGGCACGTGGCGGGCAATTGTTACGACGAGGTCGACGCCAACGGTATCCTGATTCACAAATACGGGCCGCACCTTTTCCACACCGACGACGCGCAAGTTTGGGAATATCTGTCGCGTTTCACGCCGTGGCACCTGTATTTTCATCGCGTCAAGGCGGTCATCGACGGCAAGCCCGTCCCGATACCTTTCAACCTGAACACGTTGCGCGAAGTCTTCCCGCAGGGCACGGCGGACAAGTTGGAGGCGGCGTTGCTCAGGAATTTCGATTACGGCAAAAAAATCCCGATACTCGAACTGAAAAAATCCGCCGACACCGATTTACAGTTCTTGGCGGACTTCGTATACGAAAAAATTTTCTTGCACTATTCCGAAAAGCAATGGGGCTTGTCGCCCGATAAAATTGCCGGCGCGGTGACGGCGCGCGTGCCCGTGTTCGTCGGGCGCGACGACAGATATTTTAACGACCGTTTTCAAGCAATGCCCAAGTTCGGTTACACGCGGCTTGTCGAAAACATGCTTACCCATAAAAATATCAAGCTCATGCTCAACACCGACTTTCACGAGGTCATGGCTCTGCGCGGCGAAGAAATTTTCCTGTTCGGTCAACGCTTCGACGGGCGGCTGATTTACACGGGACAGCTTGACGAATTGTTTGATAAAAAATTCGGCGAGCTGCCCTACCGCAGTATCGATATGCAGTTCGATTCGGTCGACGCGGAGACTTTCCAATCGGTGCCCGTCGTCAACTACCCGAACAATTACGATTTCACGCGCATAACCGAGTTCAAGCATATACACCCCGCGCAGTCGCCGCGCACGACGATTTTGCGCGAATATCCTCAAGCTTACGTCGCGGGAGTCAACGAGCCGTATTATCCGCTGTTCACCGACGAGGCACGGGCGGCTTACGAAAAATATTCGGCAGAGCTTGCGCGCTTCAAAAACGTAACGGCTGTCGGGAGGCTTGCCGAGTATCGCTACTACGACATCGATGACGCAGTTAAGCGGGCGTTGGACGTGTTCGCCGCGCTTAACTGAGCAAAAAAATTATCCCCGTCACTCATGCGGAGCGGCGGGGATTTTTAATTATCACTTATCACTTTTATCGACGCGGACTTCCGGCAATGCCAAATTCTCTGCCACGAAGTTGAACGAAGCATTCATGTGTTCTTCCTTCGACGTGTCGATCTTGGCATCGCGAACAATCTGCGCGGCATCGGCGACGGTCTTTGCCTCCGCCTCGATAAGCCTGGCAAGCGTCTCAAGATGCGAATTGAATTGCTCGTTGGTCATGCCTCTGTCAAACAATGTAAAGGACTTCCTTCCTCAGATAAAGTTTATGAAAAACGTAATCGTCAAGCTGTTGATGAAATCGGCGAACATGGAGCCGACAATCGGAACAAGGATGTAAGCTTTGACCGACGGCGCGAATTTGCTCGTCAAGACCTGCATGTTGGCCATTGCGTTGGGCGTGGCACCCATGCCGAAGCCGCAACTGCCCGCCGACAAAATCGCCGCGTCGTAATCGCGCCCCAGCACGTTGAAGATAACGAAGTACGCGAACAGGAACATAAGTATCGTCTGACCCAAAAGCAACACTACCAGCGGCAAGGCAAGCTCCGCCAACTGCCACAGCTTAAGCGTTATCATTGCAATGCCGAGGAACAGCGAAAGGCATATGCCGCCGATGTCGTTGATTTCGCCGATGTGAACGGTAAACACGCCCGTGAATTCGCTCCAGTTGCGCATAATCGCCGCGACGATCATTGCGCCGATATACACGGGGAAAGTCATGCCGGTTTTCGACAACAGCATTGAAACGACGGTGCCCGCGCCCATTGCGATAGCCAGCTGGTAAGCGGCGGGGGCGTACATGCTCACGGAGCGTTCGTGTTTCTTTTCCTCTTCGACCAGCGGCGTGTCGTCGGCTTGAATTGCTGTCTTGAGCAAATCTTTGCCGAGAATCAAACGACGACCCAAAGGACCTCCCATTAACGAGCCCGCGACCAAGCCGAACGTCGCCGCCGCCGTGCAAAGCGTCGTTGCGCCGACAAGCCCCAAGTCTTCAAGCACAGGGCCGAACGCGCCTGCCGTGCCGTGTCCGCCAACCATCGAGATTGAGCCCGTGCACAGTCCTATAAACGGGCTGATGTCCAAAACCTTCGACAGCGCGACCGCCAAAATGTTTTGACCGATAATCAGCGCGCAGACGCAACCGAGAAAAATCATCAGCGCGACGCCGCCGCTTTTGAGAATCTTGACGTTCGCTTGAAAGCCCACCGACGTGAAGAACGCGACCATGCAAACATTTTTAAGCGTCTCGTCGAAGGCGAAGGCAATGACGCCCGACGTGTAAAGAATACAACTTACGATTGCAAAGAGCAGCCCGCCCACAACAGGCGACGGGATACAAAACGTTTCAAGGAATTGGATTTGCCGCTTGAGGAGCGTGCCGACGTAAAGCATGACGACCGCCACAGCAAGCGTCTGATACATGTTGAATTCAAGCGTATACATGTGGCAGCCTCCCTTAGTCTTGACTGGCTTTGACGGTCTCGGCGGACTTGCCGCTGTAGACGTTGACTTTCAAGCCCTGCGACTCGTAAAACTTCGCCGCGCCCGCGTGGAAGGCGGCAGGGATGTCTTGCACGGCATAGGCGGTGTTGAATTCGGCATCCTTCGTGGGGTGCGGCAATTTGTCGGCGTTCTTTACAATGAACTCGGTAAGATAAGCAACGTCGTTGTCCTTCATGTCGGTGCTCGCGACCAAAACCGCCTTGACGCCGACTGTCTGAACGTCTTCGGCTTGACCGGGATAACTGCCGGCGGGAATTGTGCAACGCGTGTAGCCCTTGTACAGTTTCATCATGTTGTTTTGAATTTCGGGAGCGATAGACAGCAAGCGGATTTCTTTTTTGCTCGCCAAGGCACCGATTGCCGCAGTGGGCGCGCCTGCCGTGATAAAGAACGCGTCAACCTGTCCGTCGTTGAGTGCGTCTGCCGCCTCGGTGAACGACATGTACAGCGGCTGAATCATCTCCAACGTAAGCCCGTGCGCCATTAAAATCTGTTCGGCATTGTTTAGGACGCCCGATTCGCGTTCGCCGACGGAAACTCTTCTGCCGACAAGATCGCTGACGTTCGTTATGTCCGAATCTTTTGCGACGACGATTTGACAAGCCTCGGTGTAAAGCCCCGCGACAGCCGCGTAGCCGTAACCTTCGCCCGTCGCCGCGAAGACGCCGAGCCCGTGAATCGCATTGGACAGCGTGTCGCTCTGGACAATCGCCGCGTCAAGGAATTTCTCGCGCAGGAGCCGCAAGTTGGCGGCGGAGCCCGCAGTCGTCTTCACGTCGAGCGCGTATCCCTTGCCGTCGGCTTGAAGCAACTTCGCAAGTTCGGTGCCGTAAGCGTAATACATGCCGCCCGTGCCGCCCGTGCCCAGGCGCGTGTCGTGTTTGGCGGATTGTTCGCCGCCGCCGCAACCGGTAAGTGAAAGGGACAAGGGACAAAGGACAAGGGACAAGATTATTGCCAACAAAAATTTTTTCATTGTTAATCACCTTCTTACTATGCATTGATAATTGTCGGGGTCGGTCGCGCCCTCCGTGTTGATAACGAAAACAATCGAGTCCGCGTCAAGTTCGAGGGCGCGGCGCAATTCGGGCGAGTCGAGAGCGGCATTGGCGAGCGCGAAGCCCGCACAGCCCGATTCGCCCGAAATGATTCCCTGCGCGGCAAGACAACGCATGGCGTCGGCGGCAATGTCGTCGGTTATCGCGGCGGTGTCGGCGGCATAGTAACGCAGAATCTTCCACGCGATTTCACAGGGTGTCGCGCAATTCAAGCCCGCCATCATCGTCCGTCCGTTGCCCGTCGCAGAGTGTATCAGCCCGTCGCCGATGCGCATCGTCTCGTAAAAGCACGCAACCTCCGTCGGTTCAACGATTGTGATTCGCGGCGGGTTGTCCTTGAACACTTCGGCGAATACTGCGGCAATCGCGCCCGCCATGGAGCCTACGCCCGCCTGTAAGAAAATATGCGTCGGTCGCTGCCAATTCATCTGTTGCAACGCCTCATAAGCAAGCGTCGTGTAGCCGAGCATAATCTGCGCGGGAATGTCTTCGTATTCCGCCCAAGACGTGTCTTGAATCAAATGCCAATGATTCTCTGCCGCGAGCCGCGCCGTGTACTTAACGCAGTCGTCGTAGCAAAGGTCGGTTATCGTGACGGTCGCCGAGCCCGCGTCGCGAATAGCCTGCGCCCTGACTTCGACGGTGCCGCGCGGCATGAACACGAACGACTTGCAACCGAAGAGCCCCGCCGCCCAGCTGACGCCTTTGCCGTGATTGCCGTCGGTCGTCGTTATAAAAGTCATTTCTGCGAGTGCGTCGCGGTGCTGAAAGATTTCGTCAAGCGGCGGGTTGTTCAAGCCGAGTTCGCGGCTTATGACGCAGTAAATCGCCCAAATGCCGCCGAGCCCTTTGAAAGCCTTGAGCCCGAAGCGTTGAGATTCGTCCTTAATAAAAATTGAACGGACGCCTTTAAAATTTTTCAATTCAATTAGCGGCGTCACGTTGTAGGCGTCAAGGGATTCGTGCAGGCGGCGGACATTTCGCGTCGCGTCGAAGCTGTAAGCCGACGTATCGACATCCGCGCCGCGATTCGTATTCATTATCAGCTTAATCATAGTCAAGCATTTGCTCCATGTTGTCGTGCAGGGCGGCAAGGTAGCGTTTCAAGTCTTCGGTGATTTGCGGGTCGCGCAAGGCGCATTCGATATTCGCCTGCAGGAAGCCGGTCTTGGTGCCCACGTCGTAGCGGTGCCCCTTGAAAATGTAAGCGTACATTGCCTCGTTCTTTGCAAGGCGTTTGAGTCCGTCGGTCAGCTGAATTTCGCCGCCCGCGCCGGGTTCCTGCGTCTCCAGGTAGGAAAAAATCGACGGCGTCAAAATGTAACGTCCCAAAATCGCAATGCGGCTCGGTGCTTCTTCAAGCGCGGGCTTTTCAACCAAGTCTTTGACTTTATAAACGCCGCCTTCGACGTGTTTGCAATCGACGATGCCGTACTTGTGAACGACTTCGTCGGCAACCTCCTGCACGCCGAGAATCGAGGTCTTGTATTCGTTGAAAACTTCAACCATCTGCTGAAGGACGGGCTTGCGCGCAACAACAACGTCGTCACCGAGCAAAACGGCAAAGGGTTCGTCGCCTATAAAGTGGCTGGCAGTCAAGACGGCGTGACCGAGTCCGAGCGGTTGCTTTTGGCGGATGAAGTGAATGTTGGCGATTTCGGGGATGCTACGCACCATTTGCAACATGTCTTCCTTGCCCTTGCGTTCAAGCTCAAGTTCAAGCTCAATGGAGCGGTCGAAGTGGTCTTCGATCGAACGCTTGTTGCGCCCCGTGACGACGATGATGTCTTCGACACCCGCCGCCGCCGCCTCTTCGATTATGTATTGAATCGTGGGCTTGTCGACAATCGGCAACATCTCTTTGGGCTGAGACTTTGTGGCGGGCAAAAAGCGTGTGCCGAGCCCGGCGGCAGGAATGACAGCTTTGCGAACTTTCATGATTATCGCGTCCCTTCGCGTGAAATTTTGTTCAATCATACCAGATACGCGTCTTGCGTGCAAAAATTTTTGACGGCGTCGACGAGTCCGTCGATTGTGAATTCCTTGGCGACGACGGCGGCAGGTATGTCGAAGCTTGCCAACGTTTGCGCGGTTATCGTGCCGATGGCGGCGGATGGAATTTTTTGCAAAGGTTTAACGCCGTAAGCCGCGACGAAATTTTTAACCGTCGAAGAACTCGTTAACGTTATCAAGTCGAGCGAGTCGAAGTCAATCTGCGCGGGCGTCTCGGCGAGCGTCCGATAGGCGGGGGCGATTGTGACATCCGCGCCGAAAGTCTTCAGCATGTCGGGCAAGATGTCGCGGGCGACTTCGGCACGCGCAAGCAAAACTTTTTTCCCGCCGACGAAATCTTTCAGCGAGGCCGCCAAACTCTCCGCGACAAAATTTTTCGGCACAACGTCCGCGATTATCCCGCAGCTTGAAAGTTTTTCCGCCGTTGCCGAGCCGATTGCCGCGATTTGATTCAAGGCGCGCGCGTCAAGCCCGTGAAGTCTTAAGCGCGCAAAAAATTGTTCGACGCCGTTGGCACTGGTAAAGACCGTCCAATCGAAGCCGCGCAGATTTTTTATCGCCGCGTCAAGCAGTTTGAAATCGTCTGACGGCGCGGCAATTCGGATTGTCGGGCACTCGACGACAGCCGCGCCCAAGTCTTGCAATGCGCGTGACAGTTTCGACGCCTGAGCTCGTGCGCGCGTCACGAGGATTCTTTTGCCGAACAGCGGACGATTTTCAAACCACTTGAGCCTTTCGCGCAGGTTGACGACCTCGCCGACAACGAATATCGCGGGCGGCGCAATTTTCACGTTGGGAGCCTCGGCAAGCGTCGTGGTTATGACTTCCTGCGCGGGCTTCGTCCCCCAACGAATCAGCGCGGCGGGCGTGTCGGGCTTGCGTCCGTGTTCAATCAGTTTGGCAACGATTTGCGGCAAATTCGCGACGCCCATTAAAAAAATCAGCGTGTCGACAGCCGTTGAAAGCTTTGACCAGTTGATTGTCGATTCGGGCTTTGACGGGTCTTCGTGTCCCGTGACGACCGCAAATGAAGTTGCAATGCCTCTGTGCGTGACGGGAATGCCGGCGTAGGCGGGGACGGCAATCGCGCTGGTGACGCCGGGAACAATCTCGAACGGCAAATCGTTTTCGCGCAGGTAAAGAGCCTCCTCGCCGCCGCGCCCGAAGACGAACGGATCGCCGCCCTTAAGCCGCACGACGATTTTATTGCGACGCGCCTCGTCGACAAGCAGTTGATTGATTTCCGATTGCTTGAGCGTGTGACGACCCGCCGCCTTGCCCGCGTAGATTTTTTTCGCGCCCGCGCAGAAATTCAAAATCGCGTCGTCGGCAAGCCTGTCGTAAATCACGACATCTGCCGATTGCAAAAGTTCGCGAGCCCTGAGAGTCAACAAGCCGACATCGCCCGCGCCCGCTCCGACAAGATAAACCACGCCGCTCACCTCTGACCGAGATAGTAGTTGACGAATTGTTGAGCCGTGCGTCCGTTGCGTCCCGAATGCGACATTTCCCAACGCAAGCCTTCAATGCGAAGTTGTTCCGCGTCAAGCGTGACGCCCCGTCGCCGCAACATGCTCTGAATGATTTCAAGGTATTCAGCCTGCGTCGGCGCGTAGTAGTGGATTATCAGCCCGAAGCGGTCTGAAAGCGAAATCGTTTCGTTCGCGCTGTCGTCGCGGTAAAGTTCGTCTTGCCCGTCGCTGCGGTCGCGCCACGTCTCGCGAATCAAGTGCCGCCTGTTGCTCGTCGCGTAGATTAGAACGTTTTCGGGGCGGGACTCGACGCCGCCTTCAATCGCCGACTTCAAGTATTTGTAATCCGCCTCCGATTCCTCGAAGGACAAATCGTCAATGAAAATGATGAACCGCTTGCTCATGAAACGGCGCAACGCTTCCATAAGGTCGGGCAAGGTTTTCAGTTGCGGCTTGGTGATTTGAACGAGTCGCAAGCCCTGAGCGTAATATTCGTTGACCAGAGCCTTTACGCCCGACGATTTGCCTGTGCCGCGCGCGCCGACAAGCAGGACGTTGTTTGCGGGCTTGCCGTCGACGAAAGCGGTCGTGTTGCCCGTCAAGAGTTCTTTTTGGTGCGCGTAGCCGATAAGGTCGTCAAGCCGAATCGTCTCGAAGTGGCGAATCCCGACGATATTTTTGGTCGCCGCGTCCCAGCGGAAGGCGCGATACGTCGCAATGTCGCCGCAACCGTAGCGTCGCCAGTGTTCGATAAAGGCGTCTGCGATTTCGGGCGCGTCGCGCAGATTTTCAAGCCGTCGTATCAGCGCGTTCAATGATTCGTCAGAATTGGCGACGGTCGGCTTGTACAGGTTGAGGATTTTCAAATCGCTCCAAAATTCGCCGCGCAGAATCGGCAACAGGATTTCCACGTCATGCGTGAAAATTTCGCGCAAGCTTTCGCCGATAAGCCCGCCGCGCAGTTCAAGCGTCGTCGAAATGAGATTCGGTTCGTGCGCCAGCAAGTAAATCAGATACGAACGATACAGGTTGCCGCTCAAGCCGAGGGTTTCGGCGTGTTCGATTAAACGGGCGGCAACTTCGGATTCTTCAGCCGCGCCGTCGAAGATTTCCGCGTCAAGCAGATTGCGGCAAACGATTAAGCCTTGCAGATTCATGATACATTTCCTTTCGTAAGCGTGAAGCTGTCTAAAATTTCTCCGCCGACTGTGTGCGCCGTCAAGCTTATCGTCGTCGCGTCGATGTCCAGAACGATGAAACTTTCGGGCTCCCCATGCAGATTTGAAACGCGCACGTCGTCAATCGCGCCGGGCGGCTCGACGTATTTCTGGTCTCCGGCTCGTCCGCACAAAATATACGTCGTGCCCCGCGCAGATTTTTTACGCGCAAAAATCTTCCCGCGATTGCGATACGTGTGCAGGTGACCCGTGAACACCAAATCGATTTCAAGCTCGTCGAACAGCTCCAAAAATCTGTCGGCGATGTCGTTGAAGGCGTCCTGCGCGTAGTCGTAGATGTCCTTGTGCATGAAGACGACCTTCCACGGGCGATTGGCGTTGGCGGCATCGCGGCGAAACCAATACTCCTGCGCGGACTGCATACCAGGATTGAGTGCGTCAAGCTCGGCGAATTGCGTGTTGAGCATAAAAAAATGCGCCGCGCCGTAGTCGAACGAATAAAAGTAGCCGCCGAAGTATTTCGCGTCGTTGAAGGGCAGGACGAACTGATTCAAGTAACCGATTGGCAGAGCGTTGAACCAATCGACGCCGTAGCATTCGTGGTTGCCCATGACGGGCGCGAAGATTCTCCCGGCAAGCAGTTTCGTCGCGGCAAGGTGCCACGCTCGCCATTGATAGTCAGCCTCGCCATTGTCGACCAAGTCGCCGACTACCGTAACAAGCTCGGTATCGGGAAAATTTTTTTGCGCAGTGTCCGCCGTCCGTTGCCAAACGTCGTAGTGTTCGCATTGCGAATCGGCGAAGACCAGCATTTGAAACGCCGCGTCGCCCGCCGTCCGCAAGTTCTGCCACGAAGTCGCCCGCTCGCCCGCCACGATTCGGAACTTGTACAGGCTCGCGGGCTTGAGACTTTTCAACGCGCAAGAGTAAATCAAATCGTGTCGCCGTGCCTCGGTGAAGTGAGCCGCGTCCTCGCCGACAAGCCGCCACTCAACTTGAAAATCTTCCGCCGCATCCGCCTGCCACATTATCACCCGCGAAGACCGCGAATCGCGCGTGACGACCTGCCGCAAAAATTTTACGCTTGTCAGCGGCTCGTAACCGTCTTGCGGCGTGTGCAGTTCGTCAAGGCGCGCAGCCTCCGTCAAGCTCGGAAACCAAGAGCTCAAACCCAACGCGATTAACAGCTTAACAAACAGTCGCCGGCTCATGTCAAGCCCTTCGACAGCTGCGCAGAATATTTTTCGGGCAAGCGGCAAATCTTTCCGTCGTGCGTGAAGACGTTCGTACTCGTGCCCTCGGTCAAAATTTTTTCCTCGTCGACGCGCCGTATTTCGTAACGGAATTGCATTTTCGCTCGCGTCAAAGCCGTCGCCGTCGTCGCAATCTCCAAGTCGTCGTCGAAGCGGGCGGGTGCATGAAATCTTGCGTTAATCTCTATTATCGGGAACAAAATTCCGTCGCTCATCAGCTCGTTCAAGTCTATGCCGACCGCGCGCAAAAATTCGACCCGCCCCGTCTCGAACCAGCGGATATAATTCGCGTGGTGCGCCACGCCCATGACGTCCGTGTCGAAAAATTTTACGCGGTGTCGCGTCGTTATTGTCATTGCCGTCACCTCGGCTAAACTATATCATATCGCCACGAACTGTGCTATAATCGCGCCGACAAATTTTTTGGAGGAGGTTTGAGCTTGCTGTACTTGTGCGCCACGCCGATTGGCAACCTCGAAGACATGACGTTTCGGGCGATTCGTATCCTGCGCGAAGTCGATTTAATCGCCGCCGAAGACACGCGTCGCACTCGAAAACTTTTGACGCATTTCGACATCCATACGCCATTGATTCGTTTCGACGAGAACTGCAAAGCGGACGTCGCCAAAAAAATTTTGTTGCGCCTTCAAGCGGGCGAATCGGTTGCCGTAGTAAGCGACGCGGGCTTACCGGCAATCAGCGATCCCGGCGCGGATTTGGTGCGGCTCGCCGTCGACGCAGGCATAACCGTTTGCCCGATACCCGGAGCAAATGCCGCCCTAAGTGCGCTGATTTGTTCGGGGCTCGATACGACGAAATTTTTATTTGCGGGCTTCGCACCCAAGACGAAAAAAAATCGCCGCGACTTCCTGCTGAAATTTTCAATCCTCGACACGACGATAATTTTCTACGAGGCACCGCACCGACTGAAAAATTTCTTGACGGATCTTTTGGAAGTCTTCGGCGACCGACAAGCGGTTTTGGCAAGGGAACTTACCAAAATTCACGAAGAATTTTTGCGCGGGAAAATTTCGGAACTGCTTGACGCGCTCGACGAAGTTCGCGGCGAATTCGTCATCGTTGTCGGAGGAGCAACGTTATCGGAATCCGTCGCACCTAATGAAACCGTTGCTCAAGTCATCGAACGTTTGACGGCGCAAGGGCTCGACAAAAAGTCTGCAATGCGCGAGGCGGCACGGCAATTCAACGTAAGCCGCCGCGAAATTTACAACACACTGCTTAGGGAGCAAGAATCAAAATGAGAGTCAACGAGTACAACTGCCTGTACGAATTTATTTACGAGTACGACAGCGGTCGCCGCCCCTCCACGGAAACTCAGTCGCGCAAGTTCATGGGCATTGAATTTTTATATCGCGGCGTTTATTATCGTATGTGCTACGAGCCCGTCGAAAACGAAGGCGAGCCCCGATTTTATTACGTCTACATAATGCACTGCGAATCGCGAGGCTATCCCGCCGCCGACGATTTTGAAGTGATTGCACGTTACGAAAAGCTTCACGACTTGCTGAATAATTTTTTGATTGGCGGCATTCCGTTCAAGGATGTCATAATGGACGATAACACTACAATTCTCGGTAAAGACTGACGACAGGAGGACACTCAATGAAAACTTTTTACATCACGACGCCGATTTACTACCCCAGCGCGAAATTGCACATCGGTCACGCCTACTGCACCACGATAGCCGACGCCATTGCCCGATTCAAACGACTCGCGGGTTACGACGTATTTTTTTTGACGGGCTCGGACGAACACGGACAGAAAATCCAGAAGACCGCGCAATCCTTCGGGAAGACGCCGCTTGAATACGTCGACCCGATCGTTGACGGCTTCAAAGACCTCTGGAAAAGATTTCACATCTCCAACGACGACTTCATCCGCACAAGTGAGCCGCGCCACGAAAAAGTTGTGCAGGAAATTTTCCGCCGCATTCAAGCCAACGGCGACATTTACAAGGGCGAATACACGGGGCTTTATTGCACGCCCTGCGAATCGTATTGGACGGAGCTTCAGCTCGACGAACACGGTTGTTGCCCCGATTGTCATCGTCCCGTCGAAAAAGTTTCGGAGGAGGCGTATTTCTTTAAGCTGTCGAAGTACGCCGACGCGCTCTTGAAACACATCGAAGACAATCCCGAATTCATCGTGCCGACCTCGCGCCGCAACGAAATGATTAACTTCATCAAAAGCGGGCTCGAAGACCTTTGCATATCGCGAACGTCGTTCGATTGGGGCATCCCCGTGCCCGGCGACGAACGCCACGTCATTTACGTTTGGTTTGACGCCGTTATTAATTACATCACGCCGCTGATTCACAACCCCGCAATGGAAAAATTCTGGCCTGCCGATATTCACCTTGTCGGCAAGGAAATCGTCCGCTTCCATTCAATCATCTGGCCGGCAATGCTCATGGCGGCGGGGCTTCCGTTGCCCAAGCAGATTTACGGTCACGGCTGGCTCGTCACCGACGGCGACAAAATGTCGAAGTCCAAGGGCAACGTCGTCGACCCCGTGGCGTTGGTTGAGGAATTCGGCGCGGACGCTATCAGATACTTCCTGTTGCGCGAAATAACGTTGGGGCAAGACGGCAACTTCAATCGCGACGCGTTGATTCAACGCATTAACGCCGACCTCGCCAACGACCTCGGAAATCTTTTGCACAGGACGCTGAACATGATCGGCAAGTTCCAAGGCGGCAAGCTCGCGGCGGCGACCGACGGCACCGAACTCGACCAAGCGTTTCGGGCGGAGGCCGTCGAAACGGCGCGCGAATATCGGCGGCTTATGGAAAATATTCGGCTGTCCGACGCCGTTAAGCTCGTCTGGAAATTTATCGGGCGCGCGAACAAGTACATTGACGAAACCATGCCGTGGAAGCTCGCCAAGTACGAAACGAAACGTCAAGCGTTGGCGAACGTCATTTACAATCTCGCCGAGTCGTTGCGAATCGTGAGCGTGTTGATTGCGCCGTTCATGCCGTCAACCGCACTGAAGATTCGCGAACAGCTAAAAATTGCGGCGGACGCAAAGCTCGACGACGCGGAAGTTTTCGGGCAACTCGCGGCGAATCACGAAGTCGGCAAGCCCGAACAGCTCTTCCCGCGCATTTTGGTTGAGAAATAATTTCCCGCAAAAAAGTTTAAGCCTCCGCGCAGGTTGCGGAGGCTTTTTTGTTACGCGTTCAGAATCGCGTCAATCTCTTTGAACAGCTCGGCGACCAATTCTGATTCGGGCACCTTGCGGACGATGACGCCTTTGCGGAAGATGATGCCTTCGCCGTCCGCGCCCGCAATGCCTACGTCGGCAGTGCGCGCCTCGCCGGGGCCGTTTACGACGCAACCCATTACCGCGACCGTCAGCGGCCGGTTAATCGCTGAAATTTTTTCTTCGACCTGCGTGGCGATTTTGGGCAAGTCAATCTTCGTGCGCCCGCAAGTGGGACAGGCAATAAGCGTGACGTCGCAATCGCGCAAGCCCAACGACTTGAGTATTTCATTGGCAACCTTAACTTCGACACCGGGATCACCTGTCAACGAAACGCGAATCGTATCGCCAATACCCTCGGCCAACAGCGTGCCTATGCCGACCGCCGACTTGATAACGCCCGTGTTGACGGTGCCCGCCTCGGTTATGCCCAAGTGCAACGGGTAATTTTTTTTCGCGCTCATCAATCTGTAAGCCGCCAATGTCAACGGCACGTCGTGAGCTTTGAGCGAAATTTTTATGTCGAAGAAGTCTTCCGCCTCTAAAATCGCCACGTGTTCAAGCGCGGACTCGACCAAGGCTTCGGGCGTCGCGCCGCCGTATTTCGCCAACAGCTTGCGACTTAGCGAACCCGCATTGACGCCGATTCGTATCGGGATTTGAGCCGCCCGCGCAGATTTGACAACTTCGCGAACGTGAGCCGCGCCGCCGATGTTGCCGGGATTGAGCCGCAAAGCCGACACGCCCTGCGTGACCGCTTCCAGCGCGAGCTTGTAATCAAAGTGGATGTCCGCGACAATAGGCACGTCGACCGCCGAAACGATCTTGCCCAGAGCCTGCGCGGCTTGCATGTCGGGCACGGCAACGCGCACAATGTCGCAACCCTCCGCCGCAAGCCGTTGAATCTGTTCGACAGTTGCGGGCGCGTCGTGAGTTTTGGTGTTCGTCATTGATTGGACGCTGATAGGCGCGTCGCCTCCGACTTTGACTTTGCCGACGCTGATTTGACGCGTGAGTTTTCGTTCAAACATTTGAATGCCTCCGAAGAAAAATTTTAAAGCACAGAGCACGCACTAAGAGGCCGCCCAAGGACGGGCGGCCGTCGCCGACGCTTTTGCGTGACGCAAAAACCGTCGGCGTCATCAACCCTAAATTATCAGTCGGCGCGGGTTGCGACCCTTCGCCCCGCGCGTAGCGGTGCCTTTTCTTTTTGCTACTTTTTCTTTGGGCACGCAAAGAAAAAGTAGATCCTAAAAATTCTTTGAAAACTTTCTTGCGCGAGAAGAAATTCGCGCCGCCCGAATATATCAGACGCCGCCGCGAATTGCAACGCGGTTGAAAGTGAACGTTAATCGTCGTTGACGTTGACAATCGACCAATGTATAATCGACACGTTGACTTAAGGAGGAACCTTTAATGCAAATAAGAGACCTGACAAAGATGTCGATGTGCGTCGCGCTGTGTTGCGTCACGGCGTATATCTCGTTCCCGTTGCCGTTCACGCCGGGGCTGGTGACGGCGTTGACGTTCGCGCTCAGTTTGACGGCGTACCTGCTGCCGCCCAAGCAGACGTTCACGGTCGTCGCGATTTACATTTTGCTCGGAGCAGTGGGCTTGCCGGTATTCGCGGGCGGGCAGGGCTTAAGCAGGCTCGTCGGACCAGCGGGCGGCTTTTACTTCGCGTGGATACCCGCATACGCGCTTTTGAGTTTTGCGAAAGGCGCGACACCAGATTTCAAGCGATACCTTGCGGCGAACGTTTTAATAGCCGTGCCGATAACTTACGTCGGCGGGCTGATTTCGATGATGTTGGTGCTCAAGGTCGGCGTGTTTGAGGCAGCGACAATGGCAGTCTTCCCGTTCATTCCCGGCGACATAATCAAAGCGGCGGCAGCGGCAGTTTTGGGCGTCAAGTTACAAAAAACTTTGGGGGCGCGATAACGATGACGATTGCAGAGGAAATTATCAACGGCAGACGACTTCAACCGTCTGACACGGAATTTTTATTGACGACGCCGCTTGACGACTTGCAGGCGGGCGCGCAAATGATTCAGCGTCACTTTTGCGGTAGGCACGTCGACCTTTGCACGATAATCAACGGCAAAAGCGGGCGGTGCAGTGAAAATTGCAAGTACTGCGCTCAATCTGCGCGGCACCATACGGGCATTGAAGAATACGACTTCCTGCCGACTGAAAAAATTTTGGCTGTCGCGCTGGCAAACGAAGCGGCGGGCGTCAACAGATTTTCTGTCGTGACGAGCGGGCGCGCCCTCGATGGCAAAAATTTCGATCGGGCGATTGAAACGTACAAAGTCCTGCGCGGCAAGCTGACGATTGAACTTTGCGCGTCGCACGGCATTTTGAACGCCAAACAACTTCAACGGCTCAAGGCGGCGGGCGTCAAGCGTTATCATCACAACTTGGAGACCTCGCGACGTTTCTTCCCTGAAATTTGCACATCGCACACCTACGACGAACGAATCAACACGATTAAGCTCGCGCAAGCGGCGGGGCTCGAAGTTTGCAGCGGCGGGATTATCGGCATGGGCGAAACGTGGCAAGACCGCATAGACTTGGCGTTGGAAGTCGCCGCTCTCGGCATAAAGTCAATCCCCGTGAATATCTTGACGCCGATAAAGGGCACCGCGCTTGAGAATCTTCCACGGCGCGGCGCGGAAGAAATTTTGCGCACGATTGCAATTTTCCGTTACATAAACCCGACGGCGGACGTTCGCTTTGCGGCGGGCAGAAATTTTTTACCCGACAACGGAGCCTCGGCACTTTTACACGGCGCGTCCGCCGCGATAACCGGCAACATGCTGACGACCTCGAACAACAACATCAAAGCCGATATGAAAATGTTGCGCGAACTCGGCTTGACGAATCATTAACGGCACGCACATAAAAAACCGCCCGAAGATTTCCTCGGACGGTTTTTTTTCGTCGCTCATTTGAAGATTACAAGCGCGCCGATTAAAAGGATTTGCCCGAACAGCAACAGCGGGACGCCGAATTTGAATTTCGCGTGCAAAGTTTTATGGTGACAGATTTTCATTGCCGCGCCCGCGCCCAGTGCCCCGCCTGCCGCCGCCCAAAGCAACAGCGTACTTTCGCGGACACGCCACTTGTCGTGCGTTGCGCAATACTTATCCCAAGCGAACAGCGCGAACGTCACGACATTGACGGCGGCAAGGTATGCCCCCGCGATAAAAAAATTTTCCTGCATAAGCCCTCCGTTACCTGACGTAAGTCGAATACTCGGTCGAATCGTTGACGTTCAGTTGTGTCAAGATGTCGGCAACATCGTCGGCAGTCGCCGTGCCGCTCTTAAGTGCCGCCAAGTCGTCTTCGCTGAAACCCTCGGCGCGCAACTTGCTCAGCAACGTATTCAATTCGCTGTTGCTCAAGGATTGTCCAGCTTTTACTTTGTTCAGCAGGGTGTTCAATTTGGCGTCGGCAACTGTCATGTCGGTGGTAAACATGTTGTCGAGCGAACCCGCCGTGTTAAGGTGAATGTATCGCCCGAAGCGCACCAGATAAAACGAATCGTAAATTGACGAGGCAAGATCGAATTGGCTTGCGCCGTAAAATTTCTTGTTCAGCAAGTAAGCGTACTTGTAATAAAAATCTTCATCCGATTCAAGCTTTAATGACGGGTCAAGCCCCGCGTCGTAAAAATCCTGCGCGGACGTGTCGCTAAGGTAAGTGTTCTCGTCCGAATTGGTCAAGCTGCCGTTGCCGCCCGTCACGGATTCGATATACTCGTTGTCGTCGGCGTCAAGGTTGGTTTGATAGGCGAGCCCCGCCGCAGAAATTGTCGGCGACATTTTAAGGTAATTGCCGTCGCCGTCCGTTTTGTATTGAACGTTGCCGTAAGCGTCGACGAACATGACGAAGCCGTAAGGACTGATTTTGTAATATTCGACGGAGCCTTTGTAATATCTGCCGTTCTTCGCCGTGAAGTCGGAAGCTTCGGCAAGCTCGACGAAACAACTGCCCACGACGAAGCCTTGGAAATTTTTATTGTGCCCGACGACGGCGACGGGACTGTTGGGCGCGAAGAGGATGCCGCGAAAATCGTTTTTGATGTTCAGAATCACGGGCAAGGACGCGCGATTGCCGCCGGTCTGATTGCTCATGTCTTCGGGTCCTTCGTAGAAAAATACAATCGGTCGGTCGCGATATTCGCCCTCGTGCTTGCCGCTCGTGTATTTGTTCGTGTTGGGCGTGTCGACGTTGATGATGATTTGGTGTACGGAACTGGAAAAGCCGCCGTCGCGATTCATGGGTTCGCTCTCAATGCGGGCAAACAGCGGGTCGGGCGGCTCCTTTGCAATTTTCCGCGCCAACTCTTCATTGGAAAAGCCGTTGTATTCGGGATGCTCTTTCTTCAGCTGAGTAAGGAATGACTTTTTGTTTTTGTAAAATTCGTAGTCGCGGACAGGGTAAGTCGATTCGATGTTAATCGTGCCGTAAATCCTGTAATGTGACCGCGTAGCCTTGTCGCCCGCGCCGCTTGACCATTCGTTGGAAGATTTTGTGTTGCTCAAGTTAGATTCCGCCTCGGAGTAAAGCCAACCGTTGATGTCGGCTTGCCAGTCGATAAACAGGTCGTCGAAGGCGGTTTGGTCTACCGTTCCTTTGGTCGTCGCCGGGTTGCCGTATTTAGAAGTATTCGTGCCGCCCAATCCGTTCAGGCGCAGAGTCTCGGTGCGATACTTGTTGACGCTCGTGTACCAGTTGCCCGTCGACAAAACGGAGCGATCGTCGGCGGCTTTATTGGTGCCCTTTGCTTGCCGTATTGCAGTCCAGCTTTCGTAGGTGTCGAGTATTTCGCGGGTCTTCATTTGATTGAACAGCGTGTCGCCCACGGTGTAGCGGGTTATCTTCGCCACAGACTGAACAACGGCATGCATGGGCTTGAACCAGCCGGGCAAAAAGAAATGCTCAACGTCCTCCCGCAAGACGACTTGATAGTAAAGCGTCTTGAAGTCGCGGGCGTCGCTGCCCCACAGGACGCGGCTGAAACTTACGGTATCTTCGCTGTAGGCGTCGGGTATCGTGTCCTTCGTCCAAGTCGCGTCGTCTTGAGCAAGATTTTTCTTGACGTATTCCATTGCAACTTCGTCGCCGTTGTCGATGTAAATGTCTGACGTGATGTTGTCTTTAAGCAGATAGTTCGGCACGAAGTCGATAAGGTAAGCGGCGGTGTAGTCGGAAAAAACGGTGTCGTCGCCGTTACTTAAGAGTTCTTCGGCTCCGGCAACGACGGCGGCGTCGGCGGCGTTTTGCATTCGTGAAACGGTAAGATAGTACCAGCCCAGGTCGAGCACTGCGCCTATGAACGCAATCAACAGCGGGATTAACAGCGCGTCCAAAAGCAACATTTGACCGCGATTGTTGAGCCGTTTAATTTTTTCAAGCATGGTGAAGCAACTCCAATCATCCCGCGTCAATCGGTACGCAGGGCGTCGACGTTCGTGAAAATGTTGTTGATAGAGCGTTTGTCGCCTTTCGCGTTAAGGTAACTGTATCGCGTCATCCTTATCAGTTGGAACGAATCGAACACAGACGACGCCAGATTGAAGTCGGCGCAGTTAAAGAACTGCACTCCGTCAGCCAAATCGCCGCCCGGAAGCAAATACGGGAACTGTGCACCAAATATTCGATTCACTTCCGATTTATATTCCGTCTCGTGATATTTCTCAAGATAAAATCTTCGGTCTGCGTCAGACATTGTTTCGGTATCCAATCCGTATTTGGCAGTCAGTGCCGTGACAGCCTCGTCCGCCGCCCGTCGATACAAGGCGGGATCGTCTTTCGGATTTACATTCGACTTAATCGTTTCGTAAGCAACGGAGCCGTCCTCGTTTTTATCAATTTCAACGCCGCCGATTTTTTTGTGTTTGTATTGCACGTTGCCCAGCTCATCGACGAACATGGGATTATCGGTCGAAGGAGTGCCGTCGTAATTGTCTTGATACATCATGTAAAATTTTTTGGGGTTGTCGCTCAAATCGGAGTAGCCCGTTTTCGGCGTGTTGCCGTCGTAATATTGAACAAGAACCGCGTTGGGAACAGCGGGCTCCTCGCCGTCGTGAAAGACAATGCTGCCCACAGGAACATAATAAATTTTTGCGGTCGTGACAAGTTTCATGTATTGAATGGCGTCGTTTTTCTTCCACGTGGTGCCGTCGAGCTTGGTGTAGCCGCCCATTGCCCTAAGAAGATCTTCGGGCTTGTCGTAAAGCTTAACCATGTCGTTGCCCCAGTTTACCATGTATCTGTCGCGATATTCAGCCGCCTCTCTTTCGTCGAGCCATTGACCTTCGGAGCCGTCGGGGAGAATTTCTTTTGCGCGCCAAACGCTTTTTGAACCGCTGTATGACCAATTTTTTCCGCCCTCTGATGTCGGAAGGGCATAGCAACCCAAGTCTATGCCCGCGCCCGCAAACACAAGCAACGTCGGAATCAGCAACGCGTACAAAACCATAGCTTGACCGCGTCGTTTGTACTTCAATGTAAACTGCTTAAATCGCTTGAACATCTGTAATGACATCTTCTTTCCAAAGAGTTATCGTCAATCGGTGAGTTCAAATCGCGGGTCGTCTTCAAAGGTTCTTTGCCGCGGCAGAGCGACGGTAAAATCTTTAAACGTCGACGGCTCGTTAAGTGCAAATTATTTTTGGTAATAAACAGCACCTTCCTTTCAAAAAAAATTATCGTCAATCGGTGAGTTCAAATCGCGGGTCGCATTCAAAAGTTCTTTGCCAAGGCAGACGGACGGTCAAGCCTTTCAAACGCCAACGGCTCGGCAAGCGCAAATTGTTTTCGATAAAGGTCGTCATTTTTTCGTTTAGGAGCTTTTCAAGCGGCGGGAGTTTTTCTTTCAAGTTCAACGGGGTGCCGTCGCCCGCAATGCCGTAACTCGCGCCGACAATCTCTTGGCGGACGTTGGCTTGATAAGCCCAGTCGTCAAGGTAACGCGTCGTCAACAGCTCGGCAACGGCTTTGTCGTCCATGAACGGAGTAAGGACGCCCGCGCCAATTAAAAAGCCGCTTGAATTGGTCGCGGTGTTCCAGCCGCCGTAAGCTTTAATCTTGTACTGTAAATCGTCGCGCTTGAGCTGATTCATAAGCGCGTTGTCGGCACCGTTGCTGAAGGCGACATCGGCAATCGCCACGGGATAGCCCGCCTCTATATATTGCTTGACGGGTTTTAGAAAAGTCTTAAGGTCGCTGCGCAGGCGGGGCTTGTTCTTTTTAGTCGCCGCCTCGAAGGTTTTGCCGCTTTCGCGCGTGTTGACGGCAAGGACAAGGTCGGCACGTTCGGGCGCAGGAATTCGCAAGCCGCCCGCCGCGATAATCGCCGCGTCAATCGAAATGCCGATCGGCTCGTTGCCGTAGTCGGGAAAAGTCGCCGCGCCTTTGCCGTCGTTGTACATGACGGACACGAACGGAATTTGGTCGCGGTCTTTGTTAATGGCGCGGGCAATCATCAACATGCCCAGTTCGTCCGCGCCCGACGTGACTTGCAGGACGGTTTTGCCCATATCGCTTGCCAAGTTGGTGAGTTGACGGCTTTCGCGGTGCGTCTGACCGAACATCGCGCTGTCGTCGCAACCGAGCAGAAAATAATCGAAGACGCCTGCGCGGGTGTATTTCACGAAAAGTTCGTTGGCGTCGGAATTTTTTGCGCGACGCTTAAACCAATCGTCGAGATATTCGGCGGGAATTTCGGCTTCCAATTTTTTCAGCCGGCGACGGTCGCCGCTTGAGAGCTTGCCGGTTTCCTGCTTGTCGAGCAGCGCGGTGTATTGGTAAATTTTTTCGCCGTGAGTGTAGTAGTAATCGGGCTCCGCGCTTGCCTTGTTGCCCGAACGCGGCGTGCGCATAATCGTCCCGAAGGCGTAAATCGGCAAGTAAGAAAATTTTTCGCGGAAGACTTTAAAACGTTGCGCGCGCGCCAAAATTTCTTCGGCGGATAAGTCATGCATACGCGAGGCAACAAGACTGCCGTAAATCAGCGCGTCGGTCGACAGGACGGCGAAATCTGCTTGCGGCGCGGTTTCGTTGAGCCATCGCCACATGCCCGCCACGTCGCCGCGATTTTCACGCGAGCCCAACATTTCTGCGGGCGGCGTCAAAATTTCGTAGCCGAGCTTTTCTGCAACCTGCACCACTTGATAAAAGTTGCACGGTCGATTGTCTATCGGCACGTACAAAATTTTTTTGCCCTGCGCGGCGGCGACGGGCGTCGTCGTGCAAAGAATCAGCGCAATCAAAATCAAAAATACCGTTCGCATAAGCATTGCCTCCAATCCAAAATTTTCTTGCATTGTACCAAAAAATTTTGCGTTCGTGAAGATTTTTTCATTGACTTTAATGACGGTCTAACTTAAAATTGGCGACAGAAGTTTAGCAGCTACAATAAGGAGGAACGAAAACCAAATTCAGCAAATACCCGTACGTTAGCGGGGAATTCAAGCCTGTGGAGCGTCATACCAAACGTGAGTAGCCTCGGCAAAAACGGGCGCGGCGAAGCAGGAATGGGACATAAAGGTTTTTATAACTTTTTATAAGTTCTCAGTAACGGCTTTCAACAGCTAAAGAAAAATTATAAAAGATTGAAAGCAGGTGATAAAAGTAAAAGCCTTATCGGATGATAGGGTCTGTGGCAGAGGTCGCCGAGTGCTTATTAAGCTACCCGTCCAAGGTCTGAGGAGTTGAGGACTGTCACGGATTTCCCGCATAAACCTAGCGAAAACCAAGCGATGATGGAATGTGCTTCGGACAGAAAGACTTTTTTGCTGAATATTAAGAAAGGATAAACACGTTGCTGATATTGCAAGCTTGTCACTCGAAAGACGCTTGCGATATGTACCCGTTCGTTAGCGGGGAATTCACGCCTGTGGAGATTTACAGCAAACGTTAGTAGCTTGCCGTCACCGGCGGCGAACGCGGAATCGACGAAGCAGGAATGGGACTTGAGTTAAAAGCTCTGTAAGTTCTCAGTAACGGTGGGTTAAGAATGTTAGATAAAAAATTAGACCCTGAGCAGGCCAAAAGATGTCAAGAATCCAAGTGGTATCCCAAGTATCACGTCGCGCCGCCCGTCGGTTGGCTCAACGACCCGAACGGCTTTTCGTACTACAAGGGTCAGTATCACATCTTCTATCAGTATCATCCGTACTCCGTGAACTGGGGTCCGATGCACTGGGGTCACTCCACGAGTAAGGATTTGTTCCATTGGGAACACCAGCCGATTGCCATCACGCCCGGCGAATTCTCCGAGGGTAAAGAGTGGTACGATTGGGACGGTTGCTTCAGCGGTTGCGGCTACGAGTTTGAAGGCAAGCTTTGGCTCATGTACACGTCGCAAAGGTTCAACCGTTCGGCAGAAGGCACCGATGTCGGCGGCAATGCCAGCAATCCTTCGGGCTACAATCCTTCGGGCTCTTCGGGCGGCGGCAACGTCACCGAGCGTCAGTGCTTCGCCTATTCCGAAGACGGCATCAACTTTACGAAATACGAAAAGAATCCCGTCATCGACATCCCGAACGATCACCCGATTGTTGCGAACATCGACTTCCGCGACCCGAAGATTTGGGATCACGACGGCAAATATTACTGCGCGATCGGTAACAGAATTCACGACCGCTCCCGCACGCAAATCGTCCTGTTCGATTCCGATAACTTCTTCGACTGGAAATTTAAATCTGTCGCCGCCATTTCCAAGCCGGACTACTCCGAAGGCACCATGTGGGAATGCCCCGGCTTCGCGCATTTCGGCGACACATATGTCATGATAATTTCGCCGCAACACGTCCCGCCTCAAGGTTACATGTTCCACAACATTCACCAAGCAGGTTACATGGTCGGCAAGCTCGATTACGACAAGGGCGTCTTCTCTCACGGCGAATTCTTCACGTTCGACCACGGCTTTGACTTCTACGCGACGACAATGATGAAGAATCACGAAGGGCGTTACTTCATTATTGCTTGGATGGCTGCGTGGCAAAGCCCCTTCCCCGAACAGGCAGACGGCTGGGCAACCATGCTCACCATTCCGCGCGAACTTCAATACAAAGACGGCAAAGTTTACACCATTCCGCCGAAAGAACTCGAAGGCTTGCGCGAAGGTGCCGAACACGCTCATTACGAAAACATCACGATTGATAATGCTGTTGCGTCGGCGAAATTTAAAGGCGTCAAGGGCAACTGCGGTGAACTCCTCCTCGAAATCGACGCGAAGGCTTCCCCCGAATTTGAAATTGATTTGTTCGCCGGCGATGCCGAAAAGGAAGACGCCGTCGAAAAGACCGTTCTCCGTTGCTTAATCGAAGACGGCAAGACTGTCCTCGCGCTCAACCGCGACCATGCAGGTGCAGGCGGTACGGGCGAACGCAAAGTCATTTTGCAACCCTTCGGCGACGTGCTCAAGTTCCGCATGTTCCTCGACAAGTCCGCGCTGGAAATCTTCATCAACGGCGGCGCAGATGCCGAAGTCATGACGACCCGCGTCTATCCGCGCCCTGAATCCCAAGACATCGTCTTCATTCCGCAGGGCTCGCCGCTTGTAATCAAGTCCGTCGACTTCTACAAATACAAATTCTAAGCAAAAATTTTCGTTCCGATAAAAAATTTAGCCTCCCGGTGTCGGGAGGCTTTTTATTTTCAAATCGTCGGTATGGTCAGCGCGAAGGTCGAACCCGCGCCCGGTTTGCTCTTCACGTCGATTGTAATGCCGTGGCGGTCGGCAATCCACTTCGCAACCGACAAGCCCAGCCCTACGGAATTTTCGCCGCCGGTCAATTTGGTGCGCGACTTGTCCGAGCGGTAAAAGCGTTCAAAAATTTTTTCGCGGTCGTCCTTGGCAATGCCGATGCCTTGGTCGATAAATTTCAGCGTCGCCGTCGAACCCGTCGCCGTCAGCTCAACTTCAACCGAAGTATCGGGCGAGCTGTATCGCAATGCGTTGTCGAGGAAGGCGGCGAACATTTTCTTCAAAAACTCCGCGTCCGCCATTATCTTGCAGGGCTCAAGCTTTGTGATTTGCACGCGCGGCGAACGATAATCCTTGACGAAAGTCACCAGCAGGTCGTCCAAGTCGACGGGCACGGGCGTCAAAGGTTGGCGTCCCTGATCTGCGCGGGCGAGAAACAGCAGGCTTTCAACGAGGTTCTGCATGTTCTGTGCGGAATTTTTAATCGCCGTGACGGCCTCTTGAAACAGTTCGGGGTCTTCCGCGCCGTAGCGTTCCAACATGTCCACATAGCCGCGTATTATCGTCAGCGGCGTGCGCAGTTCATGCGACACGTCGTTTACGAATCGCTGTTGCCGCAAAAAAAGTTCCGTCGCCCTGCCGGAGTGTTGCCCTTTAATCCCTAATTGCATAGCCGACGCCTCTGGTCGTGTAGATATATTTTTCGCCGAACTTGTCATCAATCTTGGAGCGCAAGTAGCTGATGTAAACGTCGACGACGTTGGTGTCGCCAATGTAATCGTAACCCCAAACCGTCTGGAGAATCTGGTCGCGGCTCAAGACGTTGCGTTTGTTTTCGACGAGATATTTCAGCAGTTCGTATTCCTTGTGCGTCAATTCGACCTTTTCGCCCTTTACGGTGACTTCGTAGCGGTCGGGATAAATAATCATGTTCTTGACGACGTAGCGGCGTTCTTCAGCCTCGCGGACGCGTTCCTTGTGTCGACGCAAAGCCCCGCGAATCCTTGCCAAAAGTTCGGGCGCGGCAAAGGGCTTGGTCATGTAATCATCTGCGCCGAGGTCGAGACCTTCCACCTTGTCGCGAATTTCGTCGCGCGCCGTCAACATGATAATCGGCACGTCGCTGACTTCACGGACGCGCTTGCAAATTTCCATGCCGTCCATTTCGGGCAACATGACATCGAGCAAAATCAAATCGTATTTTTCTTGAAGAATGCGTTCGTAGGCGCGCCGTCCGTTGGGTTCCGAAGCCGTCTTAAAGCCTTCGCGTTCGAGTGTCAATTGGAGCAGACGCGCTATAGGGCGTTCGTCCTCCACAATAAAAATTTTTGCACGGTCATCCATAAAAAACCGTTACTGAAAACTTATAAAAAGTTGTAAAAACTCTTATGTTTCATTCCTGCTTCAACGCGTCCGTTTTTGCTGAGGCTACTCACGTTTGGTATGACGCTCCACAGGCTTAACTTCCCCGCTAACGTACGGGTAGATTTTTCAACCAATCAGCTCGCGTATCGTTTAAGATTTATCGCCGCTTGCAAGTCGCGGTCAATCTCGTTGCCACAGTTTTCGCAGTGATAAATTCGTTCCGATAATCGCAAATTTTTCTTCACTTGTCCGCAAGCAATGCAGGTTTTTGAGCTCGGATAAAATCTGTCGGCGATGACGACGCGCAATCCTGCCCACGCCGCTTTATACTCAATCTGCCGCCTTAATTCATAAAATCCTTGCTCCTGTATTGCCTTTGACAAATGCCGATTCGACATCATTCCGCGCACGTTCAAATCCTCAAGCACTATCGAATTTGGTTTTCGTCCGATAATTTCACTCGTGATTTGGTGTCGGTAATTCTGCCCAATGTCAGCCAATCGGTGATGAATCCGTAAAAGTTTTTTCTCGCTCTTTATAATGTTGCGTGTCTTCGAGTAACTCTCTCCTTTCGATTTATTCATCTCGTATCTGCGCGAGATGGAGCGTTGCAACCTGCGCTGTTTTTTCTTAAGTTTACGGACTGTCGAAGTCCGATTGATGTTCGGGTAAATTGTGCCGTCCGAACACGTCGCCAAATTTTTTATGCCCAAGTCAATGCCAATACTATCGCCGCAATTTTCAGCGGGTTTCGGGTCAGCGAATTCAACCGCCACGCTTAACCACCAGTTCAAGCCGTCGAAAGTTATTCTCGGCTCTTTGTATTTCACGCCTAAAGGTATCCTTCCGTGTTCGGCAAGTCTGAACCAATTCAAGCCTTGTTTATTGCGCTTTTTACTCGTCGCGATTGCCTCAAGTTTGACGTGCGTCGCCGTGATTCGGATTTTGTCTGTGTCCTGATAAAAGCTGAAGTCGCCGCGCCGTTTACTCTTGAATCTTGGTCGACCGCTATGTCCTTTGAAAAATTTTTGGTAAGCGTCGACGCAATCTTTTATCGCCTGTTTGGTCACATTGTTTGAAATTGTTCGCAACCACGGATATTCCGCAGAGTTTCTTAGAACCAGTGTTCACAAACGTTTGAGTAAAGTGTGAATATGGGAAATTTTAATAATCGTCTCGGCAGAATCAACAATCAGCTCGTAATCTTTGCTAAGAC